>SDBS01004019.1_pt1 | contig 14421 bp, 16 predicted proteins | sample 2277091 | NCBI WGS metagenome assembly SDBS01 (sample SAMN10404972, study PRJNA504765) | marine sediment metagenome | isolation source: marine sediment core GS10_PC15, 163 cmbsf | place: Arctic Ocean: Southern Knipovich Ridge | collected 2010
GATCTTGTTCACCATGGCGCCCGCTGTGTTGACGCTTGCAGCGGGGTATTTTGTGGGTGGCTTGCTTGGGGATTACGCCTTTAAGAAAACCCCTCGTGGACGGGTCCTCGTCTCCATGGTCGGTGTCTTCATGGGCGCGGTATTGCTTCTTATCACGATGAATGTACCCACTAGCGATCAAACTCGTTTCCTGCTCTTTTTGATGGCGACGGCGCTCTTTATTCCGTTCGCTTCCCCAAATGTGATTTCTACTGTCCATGACATCACACTTCCGGAAGTGCGCAGCACAGCGCTCTCAATCCAGTATTTTATTGAGAATGCCGGGGCGGCACTGGCTCCGCTCCTGGCGGGATTGATCGCCGTCCAAGCCAGCCTTCACAGCGCCATTCTCATCATCTCCATCTCAGCCTGGGCGCTGGGAGCGGTTTTACTGGGGTTGACAGCTTATCTGGTCCCGGAGGATATCCACGATTTGCATCAGGAACTGGAGGAGCGTGCGGAATTCGAACGAGCGCGTCAGGCGTCTCCGGTGAGCTGACCGAGAACTGCGCTATAAAAAAAAGCGCGCATCCGTAGGTAGCTCCGTGAGTGCACGCATGTATCCGTTCGAAAGTTTGGAAAGCGCCGCGCCCCTGATCACCAAGATGGTCGCGGGGGCACGGTCAGGCCAAGCTCACCCACTTTTAATTTCTCGCCACTTGAAAAGATCGCCTTGAGCGACCTAATTCTTGGACCACCATCATGGTCACGCTCTATCAGACTCCAGATCTGGCTGATTATGGGGATTGGGCGGGGACCTGCGAAGGTCTTAATCGGAAAACCATTGGGGGGCGAGTGAAGAACGCTGTCCTGAGGATCTGGTCTCACTCTGGACGTGGTCGGAGCGTCTCGATGGACACCTCGATCCCTACCCTCTTGATAACTTTCTTCGTCACGCAGCCCAGATCGACAGCCACACTGGTTTTTAAGGCTACATCCAAGCATTGACAAGCGCGAGGAGGAGAGCTACAATAGATATACCCCCCCCCATGGGGGGGGGTATAAGGCAAGGAATGGAATGATGGACAAGGAAGGGATGCTCCAGAGATTAAAAACCGTTGAAGGCCATATCCGGGGTATCGAACGCATGGTTGAAAATGATACCTACTGCATCGATGTACTTCGACAGATCCAGGCAGTTCAGGCGGCTCTAAACAAGGTAGGCAACCAGATGCTCGATGACCATCTTCACTCCTGCGTGATTACCGCGGTTCAAGGGGAGGATGTGGGTGAACGTGAAAGAGTTCTTGAAGAATTAACGGAAGTATTCGACATGGCATCAAAAGTCTGAACGATAAATTGGAGGAATTACTATGACAACTGTAACCTACGATGTTCCCAATATCTCTTGTGGGCACTGCGTCCATACAATAAAGACGGAACTTGCTGAACTGGATGGCGTGGCGAAAGTGGAAGCCTCGGAAAGCGACCAGCGCGTCGTGGTGGATTATGAGCCGCCAGCGACAGAGGAACAATTGGTCGCTGTCTTGAAAGAAATCAACTACCCACCAGCGGCATAATCACCCGTATTCCCAGGATTTTCAAACCTATGACAGATGAAACGAAGAGCCTCACACTACCCATCACCGGGATGACATGTGCAAACTGTGTTGCCACCGTCGAGCGGAATCTGAAAAAGCTCGATGGTGTAGAGTTTGCCAGCGTTAATCTAGCCTCAGAACGGGCAAGTCTGGAGTATGACCCTGCGAAGCTGGATCAGGATGATATCCTGAGCAGGATTCAAGCAGCTGGTTATGATGTCGCGCTTGGTGAGGCTGACATTGTCCTGAGACGAATTGGAGACACATCGGATGCCCACCGGTTGGAAGAATCTTTGCTCGATAAAGATGGGATTGTGGAGGTGACCGTGAATATGACCACGGAGCGCGTGCGCGTGCACTACATCCCAACGATGATCAGCCAGCGAGAAATCAGAGACGTAATTTCTGCGGCTGGGCTTGAGCCGATTGAGGTGAGCGATGAGGTTGAGGATGTTGAGCTTGAGGCGAGGCAAGCAGAAATCAACCGCCAGCGAAAGCTTCTCATTATTGGTGTATCGTTCACGCTCCCGCTCTTCATCCTCTCGATGCTCCGTGACTTCGGCCTGCTTCCTCCTTCATTGGCGAGTGCGGCATGGATGAACTGGCTCATGTTTGCCCTGGCGACGCCGGTACAATTCTACGTCGGTGGTCAGTATTACAGGGGGGCATATAAAGCGCTGCGAAATCGAGCGGCGAATATGGACGTACTCATAGCCATGGGTTCCTCCGCGGCTTATTTCTATTCGCTGCTCGTCCTCTTTGGCCTGGTAGATGGTCATGTGTTCTTTGAGACCTCGGCCATGATCATCACGTTAATCGTGCTTGGTAAATTCCTCGAAGCTCGTGCGAAGGGTCGCGCCAGTGATGCCATCCGAAATCTGCTCAGTCTGCAAGCCAAACAAGCCCATGTTATCCGAGAGGGGATCGAGGTGGACTTGCCGGTCGAGGACGTCGTCGTGGGCGACATTTTGGTGGTGCGTCCGGGTGAGAAGATCCCGGTCGATGGCGTCGTGATCGATGGACATACCTCCATTGACGAGTCCATGCTCACCGGGGAGTCTATGCCGGTGGAGAAACATCAGGGGGATCAAGTTATTGGCGCTACACTGAACAAAACGGGGCGTATCAAGTTCGAGGCCGTCAAAGTTGGTAAGGACACAGCGCTTGCACAAATCGTCCGCTTGGTGGAAGAGGCCCAGGGGAGTAAAGCGCCAATCCAGCGCCTTGCCGATCAGGTATCTTCCATCTTTGTTCCTATTGTCATTCTCATCGCAACGCTGACATTCCTCTTCTGGTTTTTCCTTGCACCGATGCCCCTGGATGATACTTCTGCGTTCACGCGTGCCTTGATAAATGCCATTGCTGTCCTGGTTATCGCATGTCCATGTGCCATGGGGTTGGCAACGCCGACAGCCGTAATGGTCGGGACAGGCAAGGGAGCGAAGAATGGGATTTTACTCAAATCCGGAGAGGCGCTGGAGCGCGCCGGTCATCTAACGACGGTTTTGCTGGATAAAACCGGGACGATCACAAAGGGACAGCCGAGCGTGACGGATATCGTGCTTGCAGATGGATCTCCCAAAGAAGACGTTGTGCTGCAGCTCGCTGCCAGTGTTGAGAACGCTTCCGAACATCCTCTCGGAGAGGCCATTGTTGCGGAAGCTAAGAGCCGAGGCCTGACACTTTCTGACCCGCAGGGTTTCAATGCGGTGATCGGGAAGGGGGTTCGGGCTCAAGTGGACGGGCATGAAGTTTTCATTGGGACGACTCAGTTCCTGGCTGAACAAGGTATGCAGCTTCATCAGTTGGATGAAATCTCTGCCCGCTTACGCAGCGATGCCAAAACCGTCGTTGGGATTGGAATCGATGGAGAGGCGGCAGCTGTATTCGGGATCGCGGATACGATGAAAGATGGATCGAAGGAAGCCATAGCGGCTCTTCAGGCGATGTCGCTCGAGGTAGGAATGATCACGGGAGACAACCAACAAACAGCAGATGCAATTGCGCATCGAGTGGGAATATTTAATGGCAAGGGAAGCACAACAGGATTTGTACGAGCTGAAGTTTTACCGGGGGGGAAGGCGGAGGCTGTTCAAGAACTCGAAAATGAAGGCAAGGTTGTTGCGATGGTGGGTGATGGCATCAATGATGCACCAGCGCTCGCGCAAGCTGATGTCGGGATTGCCCTGGGGACCGGGACCGATGTAGCTATTGCGGCTGCACCTATTACGTTAATCAGCGGCGATTTGCGCGGCGTACCGAAAGCCATCCGTCTTTCCCGTGCTACGCTCCGGATCATCAAACAGAATCTATTTTGGGCACTTATTTACAATGTTCTCCTCATCCCTGCGGCAGCACTGGGCTTCCTCAGTCCTGTGCTTGCTGCAGGTGCGATGGCATTTAGCTCGATTTTCGTGGTCACGAATAGTCTACGGCTTCGAAAAGTGAAATTAACCCTCAAGTAAAGCAGTGGCTTCCGACGATTAATATAGAGCCCGGATCATTTCAAGGGTATCTGAGGAATGCTGTTGGTGGAAATCTAGTATGGACATGCTCGTCGATAGGTGTGCATCATAGTTTTTCATGGTAGGCACAGCAGCATGACGATTGCGGTTTCTCCTCTCAAGTACGACCTATGCTTGTATCGGACATAGATGATGCAGCCCGAGATTAGGAAGCGTTAATCATTATTCACAGCAGCGGTTGATCCCTGTTGCGTTGATGGCTGCAGATGAATTTGTGCGTCTTGCAGAGACAGAAAATCTCCTCTCCTCGCTAGCGATGCAGCAAGTTTCATTGAGTTTTTTTCCAGTGGTCTTAAGGGCGTGGTGTAGATGAGGCCAAGGATCATCTCTCTGCCGAGGTTGGCCTTGACGGGGTTATCCTTACTGTGTAAAATCTAGACAGACTAGACAGGATACCAACTTATGAATAAACTTTGGCAGCTGCAAGAAGCAAAGAACAAATTCAGTCAGGTGGTTGACGAAGCGCTTTTTAAGGGACCCCAAGTTGTAACACGCCGAGGTGAAGAGGTGGTGGTGATTATCTCCACTGAGGAATATGACCGCCTGAAGAAATCTCAATCCAGCCTAACCGAATTCTTCCGTCAATCTCCCCTTGTCGGCGTCGAACTTGATCTGAAGCGTGACCAAACATTTCCCAGAGATGTGGATCTATGAACTTCATTCTGGATACAAACGTAGTATCTGAGCTAGTAGCACGCGAGGCGGACCAGAATGTTGTCAATTGGGTGGATAGCATTGATTCGGAAAGTGTATTCCTGAGCGTTATTACGATCGGGGAGCTCAAGAAAGGTATTGAGAAGCTACCAGACTCGGAGCGTAAGAAAGCATTGGAATCTTGGCTTGAGGGAGACCTGCTCGTGCGTTTTCACGGTCGCATTCTATCCCTCGATATCCCCATTCTGCTAAATTGGGGTAAGTTGGTCGCTAGATTGGAAAGGAATGGAAAACCATTACCAGCCATCGATTCACTGCTCGCGGCTACAGTTGCTCAGACGGGCTTCACATTAGCGACAAGGAATACAAGTCACTTCGTTCCTGCCGGAATAAGCGTATTGGATCCCTGGGTATCCCCTGCATGACCGGCTCAAGTGCCACATCCTCAGGTTCGAAAATCTGTACATGTATTGTGGTTTTCACCTGGGCTTTGGCATTCAAGCATTTCAGAAGCAACTCGCATCTTTATCTTCGGTCTCCAAAGTTAGGAAGTCTTCTTCTCATATCCACACCTTTCTTTTAACCATCCAAAAGTAGAGTTCTCCTCCTGGATCACTGTCAGAATCAACGTGAAAAGTGATTTAGATTAGAATTTGTTAATAATCTCCGCATTTCCAGCCTTTCTACTTGAAGATGGGCTGGGGTTGCGTTATCCTTCTACGGTCGAAGCCATATACAAAATGGATGGGGGCTGGCACATAAAGCCATCACAGGAGGCAGTTCATGGGAATTGGAGACATCGGGGCGGGTCCCTATGGAATTGGTCTTGCGTTTCTAGCAGGGCTGCTCTCATTCCTGTCACCATGTGTATTCGCTCTCGTGCCAGCCTATATTGGCTATTTGAGCGGACGTTCGTTCAACGCAGAAGGCGAATTCGTCGAGAATCGGTGGGTCACATTCACCCACGGGCTCTTTTTTGTTGCAGGGTTTAGCGTCATTTTTGTGATATTAGGCGCCGCAGCGTCAGCGGTTGGCGTGCTGTTGTATGACATACGGATATGGTTAGCCCGAATTGGTGGGGTGGTAGTGATCATCTTCGGACTTCATACGCTGGGTGTGATCAATATCCCCTTTCTCAATTATGATACTCGCCGACAAGTCGATCAGAAATCTGGACTGACCTACATGTCCTCGTTCATGATGGGGGTGTTCTTCTCCGCGGGATGGGCGCCCTGTGTCGGACCAGTCCTGGGAGCTATCCTCACGCTTGCATTGAGTAACGCGATGATTACTGACGGCATCATCCTGCTTAGCGCCTACTCGCTGGGGCTTGCGGTGCCGTTCTTATTAACCGCATTGGGGATAGGCTGGGTGTCTGAGATGTTGAAAAAATATAGCAAAGCTGCTCGCTACATTTCGTACGCCACCGGCGTCATTCTCATTATCGTGGGCGTGATGCTTTTCACTGGAACACTTGAGCGTCTGGCTCGCTTCGGTTTCTTCGTCGACTTCGGACTTTAGGAGTTTATTAGCAAAGTGGATCGACGTATTGTTTATGTGTTTTCTGGACTGATCATTGGTGGCGCCATCGGCATCGCAGTTTTCTATGGTTTCCCCAGCCTCGAGGCAGGATCTGGCCCGGATGGTTCCACTCGAATAAGTGATGAGCCACCAGATGTCTTTAACACGGACGTAGAAGGATTTTCCTCGAGACCGAGTGGACCAAATATTGGGTCACCTGCGCCAAATTTTGCTCTTAAAGATCTCGATGGCAATATGATTTATCTGGAAGAGACCCTTGGGAAGGTGGTCCTGCTTAATTTTTGGGCGACCTGGTGCGGACCATGCAGGGTAGAAATGCCTTTCTTCGAGCGAACTTACGCAGAATTCAAGGATGAGGATTTCGTTGTCCTTGCGGTGGATTTTGACGAACCAATTGAGGCTGTACGTGCTTTTAAAGAGGAACTCAACCTGAATTTTCCCATCCTTTTGGATCCCGGCGGAGAGGTTCAGCGGACTTATCGGGTCCTTGGTTATCCCACGAGCGTACTCATCGACCGCGAAGGTCTGATACACGCCATCCACGTGGGTATTATGACAGAGGCACAATTGGATGATTATCTTGGGGAGTTAGGTGTGGGCGAATGATACGAGTGAAGTTGTATACAAATGAAAACTGCTCCCTTTGTGAGGATGTGAAAGCGGATCTTGTGTCTCTCCAATCCGTCGTCCCACACGAAGTGGTTGAAATCGACATTTCTAACGATCCTGCGCTTCATGCTGAATACGTAGAGAAGATCCCGGTTGTCGACGTTGGTCCGTATTCATTACAAGCCCCGATGACGAAAGTAGATCTTGAAGTTGCTCTTCGAGCAGCCCAGGATAGTTTTTCAAGATCGGAAGAAAAAGACCAATCCTCGGGGAAATATGCAGTGACCATCAATAAAGCTGTATATTTCTTTGCCCGGCATTGGTTGGCAACCATAAATTTTGCTATCCTCATCTACGTTGGACTTCCCTTTCTTGCACCCACGCTTATGAAAGCAGGGGCTGAGAAACCGGCTCGTTTGATCTACACCGTCTATTCCCCACTCTGCCACCAGCTCTCGTTTCGCTCATGGTTCCTTTTTGGAGATCAGCCAGCGTATCCGCTCGAGTCATCTGGGACTACTGGGGGAACATATGAGGAGATTACGGGCACCGATCAGGTAGATTACGTTAAAGCCAGCCGATACGTGGGGGATGAGACTGTCGGGTACAAGGTGGCTATCTGCCAGCGTGATATCGCAATTTATGGCGGTATGCTCCTGGCCGGTCTATTGTTTGTTTTCGTTCGAGGTTGGATGAAACCAGCTCCGCTCATCCTCTGGTTCCTTATCGGTGTGGCGCCTCTAGCGTTGGATGGGGGGACTCAGCTAATCAGCCATATTCCCTTTCTTGGTCTGACTGTCCGAGAGAGCACACCCATACTGCGGACTCTGACAGGCCTGCTGTTTGGCATCATGAATGTTTGGTTGGCGTACCCTTATATCGAAGAAACCATGATTGATACACAAACCTTAACCGCAGGACGACTTGCGTCAATTGGAGAACTAGAGAAACCTTGAGAATGTTCTCGCGATGACATTGGTCTGGGTCTCAACCAAGCAGCCTTTCCAGCAGGCACTTCATCACGTAGCGCGTGGGTATCACCCATACATACGGTTGGTTAATGCATGATTAGAAAACAGGAGGGTCGCATTGGTTACGTTCAATTTGCCTCCTTTCAACCGTTCAATTTATTTCATGCTGTCTTTATGCGGCATGGCGGCGCAAGTTCTCCACCATGGAACTCGCTAAATGTGGGCAGCACGGTAGGGGACGACCCTGATCACGTCCACGAAAACATCCGAAACATATTTACCGATTTTCAGCGTTCGCCCAAGTCGATCCATCAGGTTTGGCAGGTCCATTCGGCGAGTGTCGCCTTCGCCGATTCGCCTTCTATCGGTGAGGTACCCCAGAAGGCTGATGCGATCATCACGAGCTCGCCGCAAGTGAGCTTGTTCATGCGCTTTGCAGATTGTGTCCCCATCATGCTCTATGATCCTGTACAACATGCAATCGGTATTGGACACGCTGGGTGGCTGGGAACGGTTCGGAATGCTGGTGCCGCGCTCATCCATGCGATGGTTGAGAAATTTGGATCTCAGCCGGCGGACATCCTTGCCGGACTGGGTCCCTCGATCGGTCCAGATCATTACGCCGTCGGGGAGGAAGTCGTGGATCAAATCATGCGCGCCTTCAAGGTGGGAGGGGAAGCGCATATCAAGCGCGTGGATGGCTCATATCACCTTGATCTGTGGACGGCAAATCGAGATTTACTAGAACGGGAAGGTGTTTCCCAGATCGAGGTTGCCGAGATATGCACCGCCTGTCATCTCGAAGATTGGTTCTCTCACCGGGCTGAGAACGGGCGGACGGGTCGTTTTGGCGCGATGATGGCGTTGCGTGCATGATGCGTGAAAATGAAGAACGCATGACTCTGAGCCTGCAGAGGATTCAGGACAATATCCATGAGGCAGCTTCCCGCTCGGGAAGGGATGACGCCTCTGTGCGCATCGTTGCCATCTCCAAAGGTCAATCCGCCTCCTCCATTCAACTCGCCTATGATTTAGGGATGCGAGACTTCGGAGAAAACAGAGTTGATGAGGGGCTGGAGAAAATTGGAGAGCTGGAGAACTTGGAGGGGATCGTATGGCACATGGTTGGACATATTCAGAGCCGTAAGGCAAAATACGTCCCCGCGAATTTTCACATGGTCCACTCCGTTGACCGTCTGAAAATTGCCCGGCAGTTAGATCACAGCTCTGAAGACGCAGGCGTCAAACTGCCTGTATTCATCGAGTGCAATACTTCAGGAGAGGAATCAAAATCCGGTTGGTCGGTCTTTGATCGTGAGTCATGGGGGTTGATTTACGAGGATCTCTCCGAAATCGCAAATTTGCCTCATCTTCGCGTTCAAGGATTTATGACGATGGCGCCCTGGGTACAGGATGACACAATCATCCGTGCGTCATTCCGCAGGTTGCGAGAATTTCGTGACGAATACTGCGAAGACTCGGATTTGGATTGGGAAGATCTATCTATGGGAATGACGGATGATTATCCGATTGCGATTGAGGAGGGGTCGACGGTCGTTCGAATTGGTAGAGCGATTTTTGGTGAGAGACAGGCTCACTAATTGCTAGAACTACGGTAGAATCATGGTCGTTGGATCTCGATTGGTTTTGAGACCTTGTCCTAAAAATTAAACTGCGGTAGAACCGCGAAAGTGAGAGGCACCACGGGTGAATTCCCTTGCAAGCGCCATTCTCATTGCAACCAGAATTCTCAGTATCGTCATCCTTGTCGATATTGTGATTTCTTACTTCCTGGATCCGTTCCATCCAGTGCGGCGGTTCCTTGATTCCATCGTACAGCCGATGCTTGCGCCAATCAGGCGATTCATGCCACAGACGGGTATGTTTGATTTCAGCCCAATCGTACTTCTAATTTTAGTGCAGTTAATTGGCAGCGCACTTGCGAACATCATCTCTTAACGAAGAGGCGGCATGAGAAAATTTAAACTTCACAACGGAAAACATGGCGCTGCCCTGACAATCCGGGTTACCCCAAGAGCGCGGAAGACCGAGCTAGGAGGCGTACTGGAGGACGGCACGGTCCGAATCCGCGTCGCCGCGCCGCCGGTAGAAGGAAAGGCCAACAAGGCGTTGGTTAAGTATTTATCTGAATTGTTTGGCGTTCGAAAAAACAAGATAGAAATCGTAGCAGGTGAGAAGGGGTTGGATAAGATCATCTCTATTGATGGCATGCCGGCGACCGAAGTGGAAGAGCGCATTCAAGAATACCTCGAAGCGATCGAAGCGAAGAAATAAGATGCATTTGCCCAAGAATGTGGGGATAGAACTCCCTGATCGTCTCCCTCAAAGCGGGTAGCTTTTTTTCTTCTCCCCCTGATCGTCCACACCCTCTGACTCATTGCTCTGCAATGAATTTAAGGGGGCTGAAAGCTCCATCTGGCCCCGAGGCGCGGGATTATGAACATGCAGGGGTGAGCCTTCGTGCTCGCCCTGTTTTGACCAAGAAGGGGGCACCTACGAAATGACGGTGGGGATTGCCACGCTCCGGCGCGGGCGCCTGCACTCGTAATGACAATAAGAGGGGAGACAAAGGGGGGTGGCGCCAAGGGAAAAGGGTGTACTGACTACACAGTCCCCCAGTGGGGGACTAAAAGGGGGGCATAGATAAATTATGAACGTCCTACGCGTTAACGTTGACTACGAGCGATCATCCCGAAGACCTTCACCCCCGATCAGATCCCTATGCAGCCACTTTCGGCATCCCCTCACCCTGAGCCCGCAGCTGCCAGAGCGCCTCAAAGGCGGCATCTCTAATGTAAGGTTCATCGGAATGCAGCGCCTGGGTTAGTTCAATACTGAACTCAGCTCCACCACTCCATGCAATGGCCTCTAGGGCGGCGATCTGTTCTTCAGGTGTGCCCTTATTAAGCGCTCGTCGAACCATCTCCAAGGCTGCTTTTCCAGGCGCGACACCCAGTCCCTCGCGGGCAGCAAAATCGGACAGCCAGGCGAGCTCGGCGATATCCTCGACAGGTGGTTGTATCTTCCAGGGTGGATTCTGGCGTCGCTCGAGGGCTTCTGCCGCCGCACCACGGACGACCCATTGATCGTCTTCAACCTGGACTGTCTCCAATATTTCAAACGCCCAATCCTCAGACACCCTGGATAAACCGAACACAGCCGCCCGTCTGGTGAGCAGGTTATCGATCTCCACAGCTTCGCGGAGCATGGAGTAGCCTTCATTTGGATCACAGGCGAGGGCCTCGCCAGCCGATAGGCGAATGGTCTCATCACCTTCTAGCAACAGCCGACCGAGTCCTTCGAGCGAACTCTCGGTACCTATGCCAGCAAGCCCCAAACATGCAGCCTGCCTGGTGTGTAAGTTTTGACGTTCATTAATAGTCTGGATTAGCGCATCGATGGAATCCTCGTCTCTCAAGCCCCCAAGACCCAGCGCACCAAGGACACGACTGCTTGGGTATTTGGATTGCAGCAGTCGGCGGAAAAGAACTGCAACAGACATTTCATTCGAATAAGCCAGGGCATGGATAGTTCGCAGGCGAAGTCCATAGGGTTTTGAATGCGCGTTGGCGATGGTCGCGAGTTCGCGGAGAACACGGGCACGCCATTCAGGTCTGCCGTCAGCTTCTCGAATCCAATCGCTCATCGCAAGTAGATGTTCCTCGAGAGGGTCGTCCCTGACCTCCAGGTAGCGATCTGCGACCGCGCTGATATCGCCCATGGCGGAGAAGTAGCGCATCGTGCTCTCGGCCGGGCTCCATCCGAGTTGAGCAGCCTCAAAGGATATTCCAGAATTAGCCATCTCACGGGCGGCAAGATACGCCCCGACACTCGGGTTTGAAAAAGTCAATCGATTTGCGACATGGCGGGATAGGATCCCTGCTTCGATCATGTCATTAATCGGTGTCCCGCGTTTCACCGCTCTGTCGGCAATGATTCCGGATCTACCTTTAATCCAGTTAAGCGCCGTCGCTCCCGCTGATTTTCGCTCGTTTGGGGATAGGAACCGGGCTACGTAGGATTCGAAGCAGTCGACAATCTTCGGGCCCCGTACATCACCCACGTACGCCGACCAGGTGAGTAAGGTGACCTCGAGTGGCGTGTAGCCTCGAACAAGATCAGAGAGCCACCCGGAATAAAGCGCGGGATCTACGTCGGAGTCTCGTTTCTTGGGAAGTGTGGGGAGAATGTGCTCCTGCCAAGCCAACCCCCAATTCCTTAAAAAACGATGGTGTTCGTGCGCGCTCCATGGCGCGATCGGGACGGGGGTGAGTCCCGCCTTGGTGATGCCACCATAACCACGCACTGGTCCGGCAGCCACAACCCGGATCTTCGGGTAAGCTTCGAGGATTTTCTCAAGCCACGCTGCGACGGTAGTCAACTCGTTAGGGGGAAATTCATCAAGTCCGTCGAGCAGCAGAAGCGCCCCCCCACGGCTGAATTGTGATTTGATTTTCCCCGGGAGTCGGGATGAAGCTGTGGAAGAGGTCGTTTCGACGGCTGCCGTGATGATGGGTTTGAGAGGATCCTTTTCGGCATTGCGATCCAGGATGAGATCTGCAGCATGAATAAAGATGGGCATGAGATCTGCGGCCACGCCTGCTTCAGGATCTCCCATAGCTGATCGGATCGCAAGATAGGCCAGGGCTGTTGTTTTCCCAGACCCTGGTCTCCCCGTAATGAGTATGTTGGCGCCGTCCTTCAAGGCGCTTCCAAGCTCGATGGTTGGCGCCCGGTAGATACCCGAGAGAAATTTCCGGTCGGGCAGGTTTGGAACGACGGAGAGCGTGTCTTCCGGGGCAGGTTCGGTCTGATCTGGATCCGTGGGTATTGGAGGGGCGAGGAGCCTAGGAGCGACGGCGATTTCGTCAAGTGAGAAGAGCGCATTCGCGATGTGCATCGATGAGGCGCGTGCGATCAAGTCAGCACGATATTTATCGACCGAGCTGCGACCCCGCCGTTCACTGGAGGCCGCCATTCGGATTTGGAACCAGGATGAGATCTCCTCTCGCGCCGGCCGTAATTTTACAAATATCCACGCGAAAAGGAGACCAATCCCAATCCCAACAAGAAATTCTCCGAGATCAAAGAAATAACCAAAAATGCCGGCGAAGATGTTTCGAATGAGATCAATCATAAGCTCTTAACCTGAGTATAAGATACGGGTGCACTGAGCACATTGGATGATGACGTTGCCTGTTCTGATTTCTTGTAATTTGGAACGTGCCTGGTCCAGACCACAAACTGAACAGCTGTCATCGCTCAACGTAGCAACAGCAATTCCGTTCAGCTTGGATCGCAGGCGATCATACTGTTCAATATCCGCGGGCTCGATGTCAGCCAGGGCGGCTTCTTTTTCTTGTTCTCGACTCTCGATATCGGTCGTGAGGGTACTTCGTTCCTCGTCAAGGTCTGCGTTGTCACTCAAAGTTTTCGCTTCGAGTAGATCAAAAGCGTCTCTTGCCTCGATGTGGCTCTCTTCTGCTTCATCCAGCTCTAGCATCGTCTCTAAATACCTGTCCTCAAGTGTGGCGAGATAATTCTTGAGCGATACGGATTCAAGCTGCAGGTCTTCAAGTTCTTTTGGATTCGTGACCGCGCCGCCGTAGAGCTTCTTATCGTTCCCTTCAATCTTGTCTCGTTGACTCAAAACGGCGTGATTGGCGGTCGAATTCTCGGTACGAGCCTCTTTGAGGGCGACTTCTGCACCTTCCAGCGCTTCACGTAGTGCTGCGAGTTCGGAATTATCCGCCAGGATCGTGTTGATCTCTTCGATCCTGGCATGGTTATTGTCGATTTCTGTATCCAATTCCTGGAGACGATATAGGCTCGATACGCGACTCATAGTGCGATTATAGATGTTTCGGGTCCCCAAGGGCAACATGACATTGGCTTCATCTCTGTAAAGCAGAAAATAAAAACCCCGACCCTTTGGAAGGTCGGGGGATTGAAAGTGCGGTATGAGAATTTGCTATTTACTTGGAAGGGTCATCAACTATCATAATAGGGAAGCAATAGAATTGCTCAGCGGCAACTTCTTCTGGTTTGACGTTATTAATAAAGAAAGCATGTTCTCCTTCTTCAAGCGCGTAAGTAACTCTTTTTATGCCTGCCGAAAAATCAAATTCAGTGTCAATTTTATTTGCCAGAGTATGATAGTCAGGGTCTGCATTCCACTTCTTCGGATCACCACCTTGATAATCTAGTAAATCTTGGTAAGTGTGACCATCACTGAGTTGAGATACGTGTAAGTCCGCTGTACCCTTACCAATCATGTCTCTAAACACGAAGGTATATTCACCTTCTGGTAGAACCATCATACCTAAGTCAGTGCACTTATCTCCATCGAAGGTAACTTCAATACCTTCTTCAATAGCTTGAGCTACAACTTCTTCATCTATGACTAGTTGAGGTTCTGTGCCTACTCTACAGGCAGCTAATGAAGATGACAAAATGATGAGAACAAGGCACTTTTTCATGTTGAATTCCCTCCTAATAATAATGCCCAACCTCGGCAGA
>SDBS01004020.1_pt1 | contig 14421 bp, 9 predicted proteins | sample 2277091 | NCBI WGS metagenome assembly SDBS01 (sample SAMN10404972, study PRJNA504765) | marine sediment metagenome | isolation source: marine sediment core GS10_PC15, 163 cmbsf | place: Arctic Ocean: Southern Knipovich Ridge | collected 2010
ATTTCTTTTTTGTACGGGCCCAAAGCCTTTTTTCTTGTTTTATAAATAAACTGCTCTTCAGACAGATCAGGTTTCTTCTCATCTGCACAATTTTCATGGAGCCAGCGATACATTTTTTCTTTTAACGAAATCGGAAACAGATCAAAAGCAATGTTTTGAAACTGTGTGGCGAGATGAATCTCTGCACACTCGAACTCCGGAAACATGGAGAAAGAATCTCCGGTTAATGTCGATGCGCCATGCTGGACGGCCCCGGCCAATCCAAATTCAGTCCTTGCCATCTGGGACAAAGCTTTCAAAATGTTAAAATCTATTTTAACTTCTGCGATCGATCCATCCGGTTTCACAAGACCTCCATGGGATGTTCCTGTTTGAACGCTAATCTTAGAGATCGGCGTTAACCCATCGATCTTAGAAAGATATCCGTGCATAAAGGCATTGAGTTCTTCAAGCGTGGAGTTTTTTCCTCCAATTTCCCCGATCTCACCCCCGATGGAAATTTCGAGTCCCTCAGGTTGTTGTTCTCTAATAAATTTTGTCAAATCTGCACACACAGTAAAATTTAATGATTGCTGACCTTGGATGCTCATCTCAGACAAATCGACTAGTGTGGATGAATCAATGTCGATATTGTAAAAACCGGCCTCAATGGCTTCAGAAATCAGATCTTTAAGATTATTGATCTCTCGATCCTTATTTTGAAGGAAATCCTGTGCATTCACCTGGAAATGATCTCCTTGTAGGAAGATCGGACCGGTAAAACCCTCCTTTATTGCCGCCAGAAAAATGTATGAGGAAAATTCCTGAGGTCTTTGTTCGGTGTAGGAAATTTCACTTCGAGCGATCTCAAAAATAAAAGCCCCGGCATTGATTTTTTTTGCTGCTCTAAAGATCGCTCTTGCTGAATCAAAGGTTAAAATTCGCAAATTCATTGCTGGGACAGTGAATTGTGTTATCCCCTCCTTTGCTCTCGCCTCATACAGATTTTGAATGGAAGAGGGAAAAATTCCGAATTCTCTAGCCGCTGCTTTCACGACTCTGTGGCACAATTCTTTGAGATGAACACTGTCACTTTTAATGATGGTCTCTATAAGATTTTCGACAACATCCTCTTTAAATAAATCCAAGTCGATAATCTTGAGATTTTTGTTTTCAATTCGAATACTGCCTTGAAAAAACAGTTCCTCTTTACTTTTGTAAATCATCGTAATCTCACTCTCCGTGAAATTCCGTTCTTATGTCAGTATCTTTATCAATCTGTAATAATTTTCTATTTCAATCTGTTTGGGTTGGATGGCAATCTCCAGCGGGATAGTGCTAAGCTTGTTTTCGTTTGCACACACACATTTGTCACTCTCCCCCTTTCTTAAAACATCAACAGCAAAACTTCCCAATCGTGCAGCCATAATTCGATCCAGAGCCGTAGGAGATCCTCCTCTCTGTATGTATCCCAGGACAGCCACTCTTGTCTCATATCCCGTATGTTCAATGATTGTTTGAGCAATATCCTGTGCCTTGGCTTTCCCTTCGGCCACAATGATAATCCAACTGATTTTGCCTATTTTGTAGCCTTCAGATATCTCTTTGAGAACCTTGTCCATATCAAATTCTCTTTCCGGAACCAGGACTTCCTCACATCCTCCTGCTAAGGCCACCTGCATGGCAATGTAACCGGAGTTCCGGCCCATCACTTCAACAACAAATATTCTCTCTAAACTTGTGGCCGTATCCCTGATTTTATCTAAAGCATCCACCGCCACATTGACGGCCGTATCGCTCCCAATAGCGAGATCCACACCATTGATATCATTGTCTATGGTCGCAGGAATACCAATCGCTGGAATATTGTATTGATTAGATAAAAGATGTGCCCCTGTTAGTGATCCATTGCCACCTATAACTATTAATCCCTCTATTCTGTTCTTTTTTATGGTCTCTACGGCTTTTTTCCTCCCTTCTTGGGTAAGAAATTTTTTTGAACGGACAGTTTTCAAAATCGTGCCGCCCCGGTTTATTATGCCTGAGACATCAAACCTTTTGAGAGGGACAATCTCTCCATTAATCAGGCCTTCGTAACCTCTCTGGATACCAAGTACTTCAATGTTGTGGTAGCAGGCCACTCTTACCACAGCCCTAATGGCAGCGTTAATCCCCGCGCAATCACGAGTGAGTATTCCGATTCTATTCATTCTTCACACATATAAAAATACATTATCATAAATTTTGCATTCGAGGTAGTGGAACGCCATAGTTATCGGTATTCTTTACGTGTTTGGACGGAACAAATACCTTCAAATGGTGACTTAATTGTATTAAGATAAGTTATTAATGAAAAGATATCCATGAAAATCCCTAAAGTTTTGTTCATCACAATCCTATGCCTTTCTTTAACCTTTTGTGTTTCCATCCAGAAAGAACCAAAGATCGACAAGGAAAATGATCCTGAGTACATCTACAAAAAAGCTATCGTGTCCATGAATTATGACCTGATAGATGAGGCCGTCAAATACCTGCATCAAGCACTATCGCTAGATCCTCTTCACTTCCCATCTTTTTATCTCCTTGGAGTGGCCTATGTCAAAAAGGAAAACTGGATAGAGGCAAGAAAATTTCTCGAAGAAGCCGTCAAACTGAAACCAAATGAACCGGATCCCCATTCCTACCTCATCGCTGTTTATCAAAACCTGGGGTTAATCGATGAAGCCATTGAAGAACACAAAAAAATAGATAAACTAGAAAAAAACTTTAACTCCAGCTTTACTTTAGCCAACTTCTACTTTGAGGAAAATGAACTCGAGACAGCATTAAGATACATCCGGGAGGCTGTTCTTCAAAACAGTCAGTCGGCGTTTGCGTACAATCTCTATGGTGCCATCCTCAGCAAATTGGGCCGCTATCCGGAAGCCATCTTAATTTTCCAAAACGCATTACGCATCGATTCAAATTATGCTATCGCCGGGATAAATTTAGGAGTCGCCCATATCAACAATAAAGAACTCGACAAAGCCCATCAGATTTTGACAAAATTTCTTTCCATAACTCAAGATCAAGCCCTTAAAGATAAAATCAAAGAATATCTTGACGCGATAAAAATCCCTTCTTATATGAAGTTTACTCTCTAAGAAGATTTTCAGACTTACATTTGAAGTTTCTGTTTATGAGAATAATCTTACTCACTCTACTTTACTCATGAGTAAATTCGTGTTATATTTATTTTGCTATGAAAAATATTATTGACCGATATATAAATAAATCTGTTACTCAGGACCTCGAATCTAGGATGGTTTTTATCGGTGGTCCTAGGCAGGTAGGGAAAACCACATTTTCTTTAATGTTTTTACCGGGACAAAATATAAATCATCCCGCATATCTAAACTGGGATGATGTGTCTGATAGATCCGCACTTATAAAAGGGGAATTTCCCTCAAATCAAAAAATTATAATCCTTGACGAAATACATAAATTTGCGAGATGGCGAAATCTTGTTAAGGGATTTTATGATAAAAATAAAGGAAATATTTCTTTCATCATCACAGGTTCAGCAAGGCTGGATTATTACAGCAAGGGAGGAGATTCCCTTCAAGGAAGATATCATTATTACCATCTTCATCCTTTTTCACTAAGAGAATTAAGTGCACATCCTGAAAAAGAGGAACTTGATTTATTATTAAGATTTGGTGGATTTCCAGAGCCTTTGTTTAAGGCTGAGGAAAAATTTTGGAGGAGATGGCAGAAAGAAAGACTGCAGCGTGTTATTTATGATGATATCCGGGATCTCGAATCAGTCAAAGAGATTAGTTTGCTCGAGCTTTTAGCTGGAGAACTGCCTAATCGGATTGGATCACCGCTATCAGTAAAGAATCTAAAAGAACTGCTCCAGGTTGCACATGAAACTATCGATCGATGGCTGAAAATATTTGAAAGGATGTATTACTGCTTTCGAATCCCCCCATTTGGTCCTCCCAAAGTTCGGGCAGTGAAAAAAGAACAAAAATTGTATCTTTGGGATTGGTCGCTGGTTGATGATCCAGGTGCCAAATTTGAAAATTTTATAGCCTCTCAGCTTTTAAAGTACTGTCAATTTATTGAAGATTCCGAAGGATATCGGATGGAACTCCGATTTCTCCGGGATACAGACAAGAGGGAGATAGATTTTATCGTTTTAAAAGAAAACAAACCGTTGTTTGCCGTAGAGTGTAAGACAGGTGACAAAGACGTGAGTCCAGCGATTTATTACTTTAGGGCACGGACAAAAATTCCAATATATTATCAAGTTCATAGAGGAACCAAAGACTATGAAAAGAATGGAGTGAGAGTCCTACCTGCGCAGCGTTTCTGCAAGGAGCTTAATCTGCCTTGATTTCTTATAGCTCTGAAAATGATGGAATTTAATGATGAGTTTTTATGAATAATTCAGGTTATCTCTTGTAGAGATAGATATCGTGTTCCTCGCCGTCATTTGTGTAAACCGTATCGACAGTTATTTCTTTTTCTGACCAACCGGGAATGTAATAATTGTGCGTAACAACAAAAGTCCCTAGTTTCAGAGACTCTTCCAGAAGAGGACGAAGAATTTCATTCGACTCGGGAAGCAGGTAGAGAGTGATGAAGGTCGCTTCAGAAAAATCGACTTTCATGACATCACCCAAACGAAATTCAACAAGGCTTTCGACACCTTCTTTTTTGGCATTTTCTATGGACTCTTCGATTCGAACCGGATCGATATCGATCCCCACACCTCTGGCTCCATATTTTTTCGCTGCCTCGATTACGATCCGGCCGTCTCCGCAGCCCAAATCATAGAGAACCGATTGTGCGTTGACTTCACCCAGCTCAAGCATCCTTTCAACAACAACCATAGGCGTGGGCACAAAAGGAGCCAAATCCTCAGCATCTTCTCTCCCGTGAGAGCCTTCATAGAGTTCGAGTAAATCGTTTTCGTCATAGCGGAAGGAATAGGGCATCCCTCCATCGAGATTGTAGGTTTCCGGCTCTCCATCTTTGATAAAAGTGACATCAATATCGTATGTTCCTGGAAAACGGTCGATGGCTCCGATTTCAAGGATTCTTTTTTCCGGTTCACCCGCCTTCCCCAGAAATTCCACCGTGTAGTAGACGGTCTCTTCTGTCACATTGCGAATGGTCGTCTCCTTATCCGTCTTATTTTGAGAAATCTCCCCTAATCCGGCATTGTCTCCACTGGTGACAGCCGGCTTTATAATAAGAAACAAGAAGGCCGCAACAACAACCAGGACAATGGCCAATAATATAAAGACCTTTTTTGGCATAGAATTCTCCTTCATTTATTTTTCGGATAAACCGGGATGCTGATATCCTGTTCTTTTTTCTTGAACCGGGCTGTCACCGTAGGACTTCGGAGAATCCCCTCTCGGGATGCAAACATTTTAAGCGTCGTCGATTCTGTTATATAGAAGGAGCCTGTGTACACTACGGATTTAAATGTGGGTTCTCTTCCATTTATCGTGTAATAGATCTTTGTATCTTTGCCGATCGCCTCAAGAACAATTAGTGTTGATTCCGTGAATGGATTTTCGTTTATTTTGACAAAAGGGACCGGAAGTATCAGGTCATCAGAGATGGATGATATTGGGATTCCTCCTCTTCTGTTTCCCCACTGTTTATTCGGAGCCCCTCCCATTGTAAACAGGAGTTCTCCCGAGTTTATCAGATCGGCATGTTTTAGAAAAGATTGCTCAAAAACCTGGCCGTTGAGTACTGCCTTTTGGATATAGACATTATAGGGAGAGATATTTTTTGCCTTTATAACAAACGTCTTCCCCCCTCCAATATCGATCATGACTTTGGGAAATAATGGTGTCCCTATCAAATACTCGTCTCGACCAGGGCAAACCGGATAGAAACCAAGAGCACTTAAAACATACCAGGCGGATAATTGTCCATAACTTTCATTTCCGGACAAACCGTCCGGCCTTGAAGAATAAAGAGTGCGCATAATTTCCCAGACTTTTTGCTGTGTTATCCATGGTTGATTGACAAAATTAAAGAGATAAGCCGCATGGTGACCTGATGCATGTCCATGGATATACAAACCGACTGTTTCCGTTTTTTCTTCCCCTTTCCACCAAGTGGATGGATAATTCAACGAAAACAATTTATCCAATTTTTCGGAAAATTTAATTTTTCCACCCATAAGCTTTATCAAACCTTCAACATCGTGCGGCACAAAAAAGCTGTACTGCCAAGAATTTGAGTCCGTAAAAAAGGAATTCACTTCCAGAGGATCAAAAGGGACAATCCAAGAAGCATTCTCCTTAGCCCGCATAAATCCCGAATTAGGATCAAAGATGTTCTTATAAGACTGGGCTCTTCGGATATAAAGCCTGTAATCCTCATTTTTGTTCAGAGCTTTTGCCATCTGGGAAAGACACCAATCGTCATAGGCATATTCCAGCGTCTTGGAAACAGACTCAGCCTCCTCAATTCCAGGAATATAACCCAGATTTTTATAGTCTCTTAACCCGAGACGGTCTTGCTCGGCACTAAATTTCATCGCTGTGTAGGCTTTTTCCACATCATAATCCCGGATCCCCTTTATATAGGCATCAACGATAATGGGAATTGCGTGGTTTCCAATCTTATAGCCTGTATCATTTCCGGCCAATTCCCCCCTCGGCAGAATTCCTCCATGTTCATACTGAGACAGAAATGTCCTAATAAAATGGACGGTTCTTTCCGGTTCGATAATCGTAAACAGAGGAAACTTTGCGCGGAAAGTCTCCCACAAAGGGAATACCGAATAGACGTCAAATTCATCTGTATGATGAATTTTCAGATCGGTTCCCCGGTAAAATCCATCCACGTCGCTGAAAAGATTGGGACAAAGGAGAGTATGATAAAGAGCCGTATAAAAGATTTTTTTTTGCTCTCTGTTCCTTCCTTCTACACGGATTTTTCCAAGAATATGGTTCCACTGCTCTTCTGCTTTTCCTCGTATTATTTCAAAATTCCAATCCGCTATCTCAGCCTCCAGATTTTTCCTTGCACCATCGATACTGACGGCAGAAATGCCGACTTTAGCCAGAATATCTTCATTATTGTCTGTGACAAACCGGACATAGGCTTTGATGTGCCGACCTTCGGCCCTGTTTAGGCCGTCTTCGAGTTTATCTTCGATGGCACATCCATATCCGGCGAATGGTTTTGAAAAGCTGGCGACAAAATACACAATCTGGTCCTTCGCCCATGCGCTCGATCTTCGTGTCCCTTCGATTTCAGTCGCACTGACAATATGTATCGAAGATTCCAGTACCGAGTCTCCATGAGTGAGATCAAGGACAACATTGGCATTTTCGGTTTGAGGAAATGTATACTTATGAAATCCAACGCGTTGAGTGGCTGTCAGCTGAACATCTATGCCGTAATCCTCCAGCCAGACACGGTAGTAACCCGGGGAAGCTTCTTCTTTATCATGACTGAATTTCGAGCCGTAACCACTATCTGTATTCTCCGTTGATCCTTGCTGAATGTTAACACGACCAACAGTGGGCATGAGTAAAATATCCCCATAGTCCACTCGACTCGACCCACTCAAGTGTGTATGACTGAAACCATAGATGGTGTCATCAGAATAGTGATATCCTATAAATCCGTCTTTTTCTGCCAACCTTGTATCGGGGCTGAGCTGAACCATGCCAAAAGGCAGGCTGGCCCCAGGGAATGTGTGTCCCTGACCGCCCGTTCCGATAAATGGATCGACAAAATCCGTAAGATGGGCATCCTTATTGTTTGAACACAGTGAAAAAAATAATAGCCCCACAAGAAGGAAGAGATTTTTATTCTGCCTAATATAAAAGATCAAAGGCCTTCTTTTTGCTTCCTTTGATTCATTCATAGATTCAACACCAGGGAGCTAAAAAAGTAGTGGTCTATGTTCTTAAATCCAGGTATGGATTTGTGATTATAAAAAATCTGATAGCTGAATTTAAGTGCCAGAGACTTATTGATATTCGCCGTCGCAGAGATAAATGAAGATATCCGGAAATCTCTCGGATCTTCAAGATTGAGGGAAAAAATCTCCTGACAGGAAATGTATGATGTGGGTGTTAGCGCCACTTTCACCGAACTGGCAACAAGAAGAGACATAAAAGATAAAATCGTGGAACCTTGACCAATATTACTGTCATGACTCCAACCAAGCAGTGCTTCAGTGGAAGCCGTAACACTTGTCTTTTTTACCCAGATGTAACCAGCGCCTGCAGATAAAGAAAATCTGTGATTATACCCGGCCAGAACATTTCTCTCAAACCGGCTTAAACCAAGGAGAATAATCTTGGACGTCAACTCTCGTTTGTACTTTATATGACCGTAATAAAATTCAGCATTCTTAATCCCATCGCTCCGGCCGTAGATCACACTTCCTTTGAGCTGAAATTGATTTTTTTTTACGACCAGACTCTGCTCAGTATCAAATCCGAATGTCAGTTCCTGAGTATTCCCTGAAGTGATCAATAGAGAAAAACTTGTTGAGGAAGTATAGATTTTTTCAGTTTTTTTCTCTGGTTCCTCTGCTTTTAAAACCGATACAACAAATAAAATTGTTAAAACACTGAGATAAAAACTGAATGATTTCTTCATTTTGACTTTTTAGTTTCCAGCCATATATATTTATCGTACCACTGCAGAATACGCTTGTACATATCATTTTTTTTGGCCTGAATTATTCATAAAAACTATCGACACCTTCATTTATCTTCAATGAAATCGACTTGATCACCTGATATTTGGCAATATCTCGAACAACACTTTGTTTGTAAGCCGGTGTAAATCAAATATCGACATTTTTTACACCAAGGGGCGAGCCGATCTTACCACATCTGCTTCGTTACAACCCATTCGCGGTGGACAACCACAGCTTCATGGGCCGATGCCTCGCATCTATAGTAACCTCGACTCGTGAATAATCCAGATTAGAATGAAGTCGGCTCAATTTAAAACGCTTATAACATATTTCCTTGGGTGTTTCTAGCCCAACTTTTTTTTCTTGTCTCTGGAGGATTTCTAAATATTGTATTTAAAGTAATAAATTCTATACAATAACCTAAAGGAGAATTCAGCATGAAACTTGAAAACATATACAAAAAGGCCATCGCAATCGGCATCCAAAACGACCTGCGGAAAAAACAGGATATCAAGACATTACTGGCCGAAGAAAAGGATAAATACAAAAAATTTAAAGACGATGAAAAAGAATATTACGATAAGGATAGGCTTTTTAATCCCTATGCGGACACGCGAATCCTCAATGGTGACTTGGCCACTGAAGTCAAAAAAGTGATTGTCGGGATCGACATGGAGGTCGGCGAAATCATACTGACATATCTTCTGAATAAAGATGAAATCCAGAATATCGACCTGATCATTGCCCACCATCCTGAAGGTTATGCTCTCGCCCAGCTCTATGACGTGATGAAACTGCAGTCCGACTTGTGGGCACAATACGGTGTCAACATCAGCGTCGCAGAACAGCTCATGGAACAAAGAATTGGGGAAATTGAGCGGAGACTTTTGCCAGTCAATCACACCCGTGCTGTAGACGCCGCCAGAGTTCTGGGCATCCCCATGATGTGCATCCATACGCCTTCAGACAATTGCGTCACCAACTACTTGACTAAGACCTTCGAAAAAGAAAAACCCTTCATGTTAAAAGATATGATGAGCCTCATAAAAAATATCCCGGAGTACAAAAGAGCAGCCAAAGCTCAAGTCCCGCCGAAGATCGTGAGCGGCTCTGAAAACAGAAAGTGTGGAAAAATATTTGTGGACATGACGGGAGGAACCGAAGGACCAAAAGACATTTTTGAAAAATATGCTACAAGTGGGATCAGTACTTTGGTGGGTATGCATCTGAGTGAAGAACATTTGAAAAATGCTAAAAAAGCTAACTTGAACGTCATCATCGCCGGCCATATTTCCAGTGATAATTTAGGATTGAATCTTTTGTTTGATGAGATTGAAAAAGAAGATCAGCTCGAATTCGTCAGTATCTCGGGATTTGAACGCATCAGGAGATAGAGGAGGACTGGAAGACTTTTGGATGAGGGGCTTTCCAGGTGAAGACCACTCCAATCACCATAATAAATATTGCGGCAGACAAGTACATATGGCGGTACCCGCTCAAGTCTGAAATCCAGCCAAAAAACGCGGATCCAAATCCCATACCCACATCAAAAAACGTCTGGTAAAGACCGATGGCCAGCCCTTTATTCTGTCGTCCAAAAATTTCGATAGTGTATGTGCTCAATGCCGGAAAGATTAGCCCCTGACCTAATCCTCCAATAAACCCCGTGAGGACAAATAACCAGAAGGAATGGACCTGAGAAATCACAATTAGATTTAAGCCGATCAACAGCACACTAGGGAGAAGAACCTGCTTTCGTCCGTATTTATCCGAAAGACCTCCCAGCAAAAAGCGTGTCAAAATAGCCGCTGCGGAAAAGGCCACAAAAAACGGACCGATCCGATCAAAGGAGATGGACTTTCCAAACAGGGCAATAAAATACACAACGGAGCCCCTTACTGCTCCATGAGCGATCGGTAGTGAGGCAACAAGAACAAGTGAAAAAACAGATATATTCAACTTAATTTTTGAGGATTGGATGGAATTCCCATTATTCAGACTGATGGTTTCCTTTGTTATAAGCATGCAGAAGAAGGAGATAATAAGAAAGAGGATGCTGGCGTTAAATATTCCTCCAAAACCAAACCTATTGACAATTTCCTCTCCGATCAAAGGCCCAAGGGCAACAGAAATAAGCCCGGCAACGCCAATGATCCCCATGGATTGAGCGAGCCGGTTCACCGGGGCTAAATCGGAGCAAATCGTCATGGTCGCCATTATGCTTATCCCCCATCCGAGCCCGGTCAATCCTCTTAAGACCAGCGGGAGAGTGCCTGCATCCTGGATGAAATGGAACAAGGGCATAATAAGGATCAGAGAAGCGATTCCGGCCAGCGATAATTTTTTTCTTCCTTTCACGTCGATCCGCCGGCCGAACAGAGGACGGATGATGATGGCCGTAAGACTGTGAATCCCCATAATCCACCCGATCCGACTTTTTGACGCTCCAAACTGTTCAAAAAACAGCGGGAAGATAAAGAAAAGAGTAATGCTCATAAACAGGAAAAAAAAGCCTATGAGGGCAATGATAAAAGTCCGATTCCATATTCTTTTTTCTACTTTCATTGTGTCTGCAGCAAACTCTCAAGACCCCCTCCGTGTGAATTCAACAGTCTAATAAATCTGCCTTCCTCCGTAAAGACATTTCTGCCTTGTGGGGAAGAGAAAGTGCTGGCTGTTTTAATTGGGGAAAATAAGCAAAAGGGATATGAAGGAGGGAAATTTATCTTGCCCAGCCAGCATAGCAAGAAGTTAATATTATTATAGCAGAATTTGAAAAAAGGTCAATATCTTTTTTCAGGAAATCATCCCAATTTCCTTTTTTTAATAACGTTGCTCACTTAAAACTTGAGTGATATAATTCTGCCGGATAGCACACAAAATGTACGCGATCGGAGTGGATTCAGGAACACAGGGTACAAAAATACTCATCATCAATTTCTCTGGGAAAGTTTTAGGAAAAGGCTATGCTCTACATGCGTACATAAAGGGACTAAACCCCGGAGAAAGCGAACAGGCGCCACATGTCTGGCTTGAGGCATTGGAAAAAGCATTGGCGGATGCCTTAAAGGAAGCCAAAATCGATGCCAAGAAAGTTGTCTGTCTGGGTATCTCAGGTCAACAGCATGGATTCGTGCCTTTAGACAAGAAAGGGCATCCCATCCGGCCCGCCAAGCTATGGAACGATACATCTTCTGTTAAAGAGACCGAATGTCTTTTGGATACAATGGGCGGTCAAAAACAGTACATCTCAAAACTCGGAATCAACCTGGCTGTCGGCTACACAGCATCAAAAATTCTCTGGTTGAAGAAACATGAGCCGGAGAATTATGACAGACTGTCCACTGTTCTCCTCCCCCATAATTATCTCAACTATGCTCTGACCGGGGAAAAACACATGGAATACGGGGATGCCTCCGGAACAGGGCTTATGGACATCCGGAATCTCCAATGGCACCGTGAGGCAGTCTCTGCTGTCGATCCGGATTTGGAACAACATCTTCCTCCATTGTCCCATCCTTCAGAAGCAATCGGGCAGATGAAAAAAGAATTCGCTTTGCGTTTTGGATTTGGCAGCATCTTGGTTTCCAGTGGAGGCGGAGACAATATGATGGGAGCCATTGGCACGGGAAATGTTTTTCCCGGAGTCGTCACTCTGAGTTTGGGAACATCGGGAACCATCTATTCTTTTTCCGATACACCGGTCATCGATCCCGAAGGTGAGATTGCCGCATTTTGCTCCAGTTCGGGCGGATGGCTTCCGCTGTTGTGCACCATGAATGTCACAAACACCACAGAATATCTCAAAACGCTTTTTAATCTGACAAACGAAGAACTGGAAGCTCTCGCTTCTTCGGCACCGTCAGGAGCAAAAGGTCTTCTCTTTCTGCCGTTTATTGATGGAGAACGAGTCCCGGCCCTCCCCTCCGCCAAAGGTGTTTTTTTTGGATTAGACAAAGACACTTTTAACTCTTCTTATATGGCGAGATCTGTTCTAGAAGGGACCATTCTCAATCTGGGTTATGGTTTTGCCCGGATGAAATCTCTCGGCATAAATCCTGAGGAAATCAGAGCAACTGGAGGAGGAGCCGGAAGCCGGCTTTGGCTTCAAATCGTTGCCGATATAATGCAAATACCGGTTACAACGCTAAAGGAGAAGGAAGCAGCGGCATTCGGCGCCGCAGTTCAATCCATTTGGAGTTACTTTATTAACACTCATAGAGAGCCTGTTTCCATCAAAGATTTGACTGACTCAATGGTTAAAAAAGAACAGGAAATCATTGAGCCCGAACCGGAAACTTTCCCTCACTACGAACATCTTCAGGAGAGATTCAACTCTCTCTGGCACACCCTCTCCCCAGAATTTCAATCACAGCCAATAAAATGAAAAAAACTGTCGATATATACTTGCCCTTGGACAGCCGTAAAGGCCCAAACGAGGAAATATGGCCCACGGCGATGATTCAGCTGAAACACTTCATTCAAGTCATTAAAAGATGCGGTTGGACTGCCAACGTGCTCAATCCCGATTTGCCAATTACGAGTGTCTCTCAGGGAATACAGGTTATTCGCAAGGCCAAAGGGGATCGATTCATCAATTTTATGTCCGGATGGGCTTACCCTGATTTTTCCGTCAGTCCTATGTGGCAGCTTCCCCGTGACATCCCAAAATTGATGCTGGGAAGTTCCATCCCGGATTATCCCGGAAACGTTGGACTTCTCGCCGCAGTTTCCGGGACGGAACACATGGGCATCCCCACAAGCCGCCTGTTCATAGAAAAATTTGACGATCAAGAATATTACACAGATGCTCTTGAAAGCTTTCTCAAAAATGGACACCTCCGTCCTCCGCCTTACAATCCCATTTCTGTCACTCCTTCTCCCGAAGACCGTACAAATGCTCAAAGAGTGATCCGGCAGTTAAAGGGAAAAATTTACGGAGCCGTTGGCCCCCGATCCATGCAGATGTGGAACAAGATTTCCGAAGCCGATTTTTTAAAGTATTTTGGAATCTCACGGGAGGGATTTGATGGACTCCGTCTTCTCAAAATGACGGAAAAGATCAAAAACGAGAGGGCCGAAAAAGCCTTACGGTTTCTTCAGAACAAGGGGATGGACATTCGTCTTGGCAAAAATCCGGTTCAGCACTTAACGAAGGACATGGTTCTCTTCCAGATGAAAGTCTATTTTGCACTCCTGGAGCTAAAAGACCAATTCGGTCTGGATTTCCTGGGTGTCCAGGATCAACTGGACTGGATCGAACACTACCCTGCTACTGATCTTACCCTGGGAATATTAAATAATAAGCTCCGACCGGAATCCGATGGAAAGACCGTGGTCACGGCCACAGAGGCCGATGACGGTGCCGCCATAACCATGCAGGTCTTAAAGCTTCTTAATCAAGGGGAACCAATAGGATTCAATGACCTCAGGTACTGGGATACAGAAAAACGATTGTACTGGTTTGTCAACTCAGGAGCACTCGCCCCCTATTTTGCCCACGGAAGTCACACGTCTCTCGAAGGAGCTTGGTCTGAGCGCCAGACCTTTCTCTATTTCAAAAAAGGCGGAGGGACAAGTTCGGTCGTTGTCCGTATTCCAGGAGTCGTCACATGGGCCCGCTTCTTTTACCGAAATCATCAGCTCTCCTTGTGCGCCGGACGCGGTGTTACCGATATCCCCACCGTAGAAGTTTGGAGAGAACGCTCTACGCGCTGCAGCCCGGATTGGCCTCACTGGTATCTCAAACTCTGCGGCCGGAT
>SDBS01004021.1_pt1 | contig 14419 bp, 16 predicted proteins | sample 2277091 | NCBI WGS metagenome assembly SDBS01 (sample SAMN10404972, study PRJNA504765) | marine sediment metagenome | isolation source: marine sediment core GS10_PC15, 163 cmbsf | place: Arctic Ocean: Southern Knipovich Ridge | collected 2010
TCAATCAAAGCAATTTCCTCTGTTATATCTGCAGAAATTAGACTATAAGCGGTGGTGCTACCCACCATACCAGCTCCGATAATAGTAACCTTGTTTTTCATATATTTATATTAACAAATTAAGCTTATTAATTAAAATCTGTTTTGAACGCAATCCGACCGCTTTCTCTATTGGCTCTCCATTTTTAAAAATAATAAGGGTGGGAACTGCCGGAACCTTATACTCCTTAGCAGTCTCAGGATTTTCAAATATATTTAATTTTCCAACCTTTGCCCTGCCTTCAAATTCTTTAGCCACTTCTTCAATAACAGGAATTATTGTCAAACAAGCACCGCACCCAGGCCTCCAAAAAACAACAAGAACTGGCTGTTCATTTTTTAAAACTTCTCTTTCAAAATTTTCATCATTTAATTCCAGCATATTCGGGCTAAATTCTTCTATTTTTATTCTACCAAAAAACCGCCTTCTTGGCGATTTTTTTGTAAGCTCCCCTGGTTGCGATGTTAGAACCTGGTTGGTATAAAAAAAAAGCCACGATTCTATTGAATAATCGTGGCATAAAACGATTTCGAGAAATATTCTACGTTTTCTTCTTAATCACCTTGTGGATGTCTGGCGTGATGAGCATGTTCGGCGCTGTGTGATTCGGCCCATTCCTTCATGAAAGGGTCAAGTTCAGATTGTTGTTCTTCTGGAATCAAAAGTGTTAAAACACGATGATGCGGATACTTTTGTGATGGCGGCGGGTTTTCTACAACACTCTCAATTCTTGCTCCAGGAAAACGACTGCCAAAATCTTGCCTGAATTCAGGTAGTGGAAGGACTCTGTCCATCCAGAGTTTTGTATCAACAATACCCATATTTGTTTCTCCTTTGTAAAGATCTGTCTCCATAATATAACCAATAACTGTTTTGTCAAGAAAAAACCCGAGAAAAGAATCTCGGGCTACAAGCTCCCCTAGTCGGTCCCGAACCTGACTTTTAGGAGAAAATAGAGGATTTTTTGAGGATGTCTCACAATGCCTCTCGGTCGGGGCTATTTTAAGCTAAAACCTTTCTTTTATTTCACCAAGTTTATATTCCAAAAGATTCCTTGAGAACTCTTTTTTGTCTGAATTAACAAAACCCCTAACTCCACATATTTTACTATCAAACATATTAAAACCAAAAGAGAAAAAAGAGTCGCGTTTTCCCGATTTGGTTTTTACATTTTGCAATAATTTAACCATTTCATCTTTACTAAAGACTAAAATTTTCTTATCCCATTTTGCTCGAGGTTTAAAATTTTTATCAAAGAGAGGATATATCATATAAAGAAAATAATAATCACTGTAGTTTTTTTTAATATCGAAATTATTAAACCAAGAATAATACTGATATTCGTCTTTTTCCTTGCCAAGATAAATCCTTGAGCTTTTGACTTGAACTGTAACCATCTTTTTCTTCAAACCGTTTACAAGAAGTAAATCATAAAATTTCTGCTGCCTACTTAAAGGAATAGCCACAGAGAAATTTTCCTTTTTAGGAAATTTTCCTTGTAATGTCTTTGCGATATCATATTCCGGAAATGGAATTGTAAATATGGCCATGGTATTTTTATTATATCAAACTAACCTGTTTCGCCAAAAATTGTTAATACTAAAGAAATCTAGGTTAGTTTTAGTTGGGAGTTATTTAATTTATTTTAAGCTAAAACAAGACAAATGAAACGCTACTTAAGGGTATATTTTAGTGTCTCAAATCTCTCCATACATACTTATAACCCGGAGGGGCTGGTGGTTTCGGAGGATGAGGAGGTTTTGGCGGTCTTGGTGGGCGAGGAGGCCGAGGAGGTCTTGGTGGCCGTGGTGGTTTTGGTGGAACAAGTGGTCCTTTAGGGTCTTTTATTAATTTCCATGGCATAATATTTTCTATTATTTAAATTAATTCTTCGGCTTTTTGCTTGGCTTCACTTATTTTTTGTTGGCAAAAACATAGACTATTTCAAAATACGAACTATTTCACCCAATAAAACATCTAAGTCTTGAGAAAAATTCACTTGCGTAAGTGTTGGCAAAATTTCCTTACTCCTTGCCTGAATATGAAGATAGCCATCAGCAATCTTTCTTGACGAATTTTCGAGATGTTGAAATGTTTCTTTTATGCTTTTTTCGCATTTATAATTATTTGCGACCTCTGTAAAATTAGAGAAAGATAAAATCGGTGCAACATGATTTAAAATAGTCCTAATAAGGATAATAACAGAAATATAGTTTCTACTTGAAAAATTACTATTTAATTCTTCACACATTCTTAATAGACGCGAGAGATCAAATTTATTATGAGATATTTTTTTCAATTCTTTAAAACGAACGGGGTCTACAAAGAGTCCGCTGTCCCTATTTTTCTGTTTTTTAATGCTAATGGTAGCCGTTTTATTACCTACCATATTACCAAGACAATCTGATAGATGTAGTTCAATTTCGATGGCGTCGAATCTATCAGTGGGAATCATCCATGTATCATTTCCGACCCTTTTTGTACGACGATCCCGGATAAGAACTGTGCGTAATCTAGTTACTTTTGGTCTTCCGAGGCCAGCAATTTCAAAATCAGAGGTGAGTTCTTGAAGTGTTCCTTTTCCGTTCATAAATTTTGATCGGAAATATAAAAACGCTAGCGTTCTCTCAGCTAAAGTTTTGTTTAAGGCGATAGCGCATTTAACAAATTCTTTATAATTAGGTTTGCCTGCCATGTAGGATTTTTTCGAAATGCTGAACACCTTTACGGTTTAGCCTATAGGGTGTAGCTCGACCCTTTTTCCGGGCAGAGGCGCTTTCTAAGTATCGTCTGATTTTTTCGAGCTTATTGGTAATATTTCTCTGATCTATTTTAATTCCTAGATCAGAAGTAATTTTTTCTATATCGCCACTGGTCAACCATGCATTATCAAAATATTTATATGAAACATAGAAACAAAGTAAAATTTTCGCTTCCATATTTTTCTGATCAAGAACCTTACGTTGTATATCTTCACTTTCCTCGCAGTCGACAACTTTATTAACTATAGACAAAACTAAATTTGCTGAATTATCGGAATCCGCCTGCCCAGTGACTACATTTTTCTTTCCAGACTGAATGTCGCCTTCAAGTACGCGGATGCGCTTTTCGTGATCATCAAGCTGCCCGAGTATTTTTTGAAGTTGTTTGTTGTACATAATTATTGAGTGATTATTGATAAGAGATTCTTCGCCTGATTCACACCAGGACCAGAGAGTTTATACGTTAAAGCCTTTTTCGTCCCTTTCATACTAAACCAGTTTGTCTCTTTAGATCTTATGTTTTTCGCAAAATTACTCGTATCGTAAAGTTTAGAATGATCTGCCGCTTTCGCCAAAAGACTTGAAGAAACCCATTCGTGTTCGAACCCTTCATGGTATGCAAAAAGGATGAGCGCCGCAAGATTTCTTTGTCGCTCTGCTTTTAACTCACCGGGGACAGAGGACATTACCAATAAAATCTGTTTGTCCCGTATTGAATAAATGTCCTTCAACTTATTCTCGTCAATGCCCACCGCGGTTGCAAGCACGACCCAAAAATCAGACTCCGATTTGTCCTCCTCACGAGTAGTTTTGGACTGAAACAAGGAACTCTTTCCCCCTTCTTGTAAATAAAAATCCACGGCCTTTGAAAAAGCAATTTTTTTCAGTTCTAAATCTGTAATGCCAGATTTTTCAACTTCCTTTTTCGCTTTTTTAAGTGCTTTTTGTAGCTTATCATCCATAGTTATTCTATTAGTTTATTAAATATATCTTGTATCTGGGAAAAATTAAAATCAGGAATAAAATACTTCCCCTCCCGACCTTTTACCGGCCCTTTCTCCGAAAGTCGCTTTAATGTCGCGTCAATTGTGCCCGCTGGAATATTTTTACCAAATTCAATTTTTATATCCTTTGGTGTAAGAAACTCTGACGGTATAGCACCTAAAAGATAGAGGGCTTTTTTTGCAAGAAAGAAAAGAATGATTTTTTTATTCGCAGGAAGTGCCATACCAGTTGGTGTATAAATGACGGTGTTTGTTTCACGATGAATTCTTATAAACGGCTTTAAAACCAACAATAAATCAGATGGACTAATTTGCCCAGTTACATCAGTATATAATTCTTCAAGTGGATTACTCTTGTTCTTATCTGTCATATTCATAACACTAATATGGATGGTAAATTTATGTAAGAGAGGAATAATGTTCTCCCTATACTCCTAATAATACTCCTACCGACTGGGTTGTCAACCCCTTTGGCTTTTTAATATAAAATGGGGGTTATGCACAGTTGTCCGCACGCTCCTAGCTCGCCTCAAGCAAAAAGCCCAACTTGTTGCTGAGCGACTCGTGGGATTAAATATAACTACCTCCACCAGCGGTGTGTCTTATAGACAAACTCAAATACTTTAATTTCAGGGTCTTTGTGGTATTTCTTCAAATAACTCTCTCCCATTTTCCAAGCCACCATGGTTTTACCTTTTGGAAATATCCTTAATAGTTTCTTCATCGATAAAATAAAGCAGTAAATCTTATCTTTTTCATCAATAACGATAGCGAAATAAGGAACGCAATTAAAAGCCTTGCACGCCTTTTCAGCCTTAATAAAATTATCATTGTTAATGCCCAGATATTCTCCTTTTAAACCCTCTCTCCTACTCCTGCTTTTCACCGAAATACCCATTAGTTCTTTTGTGTGTGGATTTTTGGCAATTATATCTATACCCGTATGATCCACGTTCGCGCACTCAAAGTTGTACTTTGATAACCAATACAAAATCAGGTTCTCAGCAAAATTCCCCGTAATTTTAGAGTGTCTTGAGCTTTTCTTTACCTTCATAAATAGAGTAGCTCGGTCGCAAGAACCGAGCTTAAACCTGCTCCGGCGGTAGGACTCGAACCTACAACCTAAGGCTTAACAGGCCTCCGCGCTACCATTGCGCCACGCCGGAATGAATATAGATATTATACTGAAATAACAATTTTTTACAACCGCTTACGGCTTACTATTCGCTGGAGTTATTTATAATCTTTAAGTTTTCTTAATTCGCTGTGTTTTCTGATTCTCTCCAGGGATTTTGCTTGAATCTGACGAATTCTTTCTCTGGTTACTCCAAACACCTCCCCTACTTCTTCAAGGGTATGAAGCACTCCATTTTTTAAACCAAATCTCATTGATAAAATTTTTAGTTCTCTTGGTGTTAATCCACTCGAAATCTCTTCTAATCTTCTCTTTAAAAGTTTTCTTGCAGCAGTTATTGAAGGAAGAGGCATTTTTTCATCTTTAATAAATTCAGCTAAAACACTATCTTGCTCATCTTCTCCAACCGGGGTCTCTAAAGAAATTGCTTTTTGGGCAATCTTCCTTATATGAATGACTTTATCAAGCTCAATCCCCATTTCAGCAGCAATCTCTTCGGACAAGGGCTCTCTTCCGAGTTCCTGTAAAAGACTTTTCCTCACCTTAGTATATTTTGAAATCGTTTCAATCATATGAACCGGAATTCTTATCGTTCTTGCCTGGTCAGCTAAAGCTCTGGTAACGGCCTGACGGATCCACCAGGTAGCATAGGTAGAAAACTTGTAACCTCTCCGCCAATCAAATTTTTTAACTGCTCTAAAAAGCCCTATATTCCCCTCCTGAATTAAATCAAGTAGGGTTAAATTAGGAGACCTCCCTACATATCTTTTAGCAATAGAAACTACCAGCCGTAGATTAGCCAAAGCTAATTTATTTTTGGCTTCCTCGTCTCCTTTTTCAATTCTTTTGGCTAATTCTTTTTCTTCTTTGGCGGTCAAAAACGACACTCTCCCAATCTCTTTTAGGTAAATTTGAATCGGGTCAATTTTTCCTATGAGGGTTTTTTTCTTCTTCTTGGCTTTAGGTTTTATCTCTAAAAATTCTCCAACTTCTTTAACTTCAATCCCCTCTCTTTCTAAGGTTTCATAAATTTTCTCTAACTGTTTAATATTTTTTTCTATTTTTGGAAAAGAATATAAGATTTCTGAGGTTGTAACAAAGCCGCGTTCTCGTCCTTTTTTCAAAAGAGATTCAATTTTTTCTGGGGTTATTATTACTTTTTTCTTTCGCCGTTTAACTAAAGATTTCTTTGCCTTTTTAATCTTTTTTTTCGCCGGCCAGCGAATTCTTTTTTTTACTTTCTTGACCCTTCTTGCTTTTCCTCTTTCTGGCTTTCTTATCTTTTTTGCTTTAACTGCTTTCTTTGCCTTTTTAATCTTTTTAGGTTTTTTGGCTACACGCCGCACCAACCTTCGTTTTGGCGCTGGAGCTCTTCTTTTTCTCTTCAACACTCGCTTTTTCTTTTTTATCTTCTTCTGGGATTTTTTGCCCGTCGTCCGCCGTCTGGCGGAAGCGGAAACAGAAGTAGTTTTTTGTTTCTTTGAAGAAGTTTTTTTCTTCATAGTTCTCTTGTTAGTTTATTAAATTTTTTCATTAAATCGTCAATTCCCTTTTTATCCTGATTTTTTTCCGCTATTTTAAGCTCCTCTGAAATCTCTCTTAATTTATTCTTCACCTCTATAGATTTTAATTCTGTAAGACAAAGCTGAATTTCTTCTTCGGGGTCTTCTTCGTATTCAACTTCGGCTCTTAAAGAAAGGGCGGCTAAAAAGTTTTTTGATTCCTTGTCGGCTTTCTTTTCTAATTTAGCCAAAATTGTCTTTAAATCTTTTTTCTCCGGTTGTCCTTTAATCTCTTCCAAAAACTGCCGCGATTTTTCAGAGAAAAAAGGGAGCCGCTCTTCACCAATCAAATTTAAATTCCCGGGTTCCTTAAGAATCAAAGAGAGAATTTTTTCCTCCAGAATCTGTTTTCTTTCTTCGCTGTTTTTTGGCGTTTTCGGCGTCAAACTATCTCCTACTCTCTCACCCACTTCGTCGGCCAAAGCAGGTTTTGTTTTTTTTAATTCCTCAAAAATATCCTCTTCCCTAACCGCTAATCTTTTGGCTAACTCCTGAATCCAATGAGATTGTTCAATTTTATTTGGAATTCTTTTTATAACGGGTAAAACTATCTTTCCAATTTCTTTTTTACCTTCGGGTGTTTTTCCATCAAAACTTGAAAAAGCAGAATTAAAATAAAATTCAAGAATTGATTGAGCCTCTTTTATATCTTTCTCCCAATCTTTAGTATTCTTTAAGATAATGTCGGACGGATCAGAACCCTGAGAGGACATTTTTATCACCTTAATCCCAAATCCTCTTTCTTGGGCTAAGTCAATTCCCTTTTTTGTTGCCATATCGCCAGCAATATCCATATCAAAGGCTAAAATCAGATTTTCAGAATATCTTTTAAGGATATTTAGATGGAAGGGGGTTAGGGCGGTTCCAGCGACAGCAACAGTATTTTCAAATCCTGCTTGAGAGGACATAATCACATCCGTATAACCTTCAACTAAAATACATTGATTTCGCTTCCGGATTTCTACTTTAGCATTATTTAACCCGTAAAGAATCCGGCTTTTATCATAAAGTAAGGTTTGGGGAATATTAATATATTTCACTATCTCTTCCCCTTTGTTTCCTGCTCCAAATACTCTCCCTCCAAAGCCGACGACCTGAGAGTTTAAATCAAAAACAGGAAAAATTATTCTGCCTCTAAACCTATCGTAAAAACTTTGAGAACTTTCAGACTTTACTACTAAACCCGCCTTTTCTATCTCTTCTCTGGTATAACCTTTACCAACCAGAAAATCAGATAAGCCCTGCCAAGTATCAGGGCCATAACCAAGACGCCATTTCTTTATATTCGCTTCATTAATCCCTCTCTTTAAGAGATATTTTTTTGCTTCTTTTCCGGGTGAACTTCCTTCAAGTTGTTTCTCAAAAAAACGGCAACTTAGTTCACAAATATCATAAAGACGTTGTCTCGCTGTTTTTAATTCGGCCTGCCATTTAGAAGATTGCTTCTTTAATTCTACTCCGGCTTTTTGAGCCAGAATTCGTAAAGCATCGCCGAACTCCATTCCTTCAATCTCTTTAACAAAACCGAAAATGTCGCCCCCTTTTGAGCAACCAAAACAATGCCAGATTTGACGAGTCGGCGAAACAAAAAAAGAGGGTTTTTTCTCCGAATGAAAAGGACAAAGACCTCTGTAGTTTATTCCTGTCTTTTTTAATTTAATATAACCGCCAATAACTTCCACTATATCAAGTTTATTTTTGATTTCTTCAATCGGAGAAGTAAGCATAAAATTACTAAATTCAGGTTTATCATAACATAAACTTTCGGAAAATCAATTTCAACAGTTTTTTAACAAAACGAACTTGACAGAGTGTTTTAATAAGATACAATATAAGGTGTTAAAATTAAATAAGTATAGACGAGTATAAATAATAATCCCGTTTTAATGAACGGGATTTAAAAAATATATGAGAATTCTTTTTCTTTATGACTTTCCTTTATGGGGTTCGGGGTCTGGGACGTATCTTCGGTATTTAATCCAAGAATTGGTAAAACTAAACCATAAAATTGGAATTGTCTCTCCAGAGGAACGTCGCTTTTTAGAGGATAAAACAAAACAATATAAGGTTTCACTCTCTCAGATTCCGGTATTTATAGGCCACCCCGAACTAAAAGGATCCAAAAGATACTCAGAGCTTTCAGAAAGAGAAATCCTTGAAATTTATAAATCCTACTTGGACACTACCCTTGAGGCTGTAACTAACTTTAAACCCGACTTAATTCACGTAAACCACCTTTCTCTGATTAGCTGGGTAGGCAGATACATTAACACCCAAAAGAACATCAAATATATTATCACTACCCACGGCAGCTGCCTCTCTCAGATTCTTTCAGATAAAAGATATTTTCATTTATCTAAAGATGCTGCTAGAGGAGCGCGAGCGATCACTACTGTAAGCGGACACACAAGGAGTAGATTCTTAAAAACCTTTGGACGTGGCTATTCTAAAAATATTCATATTATTCCCGGTGGAGTGAATATAAGAGGTTTTCCAAATAATGTTGATACTTCTCATTTAGATAAAAAATATAAGATTAAAGATAAAAAAGTGGTCCTTTTCTGCGGCCGCCTTAGTTCGGAAAAAGGAACAAAATATTTAATAGGGGCAGCCAAAAATATTAAAGGAGAAATCTTTATAATAGGAGGGGGGCCGGAAGAACATTATTTCTCTCAGCTTATTGCCAGAAAAAAAATTAAAAATGTTCATCTCTTGGGGTATTTAAAACACGAAGAATTAATCGATTTCTATTACAGAGCCGACGTCTTTGTTGCTCCTTCGGTGGTTGAAGAAGCGTTGGGCCTTTCCATATTAGAAGCAATGGCTGCCAAAACTCCGGTAATAGCCACCAGAAAAGGAGGAATTCCTTTATTAGTTAAAAGTGGTTATAATGGATTTTTTGTCAGGGCAAGAAATTCTCAGGAAATTGCCCAGACCTGTAATAGAATTTTAAGAAATGATAAATTAAGAAAAAAAATGGGAGAAAATGCTCGTAAATCAGTTGAAGAAAAATTTACTTGGAAAAAAACGGCTATGAAGTTTCACTGCCTTTATAGAAAAATCTGCAGAAACGGTAGAAATGGCAGAAGATGAATCTTAACTAAGAAATTTTTCTAAAAAAGACGAGAATATCGTCTTTTTTTGTTTTAGGAAATTATGGTAAAATAAAAAAATGACTATTGTGATTTTAGGAGGAGGTATAGCTCAAAATGGACAACTACCCGAACACGTAAAAAAGAGGTTGAAAATGGCCTGGCAGGTTTTAAAAAAAAATAAAGACGCGAAGATTTTAGTGTGTGGGAAATATAGTTTTTTATACCCTAAAAATAAACTTCCCAAAAAAACTGAAAGTCAGGCAATGCGAGATTATCTTTTGGAAATGGGTATTCCAAAGAAAAACATATATTTGGAAAATAAATCTAAAGATAGTATTGGGAATGCTTACTATGCTAAAAAACTTTACTTCATTCCTAAGAAAGAAGGGAGGGGAATAATTATCACTTCAGAATTTCATTTGGCACGGGTGAAATTTATCTTTAAAAAGATCTTTGGGAATAATTACAAATTTAAGTTTATTGGTGTTCCTTTTTCTTTAAAAAATAAAAGAGGGAAGAAAATAATAGAAAGACAAAAAGAACTTCTTGAAAAAATAAAAGAAATTCTAAATAAAATGGAATTAGGAGACCATAATTTTTTAAGAGGCAAATTATATAAACTAAAATATTACAGGAAAAAGAGGCCGCCCTGGGTTATAGAATTTGTAACAAAAGGGAAATAGTTTTAAAGAGGGGCTTTTTATACCAAAGATTTATAGTAAAATAAACTAATTGACTAAGGATAAATTCTGTTCCTATGAAAATTCTTAATTTAAGAATATAATTACAAACGAGGGAAAGAAATAAGAATTCATTCTCATTTCTTAACCGAGTACCATAATTATGCGACGAAGCCGCAATATGTTTTACAATAGCGAATCAAGGTTCTGCAAGCGGAGCTTACGGATTCTTATTCTCGCTCCTCTTACAAGAAAAATTACTTCAAAAATTACTGCTGCTAGACCTAGACTAATTTTTGATTTAGTAACCGGGCTAAAAAAAAGGGGGCATAAAATTTCTATTTTAGGGACAAAAGACAGTTTTATTCCCGGAGTAAAAATCATTCCGGTTATTAAAAAATCTTTTTACGAACTATATTCCTCTTTTGAAAACCCTTTTTACGCCCATACTTCTTTTTTAATAAAGCTGGCTAAGATGGCTGAAAAGCTCTCTCCTAATTTTGATATTATTCATAATCATACCCAGCCAGAATTTATTAATCTTTTAGTAGATGAGAATTTGAAGACGCCAATGGTTACCACGCTACATATGGCAATGTCAGCAGAATTAGATAAAATATTTTCCTTGTTTCCTAAATCCCGAATAATCTGCGCTTCTAAAGCAGCAAAAAAATTAGCCAAGAAAACAAAAATATATAAGGTGATTTATCATGGGATAGATACTGATTTATATAAATTTTTTCCAAAAAAAGAGAATCATCTTTTATGGATTGGAAGATTAAGTAAATCAAAAGATAAAAAAGGTAATTTTATGGATCCAAAAGGAATAAGATGGGCAATAAAATTAGCCAGAGAAAGCAACTCAAAACTTTTACTGACTGGCAATGTAGAAGACCCCGAGTTTTTTAAAAGAGACGTGAAGCCATATTTAAGCAAAAAAATAAAATGGATAGGCCCGGTATCGTTTGAACAACCTTTAAGCAAAAAGCAGGTTGTAAAACTGATGCAGAAGGCAAAAGTTTTTTTAATGACGACCCAATTAAATGAAGCTTTTGGTTTAGTAATGGCAGAGGCTCAATCCTGCGGCACACCCGTTATTGGTTTTGACAGAGGGCCTGTTTCGGAAATTGTAATTGATGGAAAAACCGGTTTCGTTGTTAAACCCAAAGAAGGAATCTCTGGATTAAAAAAAGCTTTGAAAAATATAGATAAAATAAAACCCGAAGACTGTCGGAAAAACGTTGAGAAAAATTTTAGCTTAGAAAAAATGATTGATAATTATGAAAAAACTTATCAAGAAGTAATTCGTTCCGCTAAATAACAAGTTGTATAAAAAATCCTATGAAAATTGCATTATTTTCCACTAATTTTTATCCAACCCCTCCCTTAAAAGAGAAAGCTATCTACGCTCCCCTCTGGATTACTTATCAATTAGCCGAGGGTTTATTAAAAAAAGGACATCAGGTCTTTCTATTTGGTTCTTCAGATTCAAAAACAAACGCTAAATTAATTTCCAACAACATGCCTTCTTTAATAAAGAATAAGAGATGGCTGAAAAATTACAAAAAAGTGGGCAAAAAATGGGGGGAAGCAATAAGGGCAAATTATGAACTTTTTTTGGTTTCTAAGCTTTATCAAATGGCTCAAGAAAAAAAGTTTGACATCATTCAATTTCATTCATATCCCAGAGTTTTACATTTTGCTTCTTTAATTAAAACTCCTGTTTGTTTTACTCTTCACAACCCTATTAACTATCCTCCCGGCACAGATACTTTAAAGCTAATATATAGTCCTTTCAAAAAAGTAAAAAATATCCACTTTATAAGTATCTCTAAGGTACAGAGAAAACCCCTGCCTACTCTTAACTATGCTGCAACGGTCTACAACGGAACAGATCTTAAAAAATTCTCTTTCAATGAAAAGAAAGGTGATTATCTGGCTTTCGCCGGCAGAATAATTCCATTGAAAGGGGTTGATATTGCTGTTCAGGCTGCCAGAAAAACAGGAGAGAAATTAAAAATTGCAGGACCAATTCCATCATCTGACTCTCTTGATTATTGGAATAAAAAAATAAAACCATATTTATCCCGAAAAATTACCTACGAAGGAATGTTAAACCCCAACCAAATGGTTTCATTTTATCAGAAAGCAAAAGCCCTGCTGTTACCCACCTTATTAGAAGAATCATTCGGATTAGTAATGACGGAGGCAATGGCTTGCGGCACACCGGTAATTGCTTTTAAAAGAGGTTCTATTCCAGAAGTTGTGAAACATAATAAAACGGGCTATGTGGTTAAGAACCAAAAAGAGATGATTGGGGCGATTAAAAAAATAGATAAAATAAAAAGGGAGGATTGCAGAGAATGGGTGGAAAAAAACTTTTCTCTTGAAAAAATGATTGATAACTATGAAAAAACTTATCTTAAAATATTAAAGAAACCATGAAAAAACTAAAAATTGCCCAAGTATCTCCCCTTTGGTATTCTGTCCCGCCAAAAGGATACGGGGGCACCGAATTAATAGTTTCAAGGTTAACAGAAGGATTAATAGAAAGAGGACATAAAGTAACTCTTTTTGCTTCGGGTGATTCCAAAACAAAAGCTAAATTAATATCAGTGGTAAAAAAGAATCTTTATTCTTCAAATCTTCCCTGGACTCATACTAATTTCAACCTCCTTAACCTTATAGAAGCTTTTTCCCAAGAAGAAAAATTTGACATTATCCACACTCATATTGACCCTTTGGATGTTTATTTCCGAGCCAAAAGTTCGACAAAAACAGTAGCCACCCTACATAACTTTTTCTGGTATTTCGGCACAGAAAAAAGTAAAAATCCTCTCTGGTTTGACACCAAAGCAGCAGAATTAATATATGGCAGATTTCCTAAACTTCCTTACATTTCTATTAGTGATAGATATAAGGAACTTTGTCCGGTTAAAATTAATTTTGCAAAAACCATATATCACGGGATAGATTTAAAAGATTTAAAATTTTCGCCCAATTCCGGTGATTATTTTGTTTGGTACGGCAGATTTACCTTCTTAAAAGGGGCTCATATTGCTGTTCAACTAGCAAGGAAAACAGGAGAAAAACTTATACTTGCCGGCGTTTTTCCCGACCCTAAAAACGAAGAATATTTTAAGAAAAGCATAAAACCATATTTGAACAGAAAAATAAAATTTATAGGGCCGTTAATGTCAGACAAAGAAAAATCAGACCTTCTGAAAAACGCTAAGGGCCTAGTTTATCCTTTGCTTTGGGAAGAACCATTTGGTATTGTAATGGTAGAATCAATGGCTTGCGGCGTACCGGTTATTGCTTTTCAAAAAGGAGCCGCTCCAGAAATAATAAAGCACAACTCCACCGGATTTATTGTCAAAACAGAAAAAGAGATGGTAGGAGCTATGAAAAAAATTGGAGTTATTTCAAGAAAAGATTGCCGAAAACGAGTGGAAAAGAATTTCACTACAGAAAAAATGGTCCGAGACCACGAAAAATTGTATTACCAACTTGTAAAAAAATGAGTAATATCCCGGAATACCACTACATTAAAGGTATAGATAAAACTGTAAAAGAGAGATTTAAAGAATTAGGTTTAACGCCTAAACTTTCCTTATCTTCGTTCAAGAAAAAAAAGAAAAGATTTTATTCTTTGCCTTGTATAACAAAAAATAAGAAAAAGGTTTTTTTTAAAATACTCCTTGTTGAAGAAGATTGGGTGGGCCGTCTCTTAAAAAGAGAAACTATTGTTACGAAACTGCTGACCAATTATCCCAACCTTAACATTCCAGGATTTGTTTCTGCTGATATTGAAAATATGCCTTACTGGTTCATTCACGAATATCTTCCCGGACCATTGGTTGGTCATTTCTACGAAATTTACAAACAAGGGCAAAAAAAAGAGATTATAAGAAAGATTGCAGATAACCTTTTGGCCTTTCAAACTATAAATAAGAAAAAGAAAAAAATAACTTCCCGAATTCCTTTTCTGGGCGAAAGAGGATTTAAAACGCACCTTCATATAATAAAGGAAAGAGAAGGTTTGGTTAAAGATAAAAAAGGTATTGATTTTAAATCTATTTATCAATTTGCCAAAAAGCAGGAAAAATATCTGAAAGAAGCCGAGTTTGTTTTAACTCACG
>SDBS01004022.1_pt1 | contig 14419 bp, 12 predicted proteins | sample 2277091 | NCBI WGS metagenome assembly SDBS01 (sample SAMN10404972, study PRJNA504765) | marine sediment metagenome | isolation source: marine sediment core GS10_PC15, 163 cmbsf | place: Arctic Ocean: Southern Knipovich Ridge | collected 2010
CAATGATTGAAGTACCGAGAGCCGCTCTCACTGCCGACGAGATTGCGATGGAAGCGGAATTTTTCTCGTTTGGCACTAACGATTTAACCCAGATGACGTATGGATTTAGCCGAGACGACGCCGAAGGCAAATTTATCCCCGTATATTTAAGCAAGGAAATCTTAGAACACAATCCGTTTGAAATCTTAGACCAGACGGGAGTTGGAAAGTTGATGATCATGGCGATAGAGCTTGGAAAAAAAACGAGACCAGACTTAAAAACGGGAATTTGTGGAGAGCATGGAGGGGAACCAAGCAGCATCAAATTTGCTCATTCAATTGGTTTAGATTACGTGTCTTGTTCACCGTTTAGAATTCCTGTAGCTCGCATTGCAGCAGCACAAGCAGTAATTGAAGAAAATAATAAAAAGTAGTCAATTTTTTTAAGAATATTAAAAACAATATTTTTTTATTTAGCATTTTTTATTTCGCTTGTTTCTTTTTGATAAAGAAGAAAACAAAAATTCAAACGAGAGCTAAGATTTAAATTTTCGATTGTTCGCTAATACAATAAGTCAAAAATTATAGTTTAACTAAGAAATGGCGCAAGAATTTAAGGTCAACGAGCACATTACGTTAAAATTAGAAGACAGAAAGACGCATATTTATGTTGCGGGTAAGCTATTTCGGCAGTGTAAATATTTGCTATTGGAGATTCCTATAAACGAAGTTGATTCTTTTAACGAAATCCAATCAATCGACGAAGCAGCAGAAAAGTTAGACCACAAAATGGAGAACGAGCTTACTCCAGAGTTGCTAATTCCGCCAGAAGTGGAATTTTGGGGTCATTGCAGTAATTTACAAGCGTGGTATGAACAAAACTACGACTCTCGCCTTCTCCATTCGAATTTGGCGTTTCCTTTGCTAAGGAAGCTTACAGATATAGGGGATCCACTCGCAAGCAAATATTTAAGGAAAATCTTATCAAGCGTCTTTTAGGTGGAGCGTATGCGGTAATGGAATTGCTGATTAATGGTTATAATATAGATTTATTCAATAGGGAAGAGCTATGGTCCATATTCGAAGATTTACACGAAAATTCTTTTATAGATTATGAATTTTATATTAGCGTCAAATTCTATCTATTGGAAAAGCTTATAGAAATGGGAGATAAGGCCGCGGAGAAGACTTTTAAAGATGGGGTATTAAAAAATCTTTCTGAAGGATTAACATCAATCACATATGATTTCTATCAAAAAGGATTTAATTCTTCTTGTAATTTAATTCTTCTTGTAATTCTCCCGCTAGAATTCCGCCCCAATCAACCAAGACATCAATTAAATATTTAAAAGCCTGAAAAATTTCATCGTTTTTTTGAATATCTTTCTGATTTTCTTTCCAATGATTATTTAAAAATTTAAACATTTCTTCTCTTAATTGATAATGTTGTTTTTCTGAATAAGAAAAGGATTTAAATTTCTCAAATATAATCTTTATACATTCATTGGTAAGGTTAGGGTTTCTAATTTCATTTAAAAATTGAATGATGGGAATATAGAATAAAGTCTCTTTTAGGAATTTTTTAATAATGATGCCGAGTTTCTCAAACGATGTATCAGTTTCGAACTCTTTCTTTAAAATAAAGCCAAAATGATCCTGAAAAAAAATGAGATATATTAGCTCTTTTTGAACTACATCGTTTTTTTGTATTGATTCAAATATCATATCAGATATTCTATACCAAATTTCAATAAATCTTGTTTCTGTATTTGGTTGATTACTCAATATAATCAATTTTTTTAAGTATATTATAAGAAATCTATCCATTTTTTTCAAATTAGAAACAATTGGATTTAAAAAATAGATGTTGATTTTATCATAATTAAAATGGAGCGTTGCATTCGCTATTGATTTTAAAGCAGGAGGTACCCATTCATAATAGAAATTATGCTTAATATTATTAAAATAAGTATCTTGAACTTCACTAGTTTTTTTGTAGTTTATGTCATTAAATAGAGTAAAATCAAATATTTCTTTCAACAACTTAATGAATTTTTCATTATTTTCCAAGTCCTCTATTGAATCATCCAATGGTATTGCATTTAACATAGATCTAAGATAATCCAGAGCGATATCTTTTGGAGATAATTTTTCCATAGAAAAGGAATGAACACTATTTTTGATTATCTGCCAAGTCTTTAGATTATGTTTTTTTTTACTTAATTTTTCTGGTTTATTGAAGATTGTTCTTATTAAAGATAATTTCTTTAGCTTTTTTATGCATTTCCAAATGACTCTTGAATTAGATTGCCAAATGCAATCAAGTTTTGAAAATAATATATCTCTTACTTCGTGGTTTGAATAATTTGCTAATTGAAAAATTGCTTTTTTCAATTTATTATCTTTAGGAAATTTTTTATATAATTTTGGGAGTGATCTTGTGGCAGATCTTTTGTATCCGAATGAGTTTCTAGAAATTGGAGATTCTAAATATCCACTAGGTTCAAGACGATAAACAGCTCTTAAGATTATTTCTTTACATTTTTTTACTAACTTTTTTTCAATAAGATAATCCCATTTATGTATAACAAGTGCGGCATAAAAAGCAGTTATTAGCTCCGCATTATTTCCAGAGACATGGAATGCGATAGGTAGGTTTATTTTTTCATCTGATTTGATTAAATCATTAATTTTTATAAAAACAATATCTAAATCATAGTAAGTTAAGAATCCTCCTTTATTTAGAAAATTTTGTACCCAATTCTTAAGAGAAACAAAACTAAAAAATGCCTCTAATTTATTATCTTCCTCTTGATCTACAATATCAGGTGGCAAGGAAAGAACGGGTAGTATTATGTTAGGTGTTACTTCTGCAAGTCGCCAGTTTTCTTTTTTTGTTCGAGCAGCGATATAAGTGAATAATCTCACTCGATCTCGTATTAAATCCACGCACGACTTCTCTTCTTCGAAATAAAAAGGAATTTTATTTGGAAAATCTTCCATTTTTGCAATTAATTTACTTTTTTCCACATCTTCATGCTGAAATAAAATAAACGGGAAAATAAAGTCAATTGTAAAACGATGATAATCTTCAGTTCTTCCTACAAATTCAACTTCAGCAAAGCGTTTTAGTTCCAAATCCCAAAATACGGGATTTTCCATAAAAGGTATAATCGATTTTACTAAATCCTTTTTTAAATCTTGATTATTATTATTTTTAGGTGAAAAGTAATTATATAATACAGTGTTTATGCATACTAAAACTACTGAAATAGATTTCGTGCTCTTTAAAATATCTTGGATAAGGGTAATTGAATTTCTTCCTTTGTCTCTTATTTGTTCAATCATCCATTTTTCTAGAGCCATTAAAGCACATGTTACTAAATTAGGTCTAAATCCTATTGGAATATTCCACCTGTATACAAAATGATCTCCCCAGACTATAATCTCATTATCTCCATATTGGATTTTTTGAGGAATTGGCGTTCTTTGACGACTTATCATTTCAAACATTTCAAAATACACAGGTTCATCAATATTACACCAGAGCCAAGTGGCATGGTTCACGATCTCATGAATTAATTTTAAACCTAATTCCTCGTTATTATTTAGAATATATTTAAATGAGTCTTCATTAAATAACGAGGAATCTATAAAAGAGTGTTCCCATTCCATTCTATTAAATGAACTAAGAATATATTCTGGAATCTCTTTTGTACTTATTAAGATATCTTTTAACATATCTATAGCATATTTGGGTGCAAATTTAAATAGTATCATCCATCCACTCTTGTTTAAGATTATTTCTTTGAATAAACTCCTTTTTAATGATTTAATTTCAGTGAGTAAAGATATAATCTCATCCTTTTTGTAATATACACCCCATAAAATAGTAAAAATGATATTTTTTTTTAACTCCTTTTTGTCTTCATAATCTAAACTGAAAGAAATTTCACTACTTAAAATTCGTGTCTTTATAAAGTCAATAAATAATATAATGAGGGGATATATTAAATCAGGAATACTAAAAAAATAATCGATTGATTTACTAACAACCTTAGAAAACTCTAAAATATTTTTATCATCTAATTCACTAAATATGACCTTTAAAAAGATTATAACAGATAACCATTCAATTATATTTGGTTTTAAGTTCTTTTCATATATTACACATTTTGTTTGCAGAATTTTTAACAAATAGTTTAATAAATTATCATTTTCCTCAAGGAGTATTGATTTTAATTTTAGAAGGAGTTCTCCCAAAATTTCTGATTTTAAAAGACCATAGATAAAATCTTGCTTCCATTTTAGATTTAAATCAGATTCTTGTCCTATTAAATTAAATATTGATTTCCATTTCTCATAATTTTCTTCGATCTCTAACAGTTTTCGAGAAAACAATTGGAATGCTCTAGTATTTCGTTTAGAATTATTGAATGGGATTAGAAAATCATTAATTATATCTGATTTCATCGAAATATACCGTAAAAGCGACCATTCTTCAAATACACTGTGTGAAAACTTTAATTGCTCACCATCTCTCAACAAAATTCGTTTTGAAATTAGATCACTAAATAAAACCTCATTATCTTCCTCTGTTATTTTGTAAGGTCCATTGGATGTGAAATAATGTAATGAAATTTTTTGCAACAATTGATCTCTAGCCTCAGGTCTTATCCCGTTATCTGACACAACTTCGTTATTTCTAATAATTTGTTCCCAAAATTGTTTCATTAGATAAGTTTCTGTATAAAAATTATGGTTATAACCTTCAATGATGTCTTCTTCCGTTAATTTAAAATTTTCTAAAGTTAAAATGTCTAAAATTTTAGGAAGTGTTATTAATTTGTTTAAATTTGGTTTATTGATTAATGAGGCTAATTTTGGAAAGAAATCGCAAACTTGATTAAATTCCTCTTCTTCTAAAGGTTTAACCTTTTTATTTTTAATTTGCATATCTAAATCCGAGCAAAGTCGATCTAATTCATCACGAACATTTTTATATTTTTCAGATCGACAGCAGAGTATTATTTTCCAGCAATTATCCTGTAAGATACCTTTATCAATCATTTCTTTATTATAGGAAAATACAGCATTTAACAGATCTTTAAATATAGATAATCTATATTCACTTTCTAGAATTCTTTCTGACTGGTCAATAAAAATGAAGCGATTTTGTACGGATTTCACTGCTAATAGAATGTCTTTAAAACTATCTATAATATTTAGGCTTTTAAAATATTCCTCAATGCTATTATATAAAAAATGATTTACATTAAATGCAAAGATCTCACTATTAGAATCTAATTTTGAAGCTAAATCCTTCATTATTACTGATTTACCAACCATCGATTCTCCAGTAATGAAAAATATATTATTAACACTGATTTCTTCCTCAATCTTATTAACAATACTGCTACGATCAATTTTACATTCTTTGCCAATTTTATCATAAACCGCTTGAAGAACCTTTTTTGAATACAACCTTAATCTACTTAATCCATTTGAGAAAAGATAAGGATTATTCTCATCAATTTTGTCAATCCAATCTTTTTCTGTATCATAGTATAGCTTTAATCTGTCAGCGGATCTATTTTTAATATTAATTTTAAGGATCTCACAATTATAAATTAAAGGATCTTTATCAAAAATTGCTCCTGTTTTGAAGAGCCAAGCACCAGCATATTTTTTATCCGGTTCAAATAGTTCTTCTCCATGTGTATGACCTGAAAGTATAATGTCACAATTTCTTGCTAAATCAACATAAGGAGGAAATCTTTCACCAAGTTTGTCGATTTCAGACTGGTTTAACCATTCAAATGGATGATGTAGAATAGATATTGTAATTTCTTCCGTTACATCTGGACTTATGAGTTGTTCATTATTTTTCATATCTACTATGTGAGGCAATCCTATAAAGATGTTACCTCTATCATTTTCGCCCCCTAGAGAAAACCAAGATGAGTTCAACACAACAAATCGTAATTTTTGAATTTCTCTAAAACCTATAAGGTTGCTTTTTTTACCATTAAAGATTAAAGGAGGTATATTATGAGTTTCACAAAATCCTGAAAATTGATAAAACCTTTTAGCTAATTCTTGAATATCCCGTGTTTCCAAAAATTTATCGGCATCTTCAATTTTGGGATAAATAGGTTGTGGTTGGCGTTTTCTTGGTTTTCTGTTTAAATATTTAATGTAATCTTTAATGTATCTATCGTGATTTCCCGGACAGAGTATTAACCTGTCTATGTTAAGATTCAGATCTTTGAGAAGACTATTTATCCAATTCCAAGCCACTTCGTAGTCTTCTTCTTCACCAGAAAATCCAATATCCCCTGAAATAGCAATAATCTCGGGGTTCCATTCTTGGTCAAGATCCTTTAATTTTTTGATTAGATTGTTTAAAATTCTTTTTCTTTTTTCGGTTAATTCTTTATTAGCATTACTAAATGATTCGATTCCAAAGTGCAAATCAGATAAATGTAAAACATTAATTTCGCTCATAAATATAAGAATTTTGGATTTTTCATTTTCAATTCTACTTCAATATTATTATATTTCTACATCATCAAGAAGGTCGGGATTGACATCTGAAAAATAACCATTCTCAGCTATGGTTCTTACTGTGGTTTTAATATCAGTAAAATTATAGAACTTTGCAATCTCTTTAAATGTAAAAACAATATATTTACCAACAGTATCATTCGACTTCTTTATATAGTCTAAATCATGTTCAATATCTATCCCAACCATTTTATCTTTTAACGTTGAATTAGGGTCATTAATACAATTAATATATTGTTGATCGATTCCCCCCATATTATGAGTAATAACATTCCTTCTACAAATATTTTCTCTTAGATCCACCCATAATTTAAAATCTTCTTCAAGGTTAATTTGAAAATTTTTTTCATAGAATTCCAATATTTTTGAAGGAGTAGTTTTAAATTTCTTTTTTGATAAATTTCTTTCCTTATTTAATTCAGTAAAAAATTCTCGACTAAAAGTTTCAAATATAGTAATGCTATATATATGAACGATTTTTAAAAAAAGAGAGTTTTGATCTGTAATAAAGGAATTCATAATATCTTTCCAGTATCCCTCCTCTCTCTGATCTTCAATTGAATTTATCATTTGATCAATAAAAAAATCAAAATCTATTGTCTGTTTAATAAATTCTAAAAAAATAACTGAAAGTCTTATTTCAAATTCCACAGAAAACAACTATACTATAATAGCTAATTAATTTAAAAGAAGTAAAAGAAAGAATTAAATCTTTGTCCACGAAAATTTAGGAGGGGGCAGCACTGAGGCAGTAAAATTCAATAATAGTTAATGATTTGGATTGCAAAATCCATCACGACAGCAATTTGAACCATATAATCGGCAAAATTTTCTCCTCCATTTGACAAAATCCAATCAGAAGATGTATAAGTGCAGATATTTCCTTAATTTATAATTTTTGATTGTGTTTGTTAATATTTTCCCATGAAAATTTCTGTAATTCAAAATCTTTGTTATCTATCGCTAAATTTATATTTATGTTAAATCTTTTATTTTTATTATGGATGAAAAGAATTTAGTCGAATTAATTTATGAAAATATCTCAAAAAAGTGTAAATTATCGACAAAAAGAAAAATAAAAGAAGCAATTATACAAAAACCTTGTTTATTTGAGAAATATATTAGATCAGATGGAAAAAAAGTAACTCGAACTTGTAAGACTAACCCAATAATTAATGAGATTTCTGAAAATTTGGCTAATTTAATATGTAATTCATTCTTTAAACAATAATTTTTAAGATTTTAAAATTGGTGATTAAGATTTTTGAAGAAGAGACTAAAGGATTAAGGAAATGCCTTGAAAGTGGGATTTTGTATGATCTTCCAAAATATTTTATAACAATTTCAACCGATTATATTGAAATCAGATGTAGTAAGTGTGCAAGTGTGTGTAATATCGAGTTTTTAGGTTTAGATCCTACATTTAATGAATTGAAAATTAATTGTCCAAAATGTAAAGAAGGATATACCTTAAAATGCGAACAACTTGAGGATAAAAGTAAAAATTATAATTCACCATAAAGTAATCTCCATTCAGCTCCTTTTTAAAAAAAAACAGAATTCTAAAGAATAATAGTTAAAGAAATTAATTAAACTATGGTTCTAACGAACTAATTATTGATTCTATCGTTTCAATTAAATCTATATCAGAGTTAGGATTAAGGTTTTCTATTTTTAATCTTAATTTTCTAATGAAAGGAAATTTATCTTCTTTAATTTTAGTCGAATATAATAAACTTCTAAACATTTTTAATGAAATTATATTTTTTTTATCTATTGCTTCATAAATCTCCGTAGAAATGCTCTCAAACTTTCCACATTTATATAAAATTAAAGCCATATCATTTTGTTTATATCCACTTTCATATAGCTTTTCGAAATTACCATAATTGACTCTTCTTATTAAACTTACAAGTTTTGGATTTAATACAATCAATCTAATAGTTCCTATAATTATTCTAATTATTTTATTATCTTTTGCTAAAATGTATTTATTTATCGTTTTGGCATAATCATTTATTATATCAAGTTCATCTTCAGACATATCTTCTTTATATGAAATTTTCACGAATTCATTATGAATCTTATTTAACATTGGTATTAAATTCACAGAAGATAATTGTGAATTACTAATCATTTCTATATATTCTTTTATTAATTCCATATCAGGTTTTAATTCAAACTTCTCTTCATCTAAATTCATTACTTTAAATTTAAATTTTTTATTAAATAAATCAGATAATTCTTGATTTGAAACTAAACGTTTCCCATGAGGCGTTCGAATATAATAAATACGGTTTTTAATCTCATGACTTTCCCTTTTCATAATATAAGCGTGAGGAATTTTTTTTTTTTTCTCAATATTTATAATTGATAAAGCTCCTCCTTCACATTCTAAAAATTCAAAATTAAAATTTATTTTGGGACTTATCTTATCGCGAATAATATTGTCTATGTCACCCTTCAATTTATCAACATCATAATCTTTTTCTCCATCAAATGTGCCATCATTTTGAAGACCAATTATTACTTTCCCACCATTTTGATTAGCAAAAGCCACGAATTCTTTAGCTAGATTATCTTTCCAATTATTATTTTCAAGTATCTTTGAACTTTTTAATTCGATTTTAATGTTCTCAATTTCAGACTTCTCTAATAATTTTTGAATTTCTTCGCAAGTTGTCATAATTTACTAATAATTTTTATTTTAATTTTATCTTTAATTCAATTTCTTAATGTATATAAAATTTCATTACATTTGTATTAATTTAAACATATAGAATAAGAAACTCTTCTATTAGTTGCAGAAAAAGGATTTTAGTTAATAATCAAGAAATAAAATATCTTTTAATTTTTTATGTAATAATATGATTTTAAATAATCTTTAATTAAACTTATAGGATTTAAAAATTATATTTATATAAGAATTGTTATGAATAGAGAATATAAAAATAATTTTTCTTGAGTTATTGTGAGGGCACCGCGCCGAGACACAAATTATACGGTAGATGGGGAAAAACATATATTTCTATTGTGTTTATTATAGGGTAAGACAAAAAAATAATAAATTCTTCTAGTATGTAGAGATTAATTAAATCGATTTCTTTTGAATTTATAGCAATAAAATATTGATGATTAAAATAAAACAATTAAAGTTGTTAAACAATATATGAGTGAAAAGAAACAAAAAGTAAAAAGAAATTATTTTCGTTATATCTTAAAAAGAGGTAATAAAATTGTTTATTTTGGAGTCACTAATGATTTAAAAAGGAGAATTTCTGAGCATAAACGAGCAGGATTAAAATTTAAATCTATGAGTAAAAATGGACCTGCGGTCTCAAAACAGAGTGCTTTTAATTGGGAAAGAGCTAGTATTAAAAAATATAAAAAGTCACATTCAGGTAAATCGCCAGAATACAACAAATAATAAACCTAAAAACTTTTTCAAATATATTTTTAGTATTGAGATAATGAATTAGAAATGAATGCTACAGAGAAAATATATCAAAAATTAAAAAAAGATCATCCTGAAGTCAAGATTGTTAGTACCAATCATAATAATATAGAAGTTGAGCTCTTCGGTGAAACCATAAGAATAAATGATGAGGACTATGATCTTTTTTCGAAAATCTTAGATCATTATAAGGGAGATTCTAACATTGTAATAAAGTTAAAAAAGTCTTCGATTTATTTTAAGAATAAATATATTTTCTTTACACAGATGGAACGAAAATATAGAGATGCTCTTTTTACATTATCTGGAATTGATATTGAAAAAGAAGAATTTGAATGCAATTTTAACAGAAAAAAAATTTCAATTGAAATGGGTAATTTAAAAAATCTATATTCCTATGAAAGTAATAATTTTAAAGATTTTGTTGAAGAAATGGAAAAAGAGGATTTAGATATAGATCTGCATATAGGTGGAATATTAATTAATCTTATTAGCGGATCAGATAACCCAATCGAGTATTATCTTAAAATCAATAATGATTTAGACCCATTAAATAAGCGAATAATTATAGAGAAAATTATAAATTTAGTAAATTTCGTAATTTTTGAATTTTATAGAAATACAGGAATAATGTTTAGACTAGTTGATAGTAGTATCAATTCACAATCCTTTATTGATTATAGATCTTATAATATTAATAAAAAAGTAGTAAAACCAATTAAAGTTGGAATATATCGATATATTGATCCTTTTTTATTAGATATGATTTATGAAGGTGAGATAACACCCTCTCCATTTTTCAAGTTTTTATCCTATTATCGTGTGTTTGAATATTTTTACGATAAAACTCCTATGGGTAATGTCATTAAAGATATCAGGAAAATAATTATAAAACCCGAATTTGCAAATGATTTGGAAGGATATACAAAAAAGATTTATGAAATTGTTAGAAAAAATACTTCAAGGGTAAGCGAAGTGGATAAGCTAAAGGATTTATTATCTGAATTCATTGAACCCGACATTTTAGATAAAATTGATGGTAAAATAAGTAATCATATGAAAAAGAAAATTATACTAGATGGTGGTTTAGAATTACCTTCAATTATTAATAAGGGATCTTTGAACTGGAAAACTTGTGCAAATAGAATCTATGATTTAAGAAGAGCAATTGTTCATTCAAATCCAAATTATTGGAAAAAAGATAAAAAGCCAATCCAATATACTAAAAAGAATTTTGAATATGTCTGGATAGAATCAAATTTTTTAAATATTCTCTCAGTTGAGCTCATTGGAAAAGCAACACTTGATTTTTATAAAAGTCTAACGGGAAGCATAAAATAGGAATGGAATGTATCTTATCATCTCTTATTTTTTCTAATTATTTAGACTCTAATCCATCATATTTACATAAAATTCAATTAAATCTTAGAGAATCCTTAATTTAAGATATTTCCCATGAGAATGTTACCACGGCGGGAGGTCAGACAGAGAAAGGAGAAGAAAAAAATGAACTATACACACAGAGAGTTCTAAAGCTAACCTTTTTGCTGGAACATACTGTACATCGAAATCTTTTTCTCTTTAATAAACCAACGCTATTAGCGTCATAAACAGAACCACAATGCATACAATAATACTGATCCTTTTTGGCGCGATATTGAGCAGCGATTTTACACTCCTCACAAATTACTACTACGCCTTTTTTTTCCAGGATTTGATTTTTACTGTATAAGCTACCACAATGGATACAGAAATATTTGTTCGACTGGAACCAGTATAATGTGTTATGACTCCCACATTCGGAACATACGAGACGATCGCGCTTTTCTAGAAAATCTCCGTTAGATAAAAATGTAGAACCGCATTTCTTACAGCGATACGAATCGTCAGAAGCAATATGTCTAGTAACCTTATTATTACAGCTATAGCATTGTTGAATATTTTTCTTTTTACCAACATATGTATTATCAGATTTAAAACGCGAACCACAGATTTCGCAGTAATAGTGATTCTTTGAAGTAATAAATTGTAGAGAAAATAAATTTAGAACCCCAATACTTTGAGCTTACCTTCGGTTATCGAAAAGTATAGAGGTTAAAATAAAATATATGAGTGATAATTATATGAATACCCTATTGTGGAGGGATAAGTTCATCCCCGTTTATTTGAATAAGGAAATTCTTGAAAGAAATCCGTTTGAAACGCTTGATCAAGATGGGGTTGGAAAATTAATGAAGATAGCTGTCAAGCTTGGGAGGGAAACTAGACCCGACTTAAAAATCGGAATATGTGGTGAACATGGTGGAGAGCCAAAAAGCGTGGAGTTCTTTCACAGGATCGGTTTAGATTATGTGTCTTGTTCACCATTTAGGATACCTGTTGCGAGGATTGCGGCAGCACAGGTAGTAATTGAAGAAAAAAATAAAGAATTATAAGAACTAACAACCCATTTTACTATTTATCTTCCTATTTTTAAACATTAAACCTTTCTTTGAATATAATATGAGTTTAAAAAAATATAAAGAAGTCATTCATAAAGACTTTCTTAAAGATATCGATTTTATAGATAAAACCATTAAAAAATTAAATTTACCACCCGATTCTAAGATAATCGATATCGGCACTGGGATTGGAGCCATGTCAATATTACTTGCGCTCAATAATTTCAATGTTTTAACTGGAGAACCCAAGATAAACCCAAAAAAAGATCACTTGAATAGCCAAAACAACAACCATAACCATGGAAACTACAACAAGGCATGTCACGAAGGACATCATGAAGACACTGCGAAGGAAGATTGGGAACATTGGGGAGATTGGAAAGTGTCTGCTAAAAAGCTAGGTGTGTTAGATAGAATTAAATATCAACATTTCAATGTTGAAAAACTACCCTTTGTTAATGAGTCATTTAATGGAATATTTATGTATGATACTTTACAGCATGTTCATAATAGAGATATTGCTCTAAAAGAATGCTTACGGGTTTTAACTCCTGATGGAGTAATATGCGTCATAGAATGGAGTAAAGAAACTATTGAACATGAGAAAGAAGTATACGGTTATGAAATTGAGTGTGTAAACCCGAAGGATTATATAACAACTAATAAAGTATCAGTTGAAGTCCTCCATGGCAAATTTGTAATCATCTATTTAATTCAGAAAAATTAGTATTTATGGATCTCAAAAAAGGAAAATTATTTCTCTCTAATAGCGAATTTTCTCAAGAATTAATAACTATGGGAAGGGGCCATTTTAGGTATGATTATTTAACCAATCAAGAAGATCTTTTAACACGATTGTTCGATCTTCTTCGATTTCGTTATATACTTCATGGTATAATCCTTCGTAAATATTAATAGCTTTATCTGCCATTTTAAATAAGTCCTGTAGTTTTTTGCTTCCTTTAATTAGTTTATCTTCTGATCCACATTGAACTAGTAATGGAATTTGAAATCTTCCAATAGTTTCCTGAAGGTTTTTGAAATTTTTTAACATTTCATAGCTTAATCTCGCAGTTATTTTATCGGCGTTTACTAATGGATCGTTCTCGTATGCTTTTACCACTTTTAAATCGTGGCTTAAAAATTTTGCATCTAATCTAGGATTGAATTTCATCTTAGGAGCAATTTTTGAGAAAGTTTTGGCTAATAGTATTAAGAAATAACTAGTTTCTTGACCTGGATCTGTCCCCGTTCCCGAAAGAATAAGACCATTTAAAAGGTTTTCGTATTTTTCCGTGAAATAAATGGCGATATATGAGCCTAATGAATGACCTAGCATAAAAATTGGTACATTAGGAAGGTGTTTTTTTATTATATCGTAAAGTAACTTTTCATCTTCTATATACTGGTTAAATGTATCTACAAAATTCCTTAACCCCTCGGATTTACCATGACCTCGATGATCGTCGGCATAAATTGCATAACCTTCCGGTATTAATTCATTTACTATATTTTGGTATCTACCAGAATGTTCAAACCCTCCATGTACAAGCTGAATAACCGCTTTAGGAGATTCTGGAACCCAACTCTGATAATAAATTTTTAATCCTTCAGCACCTATAAACCCTCCCTCTATATGTTTCAAAATTTAATCTCACAACTTTTTGTTTTTAATTTCTCTAATGAAAGTAAGTATGATACGCTAAAATATGTATTTTTACTTCTGTACTTTTCAGTTAAAAAATATTATGCAGGAAAATGATTCCAATTATAGATATTCGTGAAGAATTAACATATTTAAATTGAGGAATTTTATAGTGCTATGTTAATTAGTGGAGGGATTCTTTACTAAACGCAATTTCTTCAGTAATAAAATAATTAAATCTTCTAATTTTATTTATATTCATGAATGTCTCAGAACGATTTGAATTAATAAAACGAGGAACCGAAGAAGTTTTAACTGAGGACGATTTAAAGC
>SDBS01004023.1_pt1 | contig 14412 bp, 15 predicted proteins | sample 2277091 | NCBI WGS metagenome assembly SDBS01 (sample SAMN10404972, study PRJNA504765) | marine sediment metagenome | isolation source: marine sediment core GS10_PC15, 163 cmbsf | place: Arctic Ocean: Southern Knipovich Ridge | collected 2010
ACTGCTCGATCAATGATTTGGAGAGGCGGATCCCTTTGGAATTTCCAATCCGAATAATTTTCACTTTTACAGAATTCATGGTAAGCTAAAGTAATTATAAAGTAATTACTTTTCATTTTCAAGAATTTTCTCCTTACTTCGAATTTTAAGTCGGATACTATATTAGACGTATCCAAGTCCGAATATTCTCAGGTTCAATTTTTCTCAAACGGTTACTAGTTCGTGACAAATATTGTAGTGTGGTGAAATAATTAATTTCATGTTGTTTTATTCAGTTGTTTTTCAACTCAGCCAGCCTCTGCTTCGCATCCTCCATCTCAGGGAGGCCGGGATCGGCGTCTTTCCGAAGGTCAATTCCAGAGGTCGAGGAATTTTTCGTAGTTTTCGATGGGTTCACATAGAGGATCTTGTTATTCTAAATTCATTTTCTTAAGTAGGTTCTTGAACCGGGCATCTGAACGGACAGAATCAAACAAAGGCTCTGCTCCAATTTGTGTAAGCCCTTTTTCTCTTCTCTCATACGCTTTTTCTAATGATGCAAATCCTTCATCTATTCTCTCAAGAGCAAAATACAGCCAAGCCAATCCGTATGAAGTTATAAATTTGTGCTTAGATAGATCAATCATATTGTTTAAAATCTGCTCGGCCTTTTCTTTCTCTCCCATTTTCACATAAGCAACTCCGATCAAAACTTCTGCATATGTATTGCTTCCCTGTGTAATTTTCCTTTCAATGAGAAACGCTTTGAGGGCATCTTCATATTTCGATTTTAGCAAATATATTTTTCCTAGGTTGAAGTGGGTCCCGATAAAATCCTGATCCATCTCGATTGTTTTTAGATATAACTCAATCGCTTCGTCGTATTTTCTAGCCACATAATAGACCCATCCCGTATTTCTGTTAATAACCAGGGAAAGGGGATCAAGCTCAAGGGCTTGCTTTATTTCTTCAATGGCTTCTTCATGTCGAGATCTTTTAAATAGAAATATTGCATACCAGTGATGAGCCACAGCATTATTTGGATTGAGTTCCAGGGCTCGTTGATATTCCTTTTCTGCTCCTTCCCAATCAAAATAAAAATCACCTAATATAGTTCCCAAGACAGCATGTGGTTCCCCAAGAGTCTCATCAATTTCCAAAGCCTTAATCACTGCAATTATTGCTTTTGGAAAGGCTTCTTGGGGAGGGTAGCTGCTATAATCTGGGAGAAGAGTGTAAGCGGTAGCTAATCCAGCATATACAAGAGCATAAGTAGGGTCTTCGACGATGGCTTGATCAAACAACTCTATAGCTCTTTTCAAGTCCTTTTCTGTCCTCTTTTCAATAAAGAACTGCCCTTGGCAGTACAATTTGTAAGCGTTCAAATTGTCTGTATGCCTTTTTTGAAGCTGCGTTCTTTCTTCAGGACTGAGCTCTGCCTCAAGCGCATAAGCGATATTTTCTGCAATATCGTTCTGAATGATAAACACGCTTTCAAGCTTTCGGTCATATGAATCTGACCAGATTTGAAAACCATCCTCTGCATTTATGAGCTGAACCAGAATTCGAATATTATCTTTTTCCATTCGAACACTTCCCTCGAGGATTGTGGTAACACCCAATTCTTGGCCAATCGTCTTGGGATCTTTCTCTGAGTTTTTATACAACATGATCGAAGTTCTGTTCATTACCTTCCATCCTTTGATTCTTGAAAGCTTCGAAATGATCTCATCCGTCATTCCATCACATAAGTATTCCTGATCTTTCTGAGGGCTTACATCAGCAAAGGGCAGAACAGCGATAGATGTTATTTTCTCTACATCTTTTCTAGCCCAGGGACTCCAGAGGATCAGACCAATAACAGCAATGGCGATTACACCAAATGCTGGGATGAATATCTTTTTCAAGTTGAACTGAACCGTGATTTCACGGGAAGAGAGGGGCTTTTTCTGGGGGATGATTCGATCTGTTGTAGGCAGGCCTTGCTCTAGCATTTCCAGCTCGGATCGCAATTCAAATGCACTTTGATAGCGGTTTTCTTTTTCTTTCTCGAGACATTTAAGGATGACTCCACTGAGGTCATCTGGAATCTGTGGATTGATTTCTTTGGGATTTTTGGGAGTCTCGCTTTTATGCTTGATTCCCACGGCAAAGGGAGTATCGGCTTCAAAGGGGAGGCGTCCGGTTAGCATCTCGTACATGATGATGCCCAAAGAATAGATGTCGGAGCTCTGATCCACGTCTTTGGCTTCTACCTGCTCGGGAGACATGTACTCGGGAGTTCCAATCATCACACCCAAGCCTGTGATGCCTTTCCCCTTTATTGAACGGGCTATACCAAAGTCCATAATCCGTGCATTGCCGTTGTCGTCGATCATGATGTTATTAGGCTTGAGATCGCGGTGAACGATCCCCAGATTGTGTGCTTCTTCCAGTCCCTCACAGATTTGTTTGGCGATAGATATGGATTTTCCTATGGGAAGATTCCCAAACCTTCTTATGGAACTCTTCAGGTCCTCACCGGAGATATGTTCCATAGTGATGTATGGTCTGCCCTTATATTCACCCAAATAGTGCATGCCGCAGACATTCTTGTGACGGATTTTGCGGGCAGTGGTTAATTCGTTCTTAAAGCGCTCGATAGTCTTTTTATCGGAGGCGATTTCAGGATTGATAAGTTTGAGAGCAACTTTCTCTTTTGTCTCTTTATCAAGGACTTTATAAACCCGTCCCATCCCTCCTTTCCCCAACTCTTCAATGATCTGGTACCTCTCGGCAAAAGTAGAGCCTGTCGTCAGCTCTTCAGTTTGTGTTTCAAGGGTTTTGGTGTGGATAACTTCAGCTTCTAAGGGAGTCCCGCATTCTCCACAAAATTTTAAGGTATCAGGATTATTGGTTTGACACTTAGGGCATTCGTTTGTCATCGTCCCTCCTAACTTATGTGACAGTAGGATATTTATTTATGGGGAGGGTGTCAAATCTTTAAAAGATTGTGTCAACGCAAAGCAAAAACTTCCGGTTTTAACATCTGTCTATCATGCTCTTGTAAAGGTATTTGTTCCATGGATGTTCGGGTGAGGGTTTATACTTTGATTTCTTTCTCTCCTTGTCTTTTACAGGCTGTTCAACATTTGCTTCTTTGAGCGGCTTTGTCTCAAAGACCTCATGGCAGTCTAAATATCTGTCTTTATACTTCAGTGTCACCCGGCCATCAAAATGTTCTCTCAATTCTACTTTCTGCCTTCTCAGCACTAACGATGGATTGTCCAACAAAAACACACGTTGTTTCCATCTGATGATATATCCATCGTTTATCGTACGCGTGGCTTTGATGCAGAGGATCTCTCTCAGATCCACCTCCTCTGGCATGGGTCTATGGAGGTTTCCTTCTTTTCTTGCTATTTTCTCGAACTGTTCATTAAAACCAGACAAATAACTTTCCAGAAAGTCATTAGCCTCCTCTTTTGCGGTTATTCCCTTAAGACGCATCTCTTTTACCAGACGATCCTGAAGAGTACCGAAAGCCCTTTCTATTCGTCCCTTCGCTTGAGGCGAATGTGCATGCAATATCTTTATCCCTAGCTCTTTGGCGGCTCTTTCGAACTGTGTATGAGCTCTCTGTCCCTTTAGAAGTTCTTCTGTATCTGGCTGACGTGTTGTTTTGTACGTTGAATGCTTATCCAGATATAAACTCGCAGGAAGCCCGTACATCCCTATATAATGCGTCAATGAATCCATGGCAGGATAGACCCCTTCGTAGTCATAAAAACGCCCAAAAAAGCGATTCGTCGCATCATCAATATATCCCATAAGCACTAACCGCGGCCCTCGCTTCTCAAGCCAATCATGATGGGACCCATCCATCTGAACCATCTCGCCATAATAGGCTTTCCGCTCCCGCCACTGATAGACATGCCTATCCCTCCGCTTCCGCACCTTCCATAATCGCCCCTCAATCATGATCTGCCGAAGCTTCTCGTGACTGATTTTTATCCCCTCATGCTTCAATAGCTTCTCTGATGCCAAAGTCGGGCCAAAGTCCACATACTTTTGCTCTATTATCGCTGCTATCTTCTCCTCAAGATCGTTTGAGATCTTATTAAGCGCCTCCCGACCTCGATTGCCATGGGCTATCCCCTTATCACCATCCGCTTTGATCTTTCCTATTATGTTGCGGACCTGACGATCCGATATGTCAAGAAACCTTGCCCCATCCACCTGACGGATCTGTTTGTCCATCACCTTATGGATGATCTTTAACCTCTCAATCTCTTTAACACTCAATGCAATAACTTCCTTTGACATCCTCTCTTCTCCTTGCACTTATATGCAAAGAGTACTTTAAACGATTTATGCAAAACCGGAAATTATTGCTTTGCACAAATAGGAAATTATCGCATTGCTGCAACAATCTTTAAAAGATTGATTTGATATGAAGGCAAATATTAGGGTGTTAAATGTATATATTTAGCGCCATTTCTGAGACCTGTCCGATGTTTATTACAGAACCGCTTGAAATAGCTAATATCACATCTTTCTAAAAAAGGAACAACATCAATTTCATAATCTTAGACATCAATCGGAAATTATGGCAAAAGAGATCTAACCCAATCTAAAAATCTTTCAGCATGTTTAGCTAATGACTCTGCCTCACTCCGAGAAAGCAGCCTTCCATCATATTCCACTAAGTTCTTCACTGAAAGGTCAATAAGGCATCATTGGCAGAAATCCCCGTATGGATGGCATTTAATCCTGCAGCATTCCACTTTTCTTTCATTAAGCTTTGCTGCATCATTTCATAAAATTCATCTGCCTTTTTAAGAAATTTCTTATAGTCTTCTTTGGACGACTTTCCAATTTTGAATTTTCCAGTCATTTTATTTCTCTGAAATGTTTACCAAATAGCAGTCTATTCTGTTCTTCAATTTCAAGTAACAATGAGTCTCTCCTTCTTTTTCTCCTAAGAAATTCATTTCTTTTCATAATAAGCAGAGAGAGGCGATTCCCAAATTTCCTTTCTACCTGAGCTTCAGACCAAGAGATTTCGCTCTTGAATTTCCTTAAATTTGTCACGTCAGGGATAACACACAAAATATCAAAATCGCTGTCAGGACGAGCCCTTTTTTCATCTATTTGACTGCCAAACAATAGGATGCTGATTGGCTTAGGTCCGGATAAAGGACTGAGGATTGTTTTTGTAAGCGATAGAAATATTCTTTTCTCTTTTAAAAACAGGGGAAGCAATATTTCATCCACTAAGAAGTGCTCTCTATTCAGTGAATAGAGAATCGAACGACCCGCCTTCCTCATTTTCACAAGTCCGTGCTGTGAAAGCTCTTGAAGGGACCTGCTGCAGTTCACATGAGAAATTCCTACGGCTCTAGCCATTTCGCGACCACTCAATTCAGCCTCAGTCCTGACAAGTAAACGGATGACTTTAAGTTTGGAGAATCGATCAAAAATATTATCAAGAGGTTTGTTTAATTTGATAGTGGTTCTCCTTTTTAATGGTTAAATTATTTACCATATGGTAATAATATTTACCATTAAATACATGTCTTGTCAATATAACTTTGAAACCCGAGTAAATTCTTATTCAAATTTATGACATTTTTCACAAGAGTAAAGAATGGTGTTAAATAATTAATTTAACGCCATTTTGTTTCAATGGCTCTTCAATCCAGCAAGCCTCTCCTTCGCATCGTCAACTTCAGGGAGGTCGGGATCGGCGTCTTTCCAGATTTCGAGGAATTTCTTGTAGTTTTCAACAACGAATACTTTCTTTTCATTTTTTTGTTGGCACCAGGCGCTTGAGTTCTTCGAACCAGTTGAGGACGACGTGGATCTTGGGTCGAATCTCATCCGGACCTTGCATGTTCATCATCAGGAACCGCTGGCCGTCGGGATGGATGTCGTAATGTGCGCGACCAGGTGCACCACAAAAATCTTGGGCTACGAAAACAACCTCCCGACTTAGGACCTGAAACGGCTCGGTCTGAAGGGAAGCGACTCATGCTTCCTGTTTGGGCCACTTCCATGCATACCAAACAATTAGTGTAGTAAACACAAGGTATACAATTGACCAAAATGTCTCATAAGCGGAAAATGGCCATAGGAAAAGAGCCAAGCCCAAAAAAATGAGATCAAACGCAACAAAGAATATGCCTATGATGCGATTTGCCCAGCGATTCGCTTTATCCTTCAACGTCAGGGACAGGAAACTCATAAAAATCGGAACCGCAAATATTATTGACATTACCAACAATAATTCATTGGTTACTGGTACAGCTGAGGTTCCCGCTACCAATTCCTTTAGGGCCACCGGATCATGAAAGCGGGTCGAATCCCCCTGTAAACCACTTAACATTCGAGCTACCCATAATGCTGAAAATTTTATCTTCACATCTTCCAAAATTCTTACGGTTTTTTTGTTTGTATTCATTTTTTCTGTGGTAGTCATCATTTTTTCTCCTTTTTGACTATGCAGAAATTAGATCGTTCCAAAACCATTCTACTATTCTGGTATATATTCATACCAGTGTTTCATTGTCCTTGGGAGTGGGTTTTTCTACCTTCTTGAGTTGAAGAACTTCCGGTGGCCCCTATTTTGTGCATACAATCGCTTTCATGGGAATTCCTCTTACTGCATTTTATAAGCAGAATATTTATGAATGAGGGAGAGGTTCTTCAAGCCAGATATTGCGCCCGTCATTGGGTTCTGTGTATTGATTTTAATAGAGAAATCATCGAGAGGTTCAACAGTAAAATTATCCGGTATTAAATCGAGTTGTTTCCCAAATCCATCGTAAATTTTAAAAGATCTGAGAAAGCGTTGATACAAAAGTCTGCATCTCTTTAAGGGTTCCGAGGGTGACACGGATCCACTGCCTGTCTCCAAACTGGAAAGAGCGGACAAGGATATTATTTTCTCTTAAATCTTCGGCCACGTTTCCGGCCTGTCTTTTGACTTCAAAAAGGACAAAATTTGTATGGGAAGGGATGTAATTATACCCCCTATTTTCCAGCTGGGTGCAGAGATAGGCTTTTGCCGAACGGTTTTTTTCTCGAACGGCCCGGATAAAAGACATGTCCGCGTAACCGGATACAGCCGCTTTTAAACTCGGGTAAGCAATAGAGGCAAAATTCATCTCAACCCGTTTCAATCTTTCAATAATGTCAGGTCTAGCCATCCCATACCCGACGCGAAGGCCTGCCATCCCGAATATCTTAGAGAAAGTTCTGGTCACTATCACATTTTTGTTCTGGCGGACAAGATCCACTATTGAGGAATAGGAAGAATCCTCCACATAGTCAAAATAAGCTTCATCGACAACGACCAATACATCGTCAGCAAACTGATTGCAAAAAGCGAGGAGTGCGTCTTTCCCGGTAATGGAGCCAGTCGGATTGTTTGGATTACAGACATACACGAGGCTTGTCTGCGGCGTTATATGCTGCTCTGTCGATTCGAGGTCATGTTCAAAAGAATCATTTAAGGGAACATATTCTAAGTCGCAGTTGGCCAGTTCGGCATAATGGACAAAATCAAAATACGTGGGATCGGATACCACTATGGGACCCGTTGTCCCGTAGGCCCGGATGATCATGTTCATTACCTCGGTGGATCCGCCGCCTAAAATGATGTGACCGGGTGTTAATCTTTCACGCTCTGCAATCTGTGCGATCAGCTCCGCATAGCTTTCATGAGGATATAGATGGCACTCCCCCATCGCTTCGACCATGGCTTGTCGTGTCTTTTCCGAAACACCGTAGGGACTTTCATTGCTGTTAAGCTTAATAATCCCTGATTGTTGTGGAGTTTGTTCAGGAAAAGCTTCCCTCTCTCCACAGGATGGAAAACTGGAACTTACAAGCAGGCCTGTGGCTGCAAAAGTGCTCGTCCTTAGCCACTGGCGGCGGTTCATGACTGATCCCATTTTTTCCCTTACTATATATCACAATCCTTAGGAAAAGAAAAAAGAGAGGTCAATATGAAACCTAGAGGCAAAAAAATTATTCTTGTTATGGTCTTTATGTTTACTGTTTTTGGGCTTAACGCTTACACAAGAAGTACAGCATCAAATGACCTTAGATATCGAACAGTTGAGGATAAGGCGGAACTGGTCAAATAATTTAATTTATTTGTGGTATATATTACCTTTTCTGTGGTATTTTTTACCACGCTTGGACGATTTCGAAACTCTAAAAAGTCCGTACAGAATCCATATTGACAAAATAGAGATCGAATTTCCCTTGGGGATATAACAGAAATAATAGGGGGGCTTTAGGTAATTATGGCAGAATGTATTTTTTTTCTTGACGGGACTAACATGAAAATGGTAGAGAATAGGGCTATGATTAAAATTGTTGCCATGTTAGCTATTATTTTTGTGTTGGTTAGTAATGTTTTAGGTCTAAATGAAAATCCTAATAATTTTCAAGTTTTAAAAGGCCCTTATTTAGGGCAAAAACCTCCAAAGAAAAAACCAATTAAATTTGCCCCAGGTATCATTTCAACGAAAAGGGGACAAATGAATTTATTGTTCAGCACAAACGGTAAAAGGTTAGTCTACTTGTTCTACGATAAAACCCGAAAACCGAGACTTAATATCACTTATCTTTTTGAACTAACGACGGATAGGTGGGTTAGATCCCGGATTGGTCTTTTAAATAAAGAATATTTTGATTGGGAGTATGGATTTGCACCTGATAACAGTACGCTATATTTTGCATCATCCCGTCCGGCAATAATTGAGAATAGTCAGTCCCAGAAAATCAATATCTGGAAAATAAAATTATCAAAATCGGGTTGGACCAATCCGGAAACTCTTGGCTTTCCGGTTAATACTGCAGATAGTAACGATCAATCCCCGGCATTTACAAAAGATGGTACAATGTATTTTTTTAGTGACAGAGATGGAGGATTCGGTGGAAATGATCTATATAGATGCCGCCTTATAAATGAAAAATACAGTCAGGTTGAAAATCTGGGTAAAATGGTCAATACTAAATATTCTGAATTTGACCTTTTTATCTCTCCTGATGAAACTTACCTGATCTTTTGTTCAGATAGACCAGGTGCACATAAAGGCGTTGACCTTTACATAAGCTTCCGCAGAAAAAATGAAAAATGGTCGGAGCCTGTAAATCTTGGTAAGCGAATAAATTCAGTTGGAGGTGGCTGTCCCTTTGTGACTGGGGATGGGAAATACTTCTTCTTTACTGGAGATGGAAATAAGGTTGGCAGTGATATTTATTGGATGGAAGCTTCATTTATAGAGGAAATAAGGTTAAAAATAAATTCAAATTAAATTCTTTTTTAGTGGTATATATTACCACATATGTGGTATTATTAACCACAAATGGATGATTTCGAAACTCTAAACCGCCTGTTTTCTTCCCGGGTCAGGACTAAATTACTCCAATTCTTTCTCACTATGCCCGAGTCAAGCTATTTTATCCGTGAACTGGAGAGAAAGATTGGTGAGGACGCAAAAAATATCAGCAGAGAACTGAATAATCTTGAAAACATCGGATTACTGAGGAGTGAAAAAAGAGGACTGCAAAAATTCTATTCAGTCAAAGCAGGCTTTCTCTTTTATTCCGAACTGAAGGCCGTGTTTTTGAAGTCCTCAGGACTGGAGGGTTTCTTTAGAGATGTTTTTGTAGGGCTAGACGGTATAGAGAAGGTGTTTATGAAAGAGTTCCCATCCTCCGAAGATGAGGGATCTGCGCAAATAAAGCTTATTTTCGTCGGAAAGCCCGATATGGCCATATTGAACGACACGGTAAACGATCTCATTAAGAAAAGCGGCCGGGAAGTCATCTACCGATGCTACAGTTTAGAAGAGTTTGATGAACGATTAAGGATGGATGACTCCTACATTTTAGAAGTATCTGCCGGAAAAAAGATTATTTAGGTAAATCCTAACCTAAATTTAGTTCTTTTCGACAAGAAGAAAACGCTTGGCCGCAACAAAACTGTCTTCATCTCTGACTAAACAAAAAGCCTTTCCCTCGAAAAATTGAAAAATCCGATGTTTGACCACTACCTGTTTGAGATAAACCCCGTCTGGAGAAAATACATCATAGACGATATGTTCCGGTTCAGTTCCCATAAAAAAGTTAATCCAGATGTTCCCCTCTCCATCAAAAAGCCATCGTTGTGTGTAGGCATTAAAAATCCCCACCTCATTTGACTGTCCAGGCTTCCTCCCAGGTTTGTAGGAAACCGGAGTGTAAAGGCGGCCAAATTTGAAATCCAGGCTGCCATCTGTGTTATAGACACTAACTTGATAGATGTCTCCAAATGCCGCATAGAGCTTCCCCTCCGGATTTACTTTCCATGCTGTGTCTGGGGCAATCCTGGATATCGAGGTCGTCGATGAGACACCTCTTTCCGTTTTCACTTTGCGTATGGTGCTCTGGACAATCTTAAAATCCCCAAAATTGACCAACTCCTCTCCATCCCGGTTGAAACATCGAATATTAAGCCATTGGTAGTTTTCTTCCTGTTTTCTGAGCCCGACGTATATATTATTTTTGTTATCCATTTCGATTTTAGGGAAGACTGACTCTTCTATCCTGAATCCCCCAAAGTATTCTCCAACCTTGTTCAGGACGGCAACTCTTTGATTTATTGGATCAAGAATAAAAACATTTTCACCCGAACCTAGGGAAATATATATGGACCGGCCAAATTCATTGGGGCCCTGCCCCTGACCTCCTATTGTACTGATATATTGCCCCTCCTGGTCGTAGAGCTTAATGGTCATATCCCCAAAGTCCACAACATAAATCATGCCATCCTTTCCGACTTTGACATCCCGGGGCCTGTGAAAGACATAGTCTTCCTCATCCACATTCCCTCCAATGGAGAGATCTTCAACTTGGGTGTATTCAATCACTCCATCTTTCGGATAATCGGGATTCGTGACAATTTTCACTCCGTCGATGGTTTCTATAACCACCGGATATTTGACCTCTGTCTCACCACACGAAATAAACAGAGAAAATAAGCCTAAAATCAAAATAATTTTTATCCCCTTCATGATAGTCTCCTTCCTTTCATTAATAATACGTGCCCTCCAGACAGATTGCTTATTGTATTTTTTTGGATGTCCACATTTTCGTGTGAAACCAGGTATACAGTATGAGATAATATTTTTTTGATGAATGTAATAAGGAGGTAAGAATGAAAAAAGCCTTTTCACTCTTGTTTTTTTTCGCTGTTTTATCTTTAAGCGCTTTGCAAATCGTCAACAATGGCAAAACGCCTCAAAACAAAAATGCCGGTCGGGTTCTCAATCTCAGTGAAGTTTTGCGGGTTGCCGGGGATTCAGACGATTATTTCTACAGTGGTATTGTCAACCTACAAATCGATACATCCGGAAATATCTACATAAACGATTCCTGGGGTACTTTCTCGAGATCTCATCTTGTAAAATTTTCCCCAGACGGACGATTTCTGAAAGATCTCTACAGGCAGGGGGAAGGGCCGGGAGAGATCCAATCTTTTTATAGATTCGCCCTCTCGGATAAAAAAGTTTACGTCTATGATTATATGAAAAGAAAGATCATTGTGATGGAAGAGGACGGAACGTTTGTTAAAGAATTTAAGATAGCTTCAGATTCCAGCTATGAATTTATCGGAATATTTGAAGATTGGCTTGTGTTTTCGCGCAAAGACTATCCATCTGAGCGAAAAACAACCCGTCTCTACGATCTCAACCACGTAATCGTCTTTGTTTCTAAAGACGGACAAACGAAAAAGGATTTATATACGTTTACCAATCAGCTATTTTTAGTCTCCGCCGCACAGGGAGGCGGGATGTTGAACTGGGATCCGTTCATGGCAAAAATCGGGGATGACAAACTCTATGTCTGTTCTTCTCAAGAATATCTCATTGAAGTGCTGGATCTCAACACAGCGCAGATCACATCTAGATTTAAAAGAACATATTCACGAAAAAAACATGAAATGAGGGACTCTACAAAAAAGTTCATATCCAAGTTTTCGGCTCCAAAAAGGAGATTTGATAATGATATCAGAGAGCTGTTCCATGACGGTAGCCATCTATGGATTAAGACCTCAACTGAGACTGAAGACAAGGGACAGATGTTTGATGTCTATGATTCTAACGGCCGGTTTCTGGACAGTTTTTTTGTCAACACCACTGGCAGTATAGTTAAAATTGAAGGGGACTATATTTATTCCTCCGAGACAGATGAAGAGGAACTCCCCTATCTGATGAAGTACAAAATAATCAGATAAGGGCTCTAAAAAAAACAAATTATGAGGAAATGTCTTTCCTTGTCCTTGCTCTATGAAAACAACTTGATATTCGGTCTAAATATGGTACTATAAAAAGACCGGAGGAAAAATGCATGAATATTTCAGAAGATATAAAGTCTATCACTTACCTTAAATCTAAAGCAGCTGATCTGTTAAAACAGATTAACAATACCCGCAGACCCGTTATTATTACTCAGAACGGTGAGCCTAAAGCCGTTATTCAAGACCCCAAGAGTTATGAGAACATGAGAAATGCATTAAGCCTACTTAAATTGATAGCTCAGAGCGAAGAGGAAATAAAAAAAGGAAAAACAAAACCTCAAGCAGAAGTATTCGTAAATCTTAAGAGAAAATTGGAGAAAAGTGAATAAAAAATATGCAGTTATTTGGGCCAGCACTGCAGAAAATGATCTTGCCAGAATAATTGAATACTTAGCCGTTGACAGTCCAGCAAATGCACTTAAAGTACTGGATAAATTGAAGAAAAAGGCCGCCAATCTTCATCATTCACCTAAACGTGGCCGGATAATTCCTGAGTTGCAGGAATACGGAATTTATCAGTTTCGTGAATTAATAATAGCCCCATGGAGACTAATATATAGGGTACAAATGAACGAAGTCTATGTTTTAGCTGTTATTGATTATAGGCAGAATATTGAAGATATTCTTCTAAAAAGAATTCTAGACGATAAATTATAGCCAGCCAGTACGCAGCACACTGGAAAATTTATCTCCTCTAATCTTTACAAACTCTTGACAACTTCTTAACAACTTCTTAACAACTTTCCCTCTCTATAACCTTAGCTTGTTATTGAGGTCATTAAAGCAGGAAATGATTATAAATTGGGGACACAATGTCTGTTGCTTGTTTGGTTTTTTAAAAAACCGCAACTCTCAATTTCAGATTCAGTCTTTGATTTCTGCACTAATGACTAAAATTAGGACTTTTCCCCTCGAGGTCATCCCACTTACACCAACGACTAGATATCCATCTTCTTTCACTTTAATATTATTCGAATCAATAAATATTTGTTCAATCCCCATATAAGATGTAAGAAGCTTCAATTGTCCAATCGTAATATTTCTTTTACCAGGTTTATCCGAGTTCAAATTTACTTGTTGAATACGTAATCCCAATGATCCATAGAATTCTGATGCGAGCTTAAAAAAGCTTGAACCGGATTCTTCTTTAACTGTTATAAAAAATGGCTTGTCAATCTGATATGAATGGAATTTCCAGAGTTTTTCTAATTCATCAAGTACTTGTTTTAATCCTTTATCTTCTATCTCTACCTGTTCTTCTTTCTTTGCTGATTCTCTAAAGGCCATAATTGTATAAACTTTAAAAAGTATGTTCTTTTTTTCAACATCCATTTTTTTCAATAATTCTTCGAACGTGGAAACATTCTTATTTGTAATTTTTATAGTAACCGAGTTCTTATATACAGTCGCATCGATGATATAGAGCCTCGTAGCATTTATTAAATCTTCCGGTTTAATGTGTTTCAATTGATATGTTTTTAACACTTCTGTCCATTCCCAGGCTAATTGTGCATTCTTGCTCCTTCTTTCTTCCTGGGACAATTGTCTAGTTTGTATGCTGGTTGCTGATAGATTTAAAGCAAAGACAAATACCAGAATACTAATTATTCCAAAACTCTTTTTATTCATTCTCTTCCTCCAAAAATTGATTAAATTCTGTGCTCTGGACAAAAATTATCTTTATATTTTTGTCCTTTATTTCGAATTCTGTGTATATTTCACTAATTAGTGGTTCTGATGTTTTCTGTATCAAAGGGAACAAAAAGAGAACAGTTGCAATAATCACTGCTGCACTAGTGATGACCCCGAGAGGCAGGACTAATCTATTTGACCATATCCTATGCTTAGGCTTTAGTGCTACAGTTTTTGTTCTAAGCTCATTCTCTACCTTAGGAGGGATTGAAGCTTCCACACTTTGAACGAGTCTGGTAATTTCTTCGTCAATATTTTTTTTATTAAACATTATCTTCTCCAAGTAATTCTCTAAGAGTGTTCCTGGCTTGATTTAAGAATGCTTTTATACTTCCTTCTTTCAAGCGAATAATCCTGGATATCTCTGAAATAGTAAAACCGCTGTAATAAAAAAGAAAAAAAAC
>SDBS01004024.1_pt1 | contig 14412 bp, 11 predicted proteins | sample 2277091 | NCBI WGS metagenome assembly SDBS01 (sample SAMN10404972, study PRJNA504765) | marine sediment metagenome | isolation source: marine sediment core GS10_PC15, 163 cmbsf | place: Arctic Ocean: Southern Knipovich Ridge | collected 2010
AGAATCAGTTCTAATCGACAGTTCGGTAATTCTGTTGATTTTGTTATGAAATGACCCTGCCAATTTTGAAAATTCATTTGAAGCTAAATTAGTTTAACCCCCTGATGATTCTTAGGAATGAATTTTAATTAAAAAATTTTTAATGACTATTATACTATTTACTTATTTTTTATCTATTGATAAAATCTATAATTTTTGGAGTTCTCTTACTAACTGTAATCCTTCTCCCATTTATCGTCACATATGCAACAGCTCAAATTCTTTTTGAAGAAGTAACGGAGGAAGCTGGACTTTCCTATTTTGGTCAAACTTATGGGGCTTCTTGGGGAGATTTTAATGGAGATGGGAGACCTGATCTATGGCTAGGAAGCCATCTTAATGATTCACATAAATTATTTATCAACAATGGGAGTTTTTATGATATTTCTTCAGAGATAAATCTAAATTCTTTTCCTGGATTAAATCGTGAAGTTTCTAGTGCTGATCCACATACAGGATCATGGGCAGACTTTGATAATGATGGTGATCAAGATCTAATGATCATCGGCGGAGGGGGAATTCAACTAGAGATCAAAAAATCCCCTAACGTCCTCCTAGTCAATAATGATGGTTTCTTTGAAGATAAGGCAGTTGAACTTGGCATAGAATACGCTAATGGTAGGGGACGAATACCCCTTTGGTTCGATTTTAATTCTGATGGATTTCTTGATATTTTTTTGGTAAATGCCTGGAGACCAAGTGCACCACCGACTCTTTTTCAGAATACTGGATTTGGCTTTGAACAAGTTAAATCAAGTGGAATTAAAATTGAAAATGCTGTAGTTGTTCAAACATCACATTTGTTCTTTAATGCCACCCAATACTTGGTATCTTTAGTACCTAATCCATCTGCCGTATATGATTTGGGGAATATGCCAGCAAACAATATCATAACTAAACTCAATTTGAAAATTAACAATACAAATGATTTAGCAATTGAAGATTTTAATGGTGATTTACTACCAGATTTATTCTTCACAAGTATGAAAAAAGAAAATCCAATTCTTGAAGATAAACTGTTTGTAAACACAGGTTCTGAATTTGTTAGTCAAAAGCTAACAGCTGGTGTTTTTAACAAGAAATCTTGTATTTCTATAGGCACTGGTGATTTTGATAATGATGAGGATATTGATATCTATTTAGTATGCACTAAGGCGAAAAACCTCTCAAACGTACTTTACCAGAATCTTGGAAATGGCACATTTATGGTGGTTCCTAAAGCAGGTGGAGCAGCTGGAAGCCTTGATGGATCTGGTGAAACTGTTGCAGTAGCAGATTATGATGGAGATGGCTTTTTAGATTTGTACGTTACCAATGGGAGAATTTCCAATGGGCCCTCCCATCTGTTTAAAAATATGGGAAATGAAAACCACTGGATAAAACTTGATCTTATTGGTACAACATCTAATAAGGATGGAATAGGTACCCGTGTTTTATTAACTGCGGGAGAAAATTCTCAAATAAGAGAACAATCCGGCGGGATGCATTATAGAGCACAGAATTACAAAAGCATCCATTTTGGTCTTGGCCAAAATAAAATGGTAGAAAAAATCATCATCTATTGGCCAAGTGGCATTGTTCAAGAACTTAAGTCGGTTAAAGCGGATCAAACTTTGAAAATTGAGGAAAATCAAGATATGAGTGCTTTAGATAAAATTTTGATTGGGATTGGTTTTTTGTTAGTTTTGATAAGTTTTGGGGCTAGGAGAAAAAGAAAAGGCAGAGCAAAAATAGTGGAAAAGAAACCAGCTTAAATCCCACAATGGGGATATACAGCAAAAATAGTTAGAACTTTTTCAGAATTTTAAAGAATGGATCACGTTGAGCAGGATTTCTAACAGATTCTTTTCTGAGTCTTTTTGTATAATGCATATAGTGAACTAACCCTTTTTGTTTTGATTCTAGTGGATATAAAACTGATTAATTACTTGAGACCCAAACCTGTTGCATAATACTTTGCATCTAATTTTTTCTTTATCAATAAACGTCTGGTATCAACAATTATTTTATTTTTCATTAATTTCAAATCTTTGTTGTTTAGTTTAGAGTACAATTTCCACGGAGTCATTATAACTGCACATTCACTGTCTTTTAGTGCCTCATCAATTGATTTTGTGTAAGATATTTTATCGCCTATTATTTTTCTTGTATTCTCTATTGCCATAGGATCGTGAGCTACAATCTTTGCTTTGTGTTTTAATAATTTCTTTATTAGATTAATTGACACTGATTCTCGTATATCATCACTGTCTTCTTTAAATGAAAGACCAAGAATTGATATTTTCTTTCCTTCAAATCTGGTCAGAATTTTAGTCATAAAGGAGATAAGATTTTCAACTTGTTGGGTATTTGTTTTCTGTACTGCCTTTAGCAAAGTTGGATCTTGACCAAAATTTTCTGAAAATGATATGAGTGCTCTTAAATCTTTTGGAAGACATGAACCCCCATATCCAGGCCCTGCTTTGAGAAACTGTTTTCCTATCCTAGGGTCTATTCCTATGGCTTTTGCCACGTCATCAACATTTGTTCCTGGAATAGACTGACAAATGTTTGCAATTTGGTTGATAAAGCTAATTTTTGTTGCAAGAAAAGAATTGTTTGCATATTTTATCATCTCAGCTGTTTGTGTGTTTGTTGTGATGTATGGAACATTTTTGTAAAACCCTTCATAGAACTTTTTTACTTTGTTTATTGTTTTACTGTCTTCGCCACCAATTACTACAATATGGGGATTAAATGTATCATCCACAGCCCGCCCTTCTCTAAGAAACTCTGGGTTTGAAATTATTCCAAAATCTTTGCCAGATTTTTTCTTTGATTCTTTTTCTATTATTTCTTTGATTGCTCTGTTGGTTTCAGGGACAACAGTACTCTTTATTACAATAACTGGTTTGTTTTTAGAATGGGCTAAAATTTGCCCTATCTCTGCAGCTACTCCCTTTAGACTTTTTAAATTTATTTTCCCTTCACTTGTTGTAGGAGTACCAACTGTAATGAAAATTAAATCGGAGGTTTTTACAGCTTGTTCTATATCAGAGGAAACTTCCAGACCTTTCTTTAAGGCTTCTTTAAGCAAAGTAGATAATTTAGGTTCATAAAATGGAGGATTTCCTGTATTGATCTTTTTAACTTTGTCAAGGTCAGAATCAATGGCTAATACTTGATATCCCTTAGAACCCAAAGCTGCTGCAAATGACAGCCCAACAAACCCTGTACCTATAATGCCAATTTTCATTAATTTTTCTCCTTGTATTGATGTGATTCATTAAGTGCCTCCCAATATGCTTCAGGTGTACCTACATCCCAAAACCTTTCCTTGTCAACTCGGATAGCTTTTACATTTTTTCCAGAATCTATTAACATTTGAATCGCATCAGTTAACTGAATTTCATTGTTCTTTCCTGGTTGAATTTTTTCCAGTGCATCAAAAATAAATGAATTGAACAAATAGATTGGCATAATTCCAAAGTCTGTTGGAGGAATATCTGGTTTCTCAACTGCTTTTGTAACTTTGCTTATTTCATCTGTTTCGTTGTCTAATATGACAATTCCATGACGTTTTGGGTCCGATACTTTTCTTACAGATAGTATTGCATCTGATTGAGAATCATTACCTTGATCTATCAGTTTTCTTAGAAAACTTGATTCATTTTGAATTACAGCTACATCTCCAGCTTGTAAAATAAAATTTTCATTTCTTAAAAATGATTTTGTAAATCTTACTGCATCACCAAATCCTTTAGGAGAATCCTGTGTAACCCAATAAATTTTAGAGTCTGATAATCTTTTGTAAAATGATTTCATTGGTTCTTTATTGTTTAAAATATCTGGAGTGAAATGATTTTCAATTGCCCTTTTTGTTTTTCCTGTAACAAAACAAAATTCTCTAATACCTGCATCATATAGGTTCTCAAAGATTAGTTGAATTAATGGTTTTATTTGAATTCCTTTGCTTGTATGGTAGAAAATGGGTGCCATCTCCTTTGGTAGTTCTTTGGTAAATGGGAGTAATCTTGTACCCATACCTCCACAAGTAATTATTGCTTTCATTACTAATCCTTAATAATCTAGTTTGGTTAAAGTTTCAGATAATATTTCTTCCATTATTTTCTGTTCAGGTTTTGTAAGATTTTTTTCCCACATTCCAGGAGTTGCAAACCTGTTTGTTTTTCCCTTTCCCTTTTTATCATCAGGTATCTTGTCAAATCGTGCCTCATCAACAATTTTTTCCAGTAGTTCAGACTCCATTTTTATTTCCAGGAATTCGTTTAATTTGTTTAATTCCTCAACTGTATTTTTTAATAATTTTTCATATTGTATTACATAACAAAGATTTTTTGGTCTAGAATCATGAATTTTCCATAGAATCTCCCATAGTTTTACTAATTTGATTGATTGTTGTCTTACAAATCGTAATCTAGTTTTCGAGTCTGGGTTCTCGGGTTTTTTTCTCCATAAACCTGCTAGATGGGCATCTAATGCAGAATCTACAACATCTCTACAGTCTCTTTTCACGATAATTAATTTTGAATTAGGAAAAGATTCTGAAATCATATCAGATCCTATAGTTCCATTTGGTTCTTTAATGATGATTTTTTTATTAATATTAGAAAACTGTAAATTAATTCGAGATAAAATTAATTTTCTTAAATAAACCAGCCAGCCCTCTTTAAATTTATCACTGAAAAAATAATCATCTCGTTTTTTTGCTCTATCTAGTAGCCGTTCAGGATTTGATATGCCTAAGTGTAAACCTATCATTGGTTCATTCCAAACAAAGTTGTTATGTCTTAGAAGCTTTCCCGCCAACCAAGAAGTACCACTTCTATGAGAACCAAATATCCACACTAGATTTTTTTCTAAGATTAATTCTTCCTCCTTTGACAAATTTTCCATGTTTCATTTTAATGGAAATCTTTTGATACAAAAATGTTGTTCTGAATAATTTGAAAAACAAATACATCAAGTATCTAGTCACTAATACTCAATTTTGTGATTGAAATTTTCTAAATCGTGTGAACTTGATAACAATTAAACAAGCAGACAATGAATTTAATAAGTTGGTATGTTCCCTAAATGAAAATAAAATTATTTTTAGTTCTTTTCATATTGGCTTCGAAGATGATATAATATCTCTTCCAATAAAACAGAATGTCTGCTTGATACAGCTGACATTAAAGCCATTAGCATTGAAACTATTCCTGAGATCAAAAACAAAACAGACAAAGCTATGACTGAATAATATGGCCTTATCATTCCTGTTGAAAAATAATAGTTGATCATAAAGACCGAAAAAATAATTCCAATGCTAAATAAAATGGCAGATAAAATACCAAAAAACTTTATTGGTCTATAATACACGATAGTCGAAGCTAAAAGACTGGCTGATCTAAATGCATAAGTTCCAATGTTTGAAATCAACCTTGACTCATCATGTCTTTTTCTAAATGTAATTGGAACTTCGACAATCTTTAGATTTTTGAATTTAGCTTGCATTATGGTTTCTTGAGTGTATGTATAATTTGAAAATAGATGGATTCTTTTTATAGACTCTCTATTAAATGCCCGGAATCCTGTCTGACCATCTGAAATTGGTATTCCAATTATTTTCGAAAGTACTTTTGATGCAATTTGGTTTCCAATCTTTTTCTGATAGGACATATGATCTAATTTTTTTACTTGTCTATCCCCTAAAACAACATCTGCCTTTTTTTCTATTATTGGCTTTAAAATTAATGGAATTTCTGTTGAATCATATTGGTTATCTGCATCTAAAATAATCATAATATCTGAATCGTTTTCAATACATTTTGAAAATCCAAAAGAAATTGCTTTTGCCAAGCCTTGATTTTTTTTAAAAGAAAATACTTTTGCACCACACTTTTTTGCAATCTCTACTGTTTTGTCTGTAGAACCGTCATCAATTACTATCACTTCTACCATATCAATTGAAGAAAATTCTTTTGGAATGGTATCTATTACTGAAGCAATAGTTTTTTCCTCATTATATGCAGGTATGATTATGCTTAATTTCAATAAATAAAATCTTAAAGGTCGCGTTATAAAGATAAGCTGTCTAAAATTATGAAAGTCTGCTTGTTTGGCTCGTATGTGAAAAATACCCACGGTATTCCCTCAGGCAATGGAGGTGAATTAATTAAAAAAATTTTAGAAACTCAAAAAATTCATGTAATTGAGGTTCAGCAAGATATTGATAATTGGAAGTCATTTTTACCTGCATATGTCAGATTATTTTTAAAACATAGAAATTTAAATTATGATTTAATGATAATTCCCTGGAGAGGATTACTTACATTGCCTTTGGCTAAAATTATTTGTAGAAAACCAATTGTATACTTTCCTGCCTTTTCTATCTATGACACTATGATCAATGATAGAAAAAAAATAAAAAAAAATTCAATACTTGCCAAATTTATTCATACAGTAGACAAATGGTCATGTAAGTTTGTAAACAGGATCATTTTAGAATCTTCAGCAGAAATTGATTATTTTATATCTGAATTTAATTTACCTAAAAAAAAATTCTACCAGCTACCTTTATCATGCGATGAATCAATTTTTAAACCCCTTTCCATCAAAAAACCAAATTCTCTCTTTAACGTTTTTTTCTTTGGAACTTTTATCCCTCTCCATGGAGTGGAAACTATCGCTAAAGCTGCTCTTTTACTTCAAAAACACTCGGATATTGTTTTTTATCTTTCTGGAGATGGACAAATGAAATCTGATATAGAAAATTTCATAAAAAAATCCGATCTAAAAAATGTAAAATTATTGGGATTAATATCAATTGAAAAATTATTACAAAAATTGAATGACAGTGATGTTTGTTTGGGAATATTTGGAAATTCCATTAAAAGCTACAAAGTAGTTACAAACAAGGGCTTTCAAATTTTAGCATCTCAAAAACCTTTGATTACTATGGATTCTCCTGCTGCTATAGAATGTGGACTAGAGAATAAAAAAAACTGTATTCTTGTATCTCCTTCTGACCCACAAGAACTCAAGGATGCAATTTTGCTTCTCAAAAATAATCCTGAAATTTCAAGTAAAATTGCAAAATTGGGCTATCAAAACTATACTGAAAATTTATCTCTTGCCAAAACTGGTATTAAATTAAAAAAAATTCTTTTAGAACTTTTTGAGGGTAAACCCAAATGATTTTTTTATAAAAGGGTATTATTGTATATGAACATATACAGAATATTCAAGCCAAGGAGTTAATTTGTTACATTTATCTAAAAAAACAAAAAATCGAGTTTTACTTCCACTAGTATTTCTCTTCTTTTTATTAATTAATTTAACAGCTAATGGTGGTCACACTGACATTAGTGATGGTTTTAGAGCATTTCTAATTACAGAAAATCTTGCATTAAATGGAAAATTAGGCTATTCTATCGATTTACCATCTGCCAATCCTGATGTTTGGTTTCTTTACCGCGGTCAAGACTTGGAATTTAAATTAAATGCCCAAGCCGATATAGCTTTCATAAAAAATTTATCACAATTGGAACAAACCCAAAACCAAGAAGCAATACAAGAATTTAAGAATAATCGTGAAAGTTGGAAAGATGATTATAAGGAAAACCATAAAAATGAATTTTTTGATCAAGTGCCATTAGCTTTGCCAGTTGTGGCCTTTCCTTTTTATCTACTGGCATTAACGTGGGAATTAAACCCATTATACATAGTTCCATTTTTTGTAAACTCGATTGTTATTGCCACAATTTGCCTAGTAATATTTACATTTGGAAGAGAACTATTCAAATCAAATAGAATTGGATTTGTTCTATCCATAATTTTTGGCTTAACATCATTCTTCTGGCCATATATCTCATCTATGTATTCACGACCATTGGCAAGCTTGTTTGTTATTTTATGCATTTACTTAATTTTTTATCAGAAAAAAAAGACAGGTTTCATTTATGCAATCTTAGCTGGACTAAGTCTTGGTTTGTCCATAATAACTCAACCTCATATGATTATGCTTAGTCCTATACTTGGAATTTATGGTTTCTACCAATTTAGGAAAAATAAAAAACAGATTGTAGCATTTATTTTGATTTTACTGATAATGATTAGTTTAATTGCTTCCATTAACTACTATAGAGACGGAAGTATAGAAGATTTTGGGTTTCGTAATTCAAATCCTATATTTAAAAGATTACCAATTTCAAACCCAGATGTTATTGAAAATAGAATAAAGAACCTCGATGCTCTTTATGGAATTTTAATTAGTCCGGGAAAAGGTCTTTTTGTATTTTTCCCCTTAGCTTTATTGCTCCCTTTTAGTTTATTTTATTTATACAAAGATAACAAAAGCTTAGCACTAGTTTTCATTTTTATAATATTTTTGGTTTATCTTTTTGTTGGTACTTCTGGTTTATGGGATAAAAATGGAAGTATGTGGGGTCCTCATCGTTACATATTGCCTATACTGCCTTTGATTGCTTTATCTTTAGGAAGTTTGATCTCACGATTTCCACATTCTGTAAAAATGATTGTAACAGTAGTTGTCCTAGGGATTGCAGGATTTTTTGTGAATCTATTAGGAAATCTAAGTAATGTCATGCTTGGTATCTTTTATGCTCAACGAATAGAACATGCTTGGCAACTTTCAACTCCTGTCGTGCGTTCTCTTATGGCTTGGGATCCAAACAATACCTATATAACACAAATTTTCAAAGTTTTTTTAAATAACTATGGAGAAAAACTTACTGGATGTAGTTATGACCTGTATCTTTATTGTAATTTTGGATTACCAGTAATTATTTTATTAGGCGCAATAATTTCAGTTATAGGAATTCTTATTATGTATTTTCTAGGATTTTTTCAATCAAAAAATTCTCAAAAAAATAATTATCACAAAAGACTAAATCCAAGCAATTAACTATTTTAATAATGAAAAATAATTTTAAATCTTTAACCATTCATAAATTTATTCCAAGACACATTACAAAAGGAAGTGATTGAATGGAAAGGTGGCCAAATTTCTTTATTGTAGGTGCTCCAAAAGCAGGTACTACCTCGCTTTATGCATATTTGAATACAATTCCTGGTATTTACATGTCTAAAAACAAAGAACCCAATTATTTTTCATTCAAAAACCTCCCAAACTATCGTAAAGAGGAATCCATTGAGGACAAGAAAAAATATCTTGCTCTTTTTGATAACGTAAAAGATGAAAAGATAATTGGTGAGGCAAGTACAACTTATTTGTCTGATCCTGACTCTGCAGAATTAATCCATCAAATCTCACCAAAATCGCGAATCATTATCCTTCTTCGTAATCCTGCAGATAGAGCATTTTCTCACTACCTAATGTTACTTCGGTACGGTGTTTCAATATTACCCTTCCACAAAAAATTATTACTAGCATTGGGAGGACCTAGTAACAAAAATGATTCTTCAATGGAACTTGATGAGGGAATGTATTTTGAGAATGTAAAAAAATATTTGGATTTGTTTGGAAAAAATCAAGTTAAAATATTAATTTTTGAAGAATTTATTAAAAAACCAAAAGAAATGGTAGAAGAGATAGTAGAATTTCTTGGTATAAAAAATCCGATAATAAACTTTGAAGCTGAAATCTTTAATCCCTTTGGAATTGCACGAGGTTCTATCTCTCAATATATTATACAAAACAAAAAACTTAAAAAATTAGCCATTAAGATATTAAATATATCTACCAGAAGAATATTAAGAGAAAAAATTCTCATAAAAAAACAACCCAAACCAAAAATGTCTTCTGAGGATAGAGAAATTTTAATAAAATTCTATCAAGATGATGTTAAAAAATTAAAAACAATTTTAGAAATACCTGTACAATGGCTTGATTTTAAAAATGATTAACATTGTAAAATTTTTATAGAAGATAATTTAGGTAAATTTGGTATTATATCAATTAATAATTAGGCTCAACAATTTTAAGAAAATTCGTTTTATTATCTCTGAATGTTCATAACTAACTTAAAGAAGAATATATAATCACAAAATCATTTTTAGTTAAAATGGAAGTTACTAAGGTTTCTATTGTAGTTAATAGTTTCAAGTCAACACAGCATCTAGGAAATTGTTTAAAATCTCTACAGAAATTACGTTATCCAGAATATGAAATAATCGTGGTTGCTACTTGTATATCAGATTTTAAAAATTGGATAAAAAAATATCAAAAAATAAAATTTATTAATTTAGACGACGATCATGGTGTATCTGCAGCTAGGAATATAGGATTTCAAAAAATAGATTCTAAATCAAAATATGTGTGTTTTATGGATGATGATGTTATTGCTCACCCAGATTGGTTAAACCCAATAATATCAAAAATGGAAAATGATGATAATGTTGGAGCAATCCAGCCAACCCTATTTAGTAATAATGATCCTTCCAAGATTGATAGTTTAGGTCATTTATTGACACATACAGGATATTCTCAGAAAATTGAACCCACAATAGAAAATTTTTCTAAATTAAAATCCAAAAAATTTTGGGAAATTTTTTATGCTGAAACAGCTGCTGTAGTTTTCAAAAAAGAAATATTGCAGAATTTTTCTAGTTTAGGTGGTCCTTTTGATGAAGATTATTTTATTCAGTGGGAAGATGTAGATCTAAGTTGGAGAATCTGGTTAATGGGGTATAAAGTATTAATCACATCTGAAGCTATTTGTTATCATGATAGACGTACAAGCAGAAAACTTGGAACTTTAAAGTCTAAACACATATTCATGGATACTAAAAATCGTCTAATTACATTATTAAAAAACTATGAGTGGCCCTTAATTTTTCGATTCTTTCCAATCGCAATTCTGTTAGAAACTGCAAAGGGAATTTCTTTGATATCTCATTCTCCAAATCATGCAAAATCTGTTTTTTTAGGCGTTCTTTGGGTACTTTTTCATCCACACTATGTAATTCAAAAACGGAAACAATACAGAATCTGTATAAAACTATCTAACAAAGAAATTGAACATTTGTTTTTGAAAACAAAACTAATTAATTTAAAAGAGAAATTTGCAAAGCAATATGAGGAATAATTAAATGAATAGATGGCCTAATTTTTTCATAGTTGGAGCTCCAAAAGCAGGAACTACATCTTTACATTCATACTTAAATGAGATTCCAGAAGTTTTCATGTCTCAAATCAAGGAACCCAATTATTTCTCTCCAATAGTTTCAAAACAAAATAATCTCACAAGAATAAATAATGAAAAAAAATATCAAGATTTATTTAAAAATGTAAAAAACCAAATTTGTATAGGTGAAGCTAGTCCCTCCTACCTTAGAGATCCTCAAACTCCTCAACTAATCCATGAAAAAATTCCTAATGCTAAAATAATCATCATGTTAAGAGACCCTGTAGAGAGATCCTTTTCTCATTATCTCCATCGAGTGCGACGTGGCATCAACAATCCCTTTAATTTATCCTTAAAAAAATACATTGAAACAAAAGATATTCAAAGTGAATTTTTTAGACTTATGGTATATCCAAGTCTATATTACAAACAAGTAAAAATCTATCAGGAGACTTTTGGTTTGGAAAATGTAAAAATAATAATTTTTGAAGAATTTATTCAGAACACAACTCAAAGCGTAAAAGAAGTTTTAGAATTTTTAGGTGTGAAATCAGAGGTTCCAACAAATATCAACAAAACATATAATCCCTACTTAGAACCCAAAAATAAATTTGCTTTCCCAATAATTGAAAGCACACCTATTAAAAAAATCCTAACTACTTTATTACCACAAAGAATTAGAGGATCAGTTCGTGAAAAATTCTTCACTAAAACAGGAACAAAACCGAAATTAGATAAGGAAACCAGAGAAAAATTGATTGAACTCTATAATCCTGAGGTACAAAAATTAAAAACACTATTGGGGAGAGATCTACCTTGGAAAAATTTCTAATATGGCTAAAAAAATCCTATTAATGTTGTGATATAGTCAAGTTGTCTTTTTCAAATAAATTCAAAGATTTTCTAACTCTTGGAACTACCAATTTAGTTTATGGTGTCGTAATGGGAATCTTGTGGTTGTTTCTTGCAGAATTATTACCTAAAACACAATATGGAGAATTGGGTTTATTATTTTCATGGATGAATGTAGCTGTTGTAATTTCTATTCTAGGGTTACGCAGTACTGTTCTGGTATACGAATTAAAAAATAAAAATGTGTTTTATACTTCATTGGTAACTATTTTAATATCTTCATGCGCTGTTGCAATTCTTACTTTTGTTTTTAAGGAAAATATATCATTAAGTATTCTTATAATAGGAGTAGCAGTTTTTGATCTACTCATAAGTGGTTTGAATGTTCACAAGCAGTACAAAAAAATCGCAAAATTTCGAATTTTAAGAGCTCTCATTACAGTGATTTTAGTTATTGTTTTGTATCAAGTTATTGGAATAAACGGAATTCTTTTTGGATTTTTTATACCAACTTTGTTTATATTAACTGAATTACCTCGTCTGATTAAAAATCAAAAAATTGAATTTTCAAAATTGAGCTCCAAAATTAATTTTATCATTCCAGTTTATTCCCATCGATTAACAGGAGTAGCATTTAGGTGGGGAGACAAATTACTAATCGGAACAGTGTTTGGGCTTACCACCTTGGCAAATTATCACTTTGCAGCACAGGTTTTTTTCCTATTAGAAATGATTCCAATCTCTATTCAACAATATCTGACTCCTCGAGAATCTGAAGGCATTAAAAATAAAGGATTGAAAAAAGTTTTCATTATAATTGCGTGTCTAATTACATTATTTGTAATATTTTCAAGTCCATTTTTTGTAAATGCCTTTATTCCAAAGTATCAGGAATCCATTCCTGTAATACAAATTATGAGCATAGCAATCATCCCCCTGTCAATTTCAGCAATACAAACCTCTGAGTTTCTTGGTAAGGAAAACAGCAGAATAGTCTTAATTGGAAGTATTATTCAATTCAGTGTTTATTTTGTTTTAATTCTGATATTAGGAGGAGAATACGGATTAATTGGTTTTGCCTTTGGTTTTCTAATAGCCGTTAGCCTCAGAACCATTTTCAATTATTATGTCAATATTACCCAAAAAGGGTTGAAGAGTTAGTTATTGTTCATTTCGAAAAACAAGATTAATTATAATAAATTCTCATAATTTTACTTGTGAAACCAATAATTATCTTACTGGGAATAATTATTTCAATTATAGGAATTTTTATTTTATATTTTCTAGGATTTTTTCAATCAAAAAATTCGCAAAATGATAATTCTCACAAAAGACTAAATCTAAGCAATTAATTATTTGAATAATGAAATATAATTTTCAACCATTTACTATTCAAATATTACTTTCCAAAAAATTAACAAAAAATAAACTAGGCAGAATTAATGTATCTTTAATTTCTACCTTTATAATTTTCATTCTTTTGTTACCAGTTTTTTTAATTGATTCATTTGCAGAAATTCAATTTAATGATGTAACAATCGAAGCTGGATTTTCATATGTTGGAAAATCTTATGGATCATCTTGGGGTGATTTTAATGGAGATGGGTGGGCAGATTTGTGGACAGTAAACCATGGGGCAGGACCATCCATGTATCTGAATAATCAAAATGGAACATTTTCTAATATTTCAAAAGATCTTGAATTATCTAATCATAAAGGAAAAGATCCTCATAGCTCAGCATGGGCTGATTTTGATAATGATGGTGATCAAGATATTATTGTTCTAAGAGGAGGTGGTGGACCTCAAGCAGATGGAACTAAAGGAAGATCAAATTCATTATTTGTAAATGAATCTGGAAATTTTACAGATAAAGCTGAAATTTACGAGATTGAATATAAAGGAGGACGCGGACGAGGTCCACTTTGGCTGGATTATGATAAAGATGGTTATTTGGATATTCTTGTAGTTAATGACAAGAAGATTGATGGTACATTCCCATCTGCACTTTTTAAAAATAAAAAAACACACTTTGAAAATAGTAACATTTCATCAATTTCGGCAAACCACGAGCCTGGTTTTTTAAACCAAATTTCAGATCTTACTAATGATGGAAAAATGAATTTAGTGATTACACATGGCCAAAAGATAAAAGTACTTAGCTATTCCCCACTCTCAAATGATTTTGTAAATGAATTTGAAATAACTGACATTAGTGGTACTGATATAGCCTTAAGTGATTTTAATGGTGATAATGCAATTGATATTTTTATTGCACAGGCCATCATACCAAGTAAAAAACAGGCAATAGGTTTTGAATTATTTTTTAATACCCCGTCTAACTCTATGGAAAATATTGATTTTGCATTAGGAGATTTTGATCCAAAATCTGAAAATATTCTTACTAAGGTATGGGATAAGCTAACTGATTAC
>SDBS01004025.1_pt1 | contig 14412 bp, 13 predicted proteins | sample 2277091 | NCBI WGS metagenome assembly SDBS01 (sample SAMN10404972, study PRJNA504765) | marine sediment metagenome | isolation source: marine sediment core GS10_PC15, 163 cmbsf | place: Arctic Ocean: Southern Knipovich Ridge | collected 2010
AACAACATTGGTACCAACTGCAGTACCAGTGATAACTACTGTAATACTTTATGCAGAATGACTAGCCCTCAAAAACGACCTCCCACACCGTCGAAGACTATAGTAGGTCTCTCCGCCCTTCGAAACATAATATAAATTGATCTACACACCATTACCGTCATTGGCACATCTGGAAGAAACGACCACCTCACAATCACTGTGAACGGGAGAAACAGGTAGTAAGCCAGCGAAACAACTGCACCCCCCCGTGAGGTCAAACGCCTTGCCAGGAGGTAAAGAGGAAGCCCACCGAGAACCCAAGTTACTATGGCTAGGACCCGCGCAATCCACAATTGCTCCTGGCCGGCCAGCCGATACGCCAGAGCAACCATTCGCTCAAAAATTGGTGGTTCCAGGGGCTCGAAGCTCCCTAATTGACTCGCCTTCTCTTGAAGCTCGTCACCCGCTGTCGGTAGAACATCGTAATATAACTTTCTCGCAATTGAAGCAGACCGCAATTGCCGCCAGGCATGGAAATCCAGCGGCGGATCGGTTACATCGAATAATCTAAGCGTAATGCCCAATATGAAAAGCACACCAATTAGCGCCACGAGACGGCTGTACTTATTCTTCGCTTTCGATGGCTCCATTAAGGGCTCAACCTCCAACTCGTGAGCAATTCAGACCGCAGTACCTTCTCCTACCTAAGGTGATCCCGGCACTTCACTCTCCTGGTAAAAAGGTGGTTCAAGTCAGTAGACCGCATGCGCACTCACTTCTAGAACTATATTCGATTCCTATTAGCGCTCTCCGTTATCATCCCTTCAGCAACAGCTCAGCATTCAGTGGATGTTATTTGTAAATATCCGTTTCATGGTCTTATCAAACCAGTGAGGAAGACGATGAGGGACCATTGGTCCTGTAAATCCTACTTCAACCACCAGACGGTCGTATCTCGCTCCAGATTGATCAATTGCGTAATCGGGTCAAGATAAGGCATTAATTGAGGAAAGAACGTCCGGATAATATCAAAGAGGATAAATAAGGAGTAGAAAAACTGCGGCCATGCATACCACATGGTCATTACGGTCATTAGAATAACCCATAACCAAGGATACCTTGGTCTAATCACGATCGTTTTTGAGGACAAATAAACCACCCGCTCTCTCCCTAATAACATCGCCCGACGTTGCGCATTGCTCGAGTAAAGCGATGTTCTCATCCTTACTATGCCCAGGCGCCACAAACAAATATCGGGTTCCCTCCGCTTCCATCATCGCGGCAACTTTACGGCAGCTATCTTGATCAGAGAATGGAAGATAAACAATGCGTTGGGAGTAATCCGCCCGATACAAAGGATAAATAAATCCATTCCCAGACAAGTTGTAACCCAAAACAGCATCCGTAGGAACGAATTTGTAAATGCTTTCATAGTCCTCAGGCACATGAACATGCAGCAGTCCTGCGTGACGTTCCCAAGTGGGGATTCGCAAGATAGTTCGGAATTCTTCTATTGAAATCAGATTGTAGTCAAGAGTCATTACGACGTTCATGCCCATGCTGAAGATAAATAAAACCAGCAGTATCCGTCGAGGAAACGTTTTAAGTTCCCAAAAACTATTGAAAAACAGTGCAATTCCAATACAAAAAAGCGCTGGAAACCATATTACATAGCGCATATTCCACGGGCTAAGTGGATTTGAAGTAAAGAGTCCTAGTAGAGAGAGGATGAACCCTGCGAAAAAAACCCTGTACTTCCAATGGGTCACGAGCGCCCATATGGATGCCGGGATCCCCATGCCATAGGCAATCCAGCCCCAGCCGGTCGTATTAGGCAAATCGGGAGTGATCCGGTATTGCTTGTCCCCAAATTTCATTAAGAAGAGCTCAATATTGTCGAAGAGGTTTCTAAGCCCAAACCTAAAGCCGCTCTCCCCCGAATCCAGCACCCTGGTTCCGGTAACTTCCACACTGTAGGGATAGAATGGATTTCCCATCAACGTCCAATTACGGAGATACCAATAAGAACCCAGGAAGAGACCCCCGGCCAGAAGTAAAACCACAAGGATGGTAAATACCAACCCTCGTCTTCGCAGATCCGAAAGAAACATCCTCGGCGCCCGGAGCCAGAACCGGGTGTCTCCAGCTTTAATAACAAAGATACACCCAACAAGCAGTAGTCCGGGTATGAGGTGGGCGATGTACGCTTTCGTACCGGCAGCGTAGAGCAGAGCCATGGATAATGCAATGATGGGCCCAAATGTTTTCTCGAGAGTTGCCTTCGACGCGCGGCGAGAACTATGAATGACAAGCGCGAAGGACATGAGGTAAAGCGCGGCAACAAGAGGGTCGTTCTTCGTTCCTGTGACGGTCAATGTAAGTCCAGGTGTAGACAGATATGCCATTGAACCAACCCAAGAAGCCCAAGGAGGGATATCCAGACTGCGTCCGATTGCATAGACCGAAAGACCAGCCAGGAGATAGGCGGGGAGTCCAGAGGCTTCGATGATCACGTCGTGATGCAGAAAAACCGCGAACCAGGTAGCAAGAACCTCGTAATTCGCTGCCGAGTAGATCCGCTGGGCTGGTGTGTCAAAGACAGATATCTTCTGGTCCTGGATCCACTGGGCAACGTTGGTGAGATGATAGGTCAACGAATCCCAAATGAATGGCGGGAGCGCCCAGATAAGGAAAACCGTCCGAATAGCGGTCACGAACAAGAACACAATCGTGACGACCTGCACCCAACGAGGTAGTTGCCCCCACCATCCCTTCATAAACCTTCTAAATTGTCCCACGTCGCCAACAAAGAGGTGGAGTTCAGAACGGACCGACGGAAGAGCGAGGATGATGGCTAATCCGAAAAGCGAAAGGAGGCCTAAGGTACTTGCAGCAAGATAACCCGCCAGACCAGCAAGAAGCAAGAAAAGCGTAACGAAGAAAATCCAGAGGAAAACGAAAACGATCAGATCAATGATAAAACGCCCGGACCGCAGCCGGCGTGAGACCAAATACGTGATGACCATGATGAAAATGAAATTAATTATCCAGCTTATGAGACCCGTAAACATGCAAGCTGCCTCTTATGCGCTCGATCATATCGACGTAACAAACAGCAGATTCGTCCCGCCTCGATCCAGCGCATTATTCATACTAGCCCTTCAAACTCAATCAGCCCATCAAGCTCTTCATTCACTGGAACATCATAAACCTTGATACAAAATTTTGCCATAACTTACCATTTTGCTCACACCGGCCAACCTAGGAAGATCTATAAGCCTTCGTCTCTGTAATAAGAATATTTCCTTTGAGCCCTACGGTGACTGCTTTCTACTTGATCGCATGAATGCGCTCCCAGTTACGCCGATGATGAAGGCCAGCGCGTCCCCAATCATCGTAATCATCCGCAGGGAGAGCGTGACGCCTAGGGCGGCACTCTCTCCGTACAATCGAGTGTAAGCGGTTACGAGGATAACCTCACGAATCCCAATCCCCGCGGGAGCGCCAGGCGTCAGGAATCCCGCTACCCAAGCGAGTGCGTAGATCCCGATCGATGAAAGGATGTGACGCTGAGGGGCATTAAAGATACCCAGTGCCAGACTATCCGCCATCCAACCCACTGTGACAAGGCTCAAGATATCTATAAGAAAGACGACGAATAAGGTAATCGATCCCGGTCGCTTGAATTCACCTTCCCTATGTAGCTTTTGCAACCAAGCTGGCTGCCATCGGTCCAGTACGACCACTCCGATGATGGGCAAGGTAATCGCGGCAACCCCAATAAATAACAGTTGCCAGAGAGAGGGAGTAAAACTGGAGACGCCCAAGTCGCTTGCTCCAAGAAACAGCAAAGAGACGATCCCCAGCGAAGAAGCTGCAAGGATCATCCATGCAACTTCCATTGTCATAGAGAAAAGGACTCGTGGAATGTGCATTCCGTACGCACGGGCAAGAGCGACTCGACCAAGATGCTGGGCGATATTGCCGGGGATGTACTTTGCAAATTGCGCTTGAACGAAGATGATCACGCTGTCAAGGAATTTCTTAGTACCGCCCGAACCCACCAACAAAAGATGCCAAATCCACCCATTCAGAAAGATGATAACAAGATAGATGATCGCCATTCCCAGAATTATTAACAGAGTCCGGGGGCTAAAGATTCCAGGTGGAAAAGTGCTCTTATGTTGGAGCGCTAAAACGATGAAGTATACGAACGCCGCCGCTGAAAGAATCCCCCCCAAGATGGATGCGATGCGGGTTAAAGACCATGGTCGACGAAAGAATGACTTAGGAAATTTCAGAGACTACTTCCTTCCCTTAACCTCGACCACCCATAAACAAGCTTCTCCATACCCTCGCAACGAGGACACTACCCGCCATGTTCTCGTGGCAATCTCGCCCGTTTTTATCTGCTTCTCGCTGGATCTCCTCGCCTCTCTGATAGACATCTAATTATCCATTCAACTATGCTTTATTAGATACCCCACCAACTGTTTCATAGAGATCCACAATTGAGGCGGTGAGATCTTCCCAGCTGGTCCATTCTTCTCGATCTGACTCAGGTGCACCGCCACTTCTCAATCGATCCAGCATCTCTGATATACCTGTAGCGAACGCTTCCGCATTATTTGCAGGGACAGAGATCAAGATGTTTGGGCTTACATTCTCCAGACCATATGCGATTCGATCTGTCGACACGATTGGCACCCCCAAATGTAATGCAACGCGAACCGAGCCGCTCTGTGTACCCTGAGTATAGGGCGCCACAAAGAGATCTGCAGCCGAGAAGTACAGAGGGACTTCCTCATTGGGAATGTACTTATTATCAAAACGTACCACGTCCAATAAGTTAAGGTCGGCGACCTTTTTCGAATAGACGTCTTCATCCTCCCATATTTCACCCGCAAGCACAGTGAAGACTCTCACACCTCTATCTTCAAGTATCGCAAGGCTGTCCAGGAGTATTTTGACTCCTTTATATTTCCGGATGAATCCAAAGAAGAGCAGAATGGGGAGATCCGAGGGAAGATCGAGCAGGCGCTGCGCTTCGGACTTTTGGATTTGAAGAGGCAGAAAGGAGTCGTATACCGGATGCGGACAAATTCTTATCCGATCTGCCGCATCTGGCAGGATCTCCAACAGTCTTTTCCTCTCATGCTCTGTTTGAACGATAAACCCGTCTGCTCGCTTTAGAACCTGCTTCGCCAGCCAAGGGTCAAATATCTTCGCCTCGTGAGGCAAGACATTATGGATTTGGAAAAATACAGGTATTTTATTGCGGCGCAGATATTTTCTCAACCCGATGAAACATGGAGCAAGAAACGTCGTCCACCACTGGAAGATAACCATATCTGGTTGGTGCTGAACGATGTGTTTCGCTGATTTCCTCCAACTCAGTGGGTTCATCGTGTCGATGATTTCTTCTGCTGGAAAGCGGATCGCGTGATCACTGGAATCACGATCTGTCTCCCCAGGATAGAGGAATTTTGGATACAACCTCGAGAAGGAGACGACCTGGACTACATTCTCCGCAGCGGCCGCGCTCGCGAAGGACGCCGTGAAGTGCGCAATCCCACCCCGATAAGGGTGAACAGGTCCAATAATACTAAGCTTCATGATCTGAGATTTTACCGGTTTTCTGCTTTTTGGGGGCTCTCTGGATATCTACTTCGCTCAGGACCCTTGGTAGCCCTCAATAAGTAAACCCGCGCCCTCTCCTAGATTCCCCTGAGTGAATTCGGTTTGAGGGTATCGTGTCATGCGACTGGAAGGTTTAGATTCCGCAGGGATTAATTCAATCTTGATCGTGTTAGTTGACAAAAAAACCGAGAGGAAGTTGTTCGTCTTTACCGATTATCCATCTTCTTCAACCGATAATTGGCCTCCTCGCCCAACCTGCGGTTTCTGGCAATGAGATCACTCAATAGGCCGATTAAGATGGTCAGAAACCCCAGAACGATGAGGATCGTGGCCACAATCATGGATTGGATATGACCTTGCCCATCACCTATGAGGAAGTAATACGCGAACCTTCCCAGTAAAAATAGCCCGCCCAGAAGTGGAACGACGCTCAAAGTTAGAAAAACTTTTAGCGCTTCATACATCAAGAAGATTCGAGTAATGGTGATCGCCGATCTGATCACATACTGAAACGTGCTATGAATAAGCCGGGATTCGCGAAGGACCTCATTCGTCTTTACCGGCACCGAGGTGATGGATATGCCCTTCTTTCCAGCTTGAATGATCGTTTCTAATGTGTACGTATACTCAGAAAAGACGGATAAGTGGAGGGCCGCTTCTTTCGAGAAAGCCCGGAAGCCGCTGGTCGCATCCGGCACATTTGTATTTGATGCCCAACGGACGATCCAGCTTCCCAGTTTTTGTAACCACTTCTTCGTCCTTGAGAAGTATTGAATAGTATCGACTTGCCGATCCCCGATAACAATTTCAGCATCACCTTTAAGGATAGGCTGAACGAGATCAAGAATACACTCGCCACGATACTGATTGTCGCCATCCGTATTAACGATGATGTCCGCCCCCAACTCTAGGCTGGTCTCAAGACCGCGCGCAAATGCGACCGCGAGTCCCTGGTTCTTTGTCAGGCGGATGATATGATCCACCTCCAATTCTCGGGCGACATCCGCAGTTCCATCGGTGCTGCCATCATCGATAACCAATACCTCGATGATATCAACATCCTCGATGAATCGTGGCAGATCTCTCACGGTTATCGGGAGTGTATCTGCCTCGTTATAGCATGGTATTTGAATGATGAGCTTCGTCATAAACGTTCACCTTCTTTAATTCGTTGGGTACAAACAGCTGCTCGGATGCTTTGTATCATAATCTAACGGACCGCTCATTAGAAACCACCCGAATTATTGTGATCCTCCCAGGCAAAATAATACCGCGATCAGTACTATCCCTCGTGTGGCCTACAACATTTGGCTGTGGTCTCACAAGATAAGAGAAGGATTGCAGAAGCCCTCTTTCAAACAGATCAGGGAATCTTTTTCTTTGAAGAATCCGAGATCAAATTTCCTGCGATTAATATAGCTACTAGAAAGAAAAATATTGATGGGCTAATGAAATATCGCGGAAAACCGCGCTCCAATAGATCATAAAGTCCCGGAATTACAAAAGAGCGCAAGTAGATCGAGGCAAGCGCAAGAAAGCCGGTACTTATCGTTACAAGAAAAATGGAGAATACGTAGCGGTCGTTTTTCGGCAGCAAATATTTCCATCCCAGCAGAGTAAGTAAGAATCCTACGGGATAGATAAAACCCCAGGTTTGGGGATCAAAAATGTTTCTTCTAGCGTAACCAATAATCAAGCGTAAGACCGGAAAATCCCACTCGCCACGGAATATTGAATTTATTAGAAGTTGAGTTGCACTTATAGCACTACTGCCAGACCCACCATAGAGTTTGTAGAATATTACCCAGATTCCTCCTATGATAGCGATAGGGAATAACCAATGGATAAAGAAAATCCTCCCCTTTCTAACAATCAACTTAGCACAAACAATCGCTAAGACAGCGCTAATGACAAACAATCCACCTTCCAGTATCGTCCAAACTGTAAAGCCCAGCATTAAACCGCTCAACATTTGATGTCTTTTACTCTCACGGAATATTCCATCCACTCCCCAAAGTGCACCTAAAACAAGATAGACACCCATAGGTAAATTTGCATAACCAATTGTTGAGTGAAGAAATAGGATTGGAACTGTAGCAAGGATCACTGCGGAGAGCGCAATTAACCTCGACTCAATCCCCCTTCTAATCAGAAACGCGGCAACTCCAGCAATTAAAGATGCAAAAAAGATTGAAAAGATAATCTTAGATCCGGGGAGGATATCACCGGAGGTAATTCTAAATATTCCGATGAGAAAATGGATATTCAGAGGGTAAGCAAAACCCGACCCTCCCCACTTCGCACCCCACAAGGATTCCTCCAACGCAATACCATATCCCTTTGGAGCCCACATCGCCACTGCGTCATACGTTGAGTAGGATCGTCCAACAGAGATATAGATTGATGTGAGCGAAATCAAAACTAAAAACACGAATGCCGCTTTATCGAATGTGGAAATTCCCCTCATTTTATAATTATTAACCGACACTCCGTTTGATCGACGGTCAACATATTTCCATCGTCGCAGGGTTAACAAAAAGATTAGAGAGAGAGACCAGACAAGAATCACAGTGGTCAAACGAAACGGTAACCCCATCCACCCCAAGACGAAAAGGGCCCAGGTGAGCGCTCCGGCGCCTATTGGAAAGCTTAGACTTAGCAACTCCAGACGAGACGCTTTTTTTAATACAAGAAACGAGATCAAAGCACCGAGAGTACAAATAGCCAAGACAACAGCCACATCAATGACAACTGCTCCAATCACTTTTTCGCGCTCCTCGACAATCCTTTACTTCGGCGCATATACACCTAACTCATTCCTGAAGGGGATGAACTTCTTCACAGATTCAGCTGCATCCTTCGGAGGAAATTTCCACGCGGTTACAATATAAGAATGCTCACCGGTCATTCGAAGGACACATTCTCTAACTTCATCACTCCCGCAGTTAATTATTGTCCTCGGCATAAGAAAGTACTCCGCAAAGCCCATATTCGATAAAGGCTGTACTGGCTGATGCGGCGGCATTACTACTTTCGCATTTTCGGGAACCGTATCTCTGAGAAATGACATATATTCGGCAAATTCCATCCCTTCGGAAAGTATGGCCGACCGCTCTATTGCCGAGAATCCCTTTAAATCCCAAACGGTCTTACTACGGCGTTTTACATAGTCATTCGCTAAATTCCAAGATTGAACTACTACGACTATTGCGAGAAGAATTAGGATTACCCAATGGACGTACGCGCGCGATGACGAATGTCGAGATTCCAGTGGGTCATTCATTTTGTTTGCACCTCGGTCTGCTGCCATTCGTGCATGGTCTCGTATCTTCTTACCTGGTAATGCTCCACAGATCTCATCTGGAACTCGACCCCATTCAAAACCTTGGTTGAAAAGCAAACGGCGCCCCACTTCGAAATCGCAGAGACAATAGGACTGGCAAGTTTAACGACTCAAATACATCTCCAGTTTCGTCACCACATCGATCCATCATACCGCTATACACGTTATTCGGATTGTATCCTCGTTTCTAGGTAAAGAAGGACAAAGAGTGCCAACAGGACGATTCCTCCGAAGATGAGATTCGCAATAAGGGCGTTTGTAGTTAACGAAATAAAGGCAACCAGACTCAAAAGAATTGCCGCGATTTGCATAGCTGCGACGGCTCTGGTGGGTTTGAATCCAAACCTTACAAGCCTATGATAGACATGGTCCGTGCTCGCGATATAGATTGGCCTGCGTTTCCTAAGGCGGGAAACAACCACCAAAGCCATGTCAAAGATCGGTACACCAAGGACAAGGATCGGGATGAACCAGGAGACAGCTTGAGGTAGCCCGGCTTCAGCAGGTGTATATACTATACCGATCGCAGCCAAGCCAAACCCCAACGCAAGAGACCCCGAGTCTCCCAGGAACATCCGTGCTGGTGGAGCGTTGTAAAAAAAGCAGCCAATCATCGTCCCCATGAATGCAGCCGATAGAAATGCCAATTCTGGTTGAGCGGAATCTAGTGTTACCAGCATAAAGAAAGCCGATGCGATTCCCGCTAAGCCCACTGCGAGCCCATCCATGCTATCCACAAAATTGAACGCATTGGTTAACCCGACAAACCAAACGAGTGTTATCAGGAGATCAAGCCAGTCAATTTTCGTGATGTGGACTTGCACTCCAAAGCCAATAATTATTAACGTAGCAAGTAATTGTCCAAATATTTTAGAAGAAGCTCGGAGATTGAAACGGTCATCTATTAAACCCCATAGCATCATTACCAATGTACCAAGCAATATTCCTCGAACTTCGTTTGAAAGATGCAACCGAAGAATCCCCAGAGTGATCATCAGCGAGACCAATATGACTAACCCACCTGCTATTGGTGTTTCAACTTGATGCGTCTTATGAGTCGCAGCGCCGGGCATATCGACTAATTGAATTCGCCGAGCCAACCTAATCATCATCGGACCTGTAAAAATCGCGCTGATGGACGCGGTAAGAATCACGATGAAGACATTTGAGAGATTAGTGACCATTTAGGCTTTCTCGCCTGGGTTTATTATGATCGAATCGTCATCCATTTTGGTGCCGCAATCTCCATAATAAGTTTTATTCAAGCAAGACCTGAACGAGGCCGGTCCTTGGTTTGTTTCTGCATGTCCGTCTTAGAGGATAGTTGGTTTCCCCATACAATTCCAGCCGTTACAAGACCAAACAAGATCCAATTATGTGGAAGCGCATAGGTATCCAGGCTGAATCCCTCCACAAAGAACGTGATAATACTGACCAATGCGGCGAGACCTATAAGCCGGGAATATCTGCCTCCTTGGCGCCAAAGAAATCCGGAGGTAATCCCAATTATGCTAAGCCAGATCGTGAAACATAAGAACCCTATGATCCCATTTTCAGCCAAAAGGCGTACCCAGAAATTTTTAGGGTTTGGGAAACCGTATTGTTGGAGGTTAAAGACGTTCTGGATCTCGGTGAGGTTTCGTCCATAGGCCGGCAAGTTGCGTTCAAAGTAAAACCCCGCATTACCCGGTCCCACTCCCAGGATGGGGTGTTCACTGAAGGTTCGAAAGGCAGCCGTCCAATAAACGGATCGCTCCGCGAATGCGAGGCGATTTGCAACTTCATAAACTTCTTCATTTGGAAAGAAGTAATGGATCTCGGGAATCCTCGCACGGATAGAAAGGAGGTTCTGCATTCTTTCATCCATTTGACCCATCATCCATCCAAATCCGAGCGCAACAGCTCCAATGCTGCCAATCAAAACGAAAAGTGTTAGCAATGGAATGAGCTTCCGAAGGAGTCGAGCGTCCAAACGACTCCTTTTACCTATCCATACTTGCATCCTTTCCGAGAAACGCAGGCCCGCGAAAAGGAATACAGCCCCGACTACCATCAGTAAAGCTAGAAAGCTGATCCTTGATTGTGTTAAGAGAAGGATAAAGATCGTCCATGAAAAGAGTGCTAGCTCAATAGTAAAAAATGAACGCTTTGATGTAAAAACAGAGCGTTTTAGAACTACACTGGCAAAAAGCAATGGAAGATATAGAACCGTTAATTGCCCACCGAGCCACGATGGTTCGAAGGACATCCCCGTCACTCGGTCTGGAAGAGGATCCCGAACAGAGAAGAGGTGATGGATTTGAGTTACCACCAATGGAACTCGATCTGAACCATCTAATACCAGCCATGCTTGCACCGTTGACCAGATCAACATCAGGAAAAGTCCAAAATAAAGCGCTCTGATACTCCAAACGACCTTGCGCTCGGTGCTCGGTAAGGTGGAAGCAGACAAATAAAAGCCGAATCCAATTGTGAGCGTCAGGAGTGCTCGAGTTCCGCGTGTAATAAGTGTCTGCCCTTTAAAGGGCAAAATAGGAAGCATTATCGCAATCGCTGCAGAGAGAAGCGCGAAAAGAAAGAAGGCAAACAAAGGCCACGAGATCGCCGGTAATTTACCCCCTCTTAATATGTAAGGGACGAACCACAGAAGCAACAGCCCTAATAAGGGGTATAGAGAAAGCGGGCTGACTGGTGTTTCCCCTCCGGAGAACCGCGCGATAAGCGGAGAGCTCGTCACCGGAATCGTGACCAACAGCAGCAACCAAAGATACCAGGATGTCTTCTGGCTCATTTCACTCCATCGAGAAAGAGAAGATTTCAAATCAATCTACCTTGCTTTGAATGAGTTCGAGTATCTTGATGCTAACCAGCCCTCGTCAATAACGCAAGATACATCCCCACATGGGATATGCTGAGATAATTCCTCGTGAAAATCCTTATGCAGTCCCCTTTGAAAAGTTAATTCAATGATGGATCGTCCCCAACATATAGGCTAAATTGGGAAGGATTGTTCTGTATGGAGATAATCTTATCTTTCACTCTTGTAAAGGTTTACCCCGAGGAACCCAAGCAGAAGACCGACCATCGCAAATGCCAGGATGAAGCCGCCTCGACTCCAGGCAATAGGATCCGTGGGAACCTGAGCTTCCTGAAGCAGTGAGAATGTGAAAATTGGGAGGATGCCGCGTGTTTGTTGAATTTCCCGGAGCAAATTATCGGCTAATTCATCAGGATCGATATCGGGACGACCCGACGCGCACAGCCAGACCACCCTATCTGAGTTTCCAGGGTCTGGAGATAATTTGCATCCAGCTTTATAGATCTTCGACTGAAGTTCTGCTGCCCGGATTGTGTGTCCGATCGCCTTCTCCGTCTCTTTCAGAGCGGTCTCGGCCCACGCGTTCACGGCAGTAGCGGACTGATCCGGATCATGACCATACACGATGAGTTCGAAACCCCCTGGGTAACGTGAAAGTTGTATCTGTGATCGGAGGGCGGCAGCATTCGTGAAGATTAATTCCCCGTCGACCCTCTCCTGAGCAGCTTCTAGCGTAGCCTGGAGTGTCTCATCAGCGAGCAACATCCTTCGGATTTGCTCGTAGGCTTGGCGGACGGTAATGTCATCCATATGAGCAGTGCGTGAATAGTCGACTGCGTACTCAATAAACACTGACGCTTGGTATAAAGGTGGTCTTGCGAATGAAATCAGCCACCCGATAACTGCGCCCACCAAACCAACCAGCAGGATTACATACCATGAGGTTATTGCCCTGTGGAGCATTGCGGCGGCATCAATATCACTTTTTAACAAGATCCTTATCCTAATCGCGTAATTTACTGCTTCTCACTACGGAAACATACACGAATTGTATTTCCTACGATGATCAAACTCCCGAACGTTTTCATCCCTTTAATTTGAATGCTCGTTTCTAGGATTGATTTGCAGCATCCTTCACCTGCTAGGAAGTCTGCTTCAATCTGTTCTCTATTGCAAACTTCCATTTCCAGAGCGTCATCCGAATTGGCATGATGGGTTCGAGGACTCGACGGAGAAGATACTTCATATACAGAATCGAGAACACGCTGCCGCCATCCCGGAAATGGATGCGGATGATCTCCGGCCAGCAACGATGCGCCTCCTGCATCGATTTAGATGAGTTCTGCAGTCGGAAGTTAGCCCAGAGTCGTGGATAGTAATCGATTGGAGAGACGCTAGATATGCGAATCCAAAGGTCATAATCCATAGCGTAGTAGAACGAAGGGTCCAGTGGTCCAACCATTTTCCATAGGATAGTTCTGAAGAATGCCGCCTGCTGTGGGATCGTCGAGTTTCCCCGCCGCAGCTTATAGTAATCTGTTCTGGTCGTGGGAAACTGGGCAACGCTTTCACCCTCTTCATCAATATAGAAAGCATGTCCATAGACCATTCCCGCTTCAGGGTGGTCGTCAAGGTAATCGACAGCCTCCTGTATCGCACCGGGACGATAGGTATCATCAGAATTCAACCATGCCAGAATTTCCCCATGGGCGAAAGCAAATCCCTTATTGATCGCATCTGTCTGACCAAGATCGGGCTCAGAAACCCAGTAATCTATGCGATCCTCATAACGTTTAATGATTTCCACGCTTCCATCCGTTGAGCCCCCGTCGATGACGATGTACTCCAAGTTTGGATAATCCTGGTTCAAGACCGATTGGATGGTTTCCTCAAGATACGATCCCTGATTGAAGGAAGGAGTTACGATGGTAACTAATGGTTTGTCGGTTTTCAACTTCGCCTCGAATAATGAGTTTCGATTCTTGCTGCCGCAGGGGAATAGCTATCTTGGTTCAATCGGCCGAGTTCGATGCAGAACTTGCCTTATCATAATGGCTCTACGCGCTGCGTGCCATAAGTTACTCTGCGGCGTGTAGTCCGATACCATTCGAATAAACCCGATAGACCTATTGCGCTCAGTCCCGCCTGAACCACTTTATACCAGTACCTCATCACAGTTGGCGGATGTTCCGTTGCGGCTTGCATTAGATACCGAAATGCGCGTTTGTACTCGCCGGAATCGATCAAACGCCTTCCCGCAAACACATGTAATCCCGCCTGGATTCTCTTGTTCTCCTTACGGATCAAATCTCCAAGTTCCTCCGTCTGACCAGCCCATGCTATCAAACGCTGAGCTTCTTCAACAAACCCCTTCGCCTGAGCAATCGTTTTGGCCTCAGCATGCGTTCGTTCAAGCGCCCAAAACCCTTTAATATGAACTAATGGATAGCGGCTGGCGATACGGACCCAAAGCTCATGGTCCAAGATCAAATGATAGTCATCGTTCACCCAGCCCACTTCTTCAAGTGCTGCTCTGCGCATGAATACGGTTGGTTGAAGCAGCACCTCAAAAGAAAGAAGGTCCACAATGTTGAGTGCCTGGTAATAATGACGATCCAGCAATACGAGATCA
>SDBS01004026.1_pt1 | contig 14412 bp, 35 predicted proteins | sample 2277091 | NCBI WGS metagenome assembly SDBS01 (sample SAMN10404972, study PRJNA504765) | marine sediment metagenome | isolation source: marine sediment core GS10_PC15, 163 cmbsf | place: Arctic Ocean: Southern Knipovich Ridge | collected 2010
CGGAGGCGGGTCTGCGTTGGGGTCTGCGGCATCGCTCTCGCGCAGCGACCACGACCACGCCATCCGTGAGACCGGCGGGCCTACCAATCTCACCGTGGGAGTCATCGCCGCCAACGAGCTCCTCCAACGTGTGGGCACGACTCTTGTGGGCATTCCCACCAGCTCGGTGGGCGTCACGGACCATGGCGCGTTGACCGGCCTCGGCGACGACGACCACCCGCAATACCACGACGGGTCGCTCCCCTACACGGGCGCCCTCGCAATGGGGGCCAACCGGATAACCGGCGTCGCCGACCCGACCGCTGACCAGGACGCGGCGACGCGGTTCTATTCAGATCACCCCTACCTTGCGAGAGGGCGGCGATCCTATGTCGAGTCGGATTTTTACGACCCCGGCCTTTTTGCCGAGGGAGTGCAAGCGGTAGCCGCAGGAGCTGGGGCAGTGCTCGGTACTTCATCCGGCCTCGATAAAACGGACCACCCTGGCATATGGTGCATGGAGACTGGAACGACTGCAGCCGGTCGTGTTTTTATTATCGGCCACGCCGGTCGAGGGTTTCATTTCGGCACGGGTGGCACAGTACGTTGCGGATCGATTGTAGAAATTGGATTGCTGTCGACCGCCGCCGAGGAGTACGTAGCACGGGCGGGCGTCATGAGCATCGTACTCCCGAATACGATTCTCTTTGGCATCGGTTTCGAGTACCAATTCGATCAGAATGGCGGGCGATGGCAGGGAATCACAAACGACGTCGGAGAGTCGTCGCTCGACACGGGCGTCGCTGTCACCGCCAACACTTGGTTCAATCTCGAATTTGAAGTCAACGCGGCGGGCACATCGGTCGAGTTTTTTATCAACGGAGCTTCGGTCGGCACACTCGCGACCTCCGCCAACATCCCCGGCGGGACGGGGTTCGATCAATTCTACAACGCTCACATAATGAAGCTGGCAGGCGTTCTGAACCGTAGCTTCTATCTCGACCATTATTACCTAGATCTGGGGGTCACTCGCTGATGGCCGATCAAGAATACCTGCTTCAGGCTTTGTCGATCTCAATAAGCGAGGTCGGCACAGAGGGCGACCCCGAAATGACAGCGGTCGTGAATTTCACTGTCAACGCCGTGACGCACGCCGTGACCATACCCGAGGTATTGCACGATGGAATACGGCACTTGCTCGCAGGATTTGGGCACTCGGTCAGCACGGACATACTCACGGCAGATCTTTTCGGCGGCAAGGATTATACAGTCACTCTGATCCCTCCGTGATATACCTACGAAATGACAATGCGCCCCACGCTGTTTGGCGGGGCCTTCATCTGAGGAGTTCGACCCATGCCGCCCGATCAAAAGCCCACCGAGGTCGTCGGATAGATGTCGAAGCCGGGGGTTATCTTCCTAGTCGAGGCAGACCTACTGCCTTTGTTCAACGTCACCTACGTGGACGATGCTGGTGCCCCCATCGACGTGTCACCTTTCACAGATATTGTGCTCCGCGTTCGGCGCCCAGACGAGACCGCCTTCGAACGCACCGCGGTCATCGACGACGCTGTGAATGGGTTGTTCCACTTTGAGTGGGCTGCTGGAGATTTGGTGGAGGGAGACAGTAAAGCAGAGATCCGATTCGAAGACGGCACGGCCAAACCCGAAACCGTGCCCAGCGATTCTCCGCTAGTCCTCCGCATCCGAGAGCGTGTGTAATGGCGACAGTCATTCAGCAAACGAAGCGCACCGTTGTCATACAGCAGAACAGTTCTACTCTGACGATCACAGCGGCTGGAGGCTCCTCCACAGTTGTCCGCCCCGACGAGACTGAAGAGGCTCTCGCGTTCACCGTAGATCCTCTCAACGGCAAACAACCTGGGAAAGGTTCGGTATTCAGAACACAGGCTGACCTCACGGCGTTCGGTCCCATCAAAGATATCGAGCTCGCCCATGCCAGTGAAAACTTCCCGAAGTATTTGAAGCACGAGATCACAGCCAACTTCGTGGACGGCATTCACCTTGTAACTGCGTTCGGTAACCTGTCCAGATACGTGGTTGCCATCACCGCCCAGGGAGCTGCTAATCCCCCTACGGGGAAGTTCATTTACACGAGCCTGTCAGGCCTGGTGAGAGTCAGCGGGACCTCGACTTACGCGGTGGCTTCCGGGGACACCGACGGGAATGTCACCCTTGCTTCCGATCCTGGGTTTGCCGCAGACGCCCGGCGCAGACAGGTGATGAGCGTCGTGTCCGGGAATCACGCAGGCGCCTCGGGTACTGTCCGCACACATGCGACCACTGCCTTCGAAGTAACTGGGAAATTCAGCCCGGCTCTCGACGCAACAGATGTGGTGGAGTTCCTAGAGCCTGCTGCCGAATACCAATGCAGTGTCTCTGCCCCCACGATCAAAGGAGATCTGACCTCTCGCCAATATCCGCTGCTGGTGCTGGACGCTATCAAGGTCACGTCTTCCCAACCGTCCCCCGTCATCCACCTCACAGGACCAACTGTTCAGCTCAAGGGAGGAGCGCAGACTTTTTCGTGGCAGATTGCTACCGGAAACCTCATCCCAGATGATTGTTCAATCGTTCCTGGGGACCTTCTGAACGGGGTCACAATTCAGGGCGGTCTTGTCCGCAACACGGGAGCTGGTGCAGGGGAGGCGCTGCTGTATCAAGGCGGAACCGTGAACAGCACATCGGCGTTCCGTATACTGGGCCCGACAAGCGAGGACGTGGGCGGGTCTCTACACCTCACCGGCGGAGTATGCATGGATGACTTCGACAATGCGGCGGTCACTGTGGCTGATGACGGTGCACTATTCAACATGGTCGGGCTCGATTCGCATTATCCGCGACACAACGCCACGGCTCCTGTGGCTATTCGTGTGGAGAACGGAGGGCGCGTAGAGATCGACAGCATCAGCGCCATCGACGCCGATGGGCAATTCGAGGGTTCGACCGCATCTGTTTCGATCGACGGCACCAATATAGACTGGACCACGATCGATGCCGATCCAGACAACGCCGCGATCGGCCAACTCAATAGCGCCGTGTTTGAGAAACGGGCGACTTTCTAATGACCAGACTTCTCGGAGATTATCTGATCCCTGGCGAGTTGAGCTCCCCGGGAACCGGATCGAGCAGCGAAAAATTAGGCGCAGGTGCACTCGCTGCGGGTGATAATTCTGCAGCTTTCGGCAATCTTGCAAGTTCAGCCGGGGTCAATTCGGTCGCTATTGGGGAAAGCTCAATTGCGGCCACTGATTGCACCGCGCTAGGTACCCTGGCTGCGGCTACAGGTGTACTCGGTGTAGCTATTGGCAAAAGCGCGTTGGCGATCGGGATCCACTCCGTATGTGTGGGCTGGCAGACCAGAGTGGCGGCTGGCAGTAACAACGGTATTGCCATAGGAGAGGAGGCCAACGTCAACCACTTTGGTGCTATCTCCATTGGTCGACAAGCTTTGACTACTGCGGTCCAGCGTATGACCATAGGCAGGGTTGGTGGCGATTCATCACAGTTGCAGCAGTTACAGGTTAGCGATGGTTTCGCTGCGTTCGGGGTAGCGCCGCCGAGCACTCAGCCGCTCAAGATCACAGACCCGACGGATCTCGCCTCGGTTATCGTAGCAGTCAACGCGCTGATAGATGTGATTGAGGGTACGGGGCTGGCAAATGCAGTATAGGAGAACAACATGCCTGATAAACCCATCATGATGCTCGAACCCGGAAACAACGATCTCGAGACGATCGTTATCAACTTCCAGTCTGGATCGGTGGTTCAAGTGCAAGCCGCGGCTAAGGCTCGGACATCTGGAGCCGGCAAGAGCATGGGAAACTTCCAGCAGCACATCGTGACGATCGACGGGGATGATCTGGATCCGCAACTGAAGACGGATCTTGAGACCTTGGTGTCCCAGGTTCTGGTCCTGATTGTCGCCAAGCATTTCGCTTGATAGAGATTTCAAATGAGCCTCGAGATCGATTTCGTATCCTCGCCCAACCATTCAGGGCGCCGTGGCGTCGCCGTCGACGCGGTCGTTATCCACTACACGGCCGCCGGCGCCGCTCGAGGATCGATCCGATGGTTTCAGATGCCGGAGTCGCGCGCCTCGTCCCATTACGTGATCGAGCGCGACGGCGACATCACCCGAATGGTCAAACTCAGTCGCGCAGCGTGGCACGCCGGCGTGAGTGAGCTCGAAGGTTCCCGCGGGGTCAACCGCAGATCGATCGGTATCGAGCTCGCCAATTGCGGCCTGCTCGTCGAGGAGCACGGCGAGTTTTTCTGGCAGCAGGGGCGCACGCTCAGGGAGTACCGCGGCCCCGAACCTATCGGGGCAGAGCTCGTCTTTGAAAACGCCGACGACCGGGTCGCTGGCTACTGGGAGCCATACCCCGACGCGCAGATCAATGCGCTACAGGCGTTGCTACAAAAGCTCGAGGCGATCGGCTATGGCGACGCCGCGAGGAACCCGGTCGGGCACGAGGAGATCGCGATCCCGTACGGCAAGCGCAAGTTTGACCCGGGGCCGTTGTTCCCGTGGGAACGGTTCGCGCGAAAGCTCGAGCGGCGGTCGCGTCGTGGGTGAGCGGCCGAAAACAGCCCGGCTCAATGGCACCGCCGCGGTTATTCTGAAATGGATCGCCGGCATTGCGGCCGCCATCATCGCGACGCTCGTCGTTGTTCTTATGGTGACGGCGGCTACCGCGCTTAGCTCTCAGGGTCTTCGGCTTGCTATCGTGGAGACCCGGAACGAGGCACGCGATGACGCGCTCAACCGAATCGAAACCAAGCTGGGCGACATGGACAAGAAGCTCAACCAGATAATCAACCCTGGGATGTCTCATCCGCGTTGAGCCTCGCGCGCAGCTGTTCGATTCGCTTCCTCTGTCTGTAGATTTTGTTGGCCAGGAGGATCCTCGTGGTCCCCTTCCCCCTGAGCCCCTTCAAAGCGATCTGCTTTCGCAGGAGCGCATCGAGCTTCAGCCGCGCTTCCGCGATCTGACACTCGGTGCGTTCGCGCTGCGAAAGCAGCTCACCCTCCATCGGCGCCAAGCCCAGGGGAGACTCCTCGATCCAAAATCTTCCGGAACAGGTCTTCGTTTTCGAGCTCGAAGCCACGCTCAACATAGACCCAAAAGACCCAGTCTGGGCTCCTCCCCATGGGTATCACGAATGGACGGCGCTCAAATTCAACCACCTCGATAGGCGGTATCGCTGCGCCCTCGGCGGGTAGCTCCGCCATGGGCACCATAGGCACTGCCCGACGAACCCATTGCTGATCATCACAATCACGATGATCGATCTTGCCGTCTGCCCAAAAGAAGAGGCTCACTGCCTGCCCCCGGAGTTGGCGCCCGCGGTCGGCGCCTTGGGTTGGGGCAGCGCGACCTTCATCAACAGGTCGGCGGTCTCGACCGCTGTTTGCGCAATCGTTCCGGATGCGTATTCGCCGCTCGCCAGCATCCCCGCTGCCAACGTCGCCGCTATGTCCAAACGCTTTTCGGCGTAGGCATTCATCGCCCCGCTGCGAGAGATGTTGCGGAAGTACCGCTGCAGAATTGTTGCGACGGCTCCTCGGCTCGCCTGGTTCTGCTCTATCTCTTGCAGGCACTGCTCAATCAACTGATCCATGGTCTGTCTCCTCGTTGTCGGTCCAGTTCTTTCTGGAACCGTTTGTACGACCAAGCCTCTGGCCACGCTAGGTAGGTCTTCCACATGGTGATGGCCACCCATCGCCCGTAGTAGTAGCGGTTGGGTCGCTTGGCGACGTCGGGGTACGCGAGCCACCCCGCGACGTAGGCTTCTATCTCCCACTTCATGCGATGGTACGGCGATGCCAGGTAGACCACGTTCCACACCAGGTTCGACAGCCACCGAACCCTGGGGATGAGCCGGTCGGCTTGCGCGACGTGGCGGAGCTCGTGGGTGAGCGTGGGCACCCGAGCCTCTGCCTCCTCGCGCGTGAGCTTCGTCGGGTAATAGATCACGCGCCACCCCGGGAGGGTCAACGTGGTCCAGAGGTCGCTCAGGAGGATCGGGTTCCAAAATGCCAGAACGCCGAGCAATTGCATCAGCTTGGATTCGTCCTTTGAAATCAAGCTGACCCCGAGCTGGCTCATCGCGAAGAGAGGAGATGGTTCGGTCATCACAGGTCTCCTAGGTCGATGGTGGCGTTCAGTTCGATCTTCCCGCAGCCGTTGCACTTGGAGCCCTGTCCATTGGCGATTACATGAATGTCGCGGCTGAAGCACTCAGTGCACGCAGCGACTGCGTTGAACGTCACGGGAGGGAACGTTCGGTTGGCCCGATTTTCGTCCGTGGGCTCGGCCATCTCAACTGAGTCAGGGTCTGGCACGTAGGCTATGCCTGGTATATTTGGTATGTCGGTCATCGCTTGGTCTCCTTGAGGTGTTTCAGAATTCTAGCGCGGAGCTGCGGCATCACTATGCCTTGAGCCCTTCACGCAACCGGAATCCGAACACCAGCATAGGCAACGGAGAGAAGTACAAGCTTCTGTCGTCTCGACCCCAGTAGAAACCAATCCACAGGTCATCTCGCGAAACGACAAAAGAGAATCGGCCGAGGTACCAGGGCCCCAACAGCCAGCCTTTTGGACTGTATTCATGATCCATAATTTAATCCTCCTCTTTGGGTTCATCTTCTAGGGCGGCGAGGGCATCCACACACATTTGTGCCATGTCCTCGGGGTCAGATAGATGACGCACGTTGGGCATGTACGGATCGGCCATCATACAGAATTGGTGGTGACAAGCGTCGAGCGCCTCCCGCGCTTTTTTCAGTTTGGCCTCGAGCACCCTCACGGTGCTCTCTCCACGATCTCGTAGTCGGAGGCGACGTACCACGCTCCGGCGCACGTCCCTCCGCAAGTCCCCAGTAGGCCTATCCCTGCGAAGATGAGCATCGAATACCACATCCAAGGTGGTGGAACTTCCCAGCGAGCCATCAGTCGTCCTCCATTCCGTTCTCCAGGTCGGAGATGTTTTGCTCCATGCGCCACATGCGGCGGTTGGTCTGCCAAACCCATCCGGCCAGCAAAAGCCATGCAAACGCCTCAAGAATATCCCAGCCCATCACTTGCTCCCTTCGTAGCCGGCGTTCGCGTCTCGAACCAACTGCCGCAACGCCGCGTTCTCTTTTGTCCAGGAGCGGGACTCCCCGCCCTGGTAGCCGTAGACGACTTCCTCTCCCTTCTGGCCGGTGATCGACCAGTCCGAACCGCACCTGCGCTCGGTGACCTTCCAACGGATGGAGTAGGGCATTGGTCCCGCCTCCTCGGCGACGCAGAGGTCGGCGATGCGTCTACCCATCTCCACCATGTCGCCCCTGCGCATCTGGCTCCCGTCCAACTGGTCGGTGGCTATCTGCCAAGCCAGCTTGTAGATCTGCCCCAGCTTGGCTCGGAGAGCGTTCATCACGTCGCTGTAGCTCATAGGATTGGCTCCACATAGATTTCATCGGTGCACACGAGTTTGCCCTTTTTGTCGTAGCAGGCCGGTCCGTGCCGCCGATGGGTGTCGATGCGACTCCATTGGCATTGCGGATTTCCGCACGCGATCATGTTTGAACCCTCGAGCACGCCGACCTTTGCTATGCAGCCGTAGGCGTCGCGATCGTGGACGGTCTGCAAATTCGTCGAAAGCACAAGGGTCACAGCTTGTTCATCGTGGGTGGGGACGAGCTATCGGAGCTAATTCCACCCGCGCCGAATTGCGCAGGCGTAGCCTCGTCCCCTCCCATATCTTCCAACTGTTTCACCGCGTCCGCCGCGTACGGATCGAACATCAGCGTCACCACGCACCTGAACACGAAGCTCTGCCCCCCTTCACACCCGTCTCCGGGGCCTGCGCACTGAGAGCATTCGTGGATGTGTTTCATCACGGCGAAGCCGGCCTTGGCCCTTTCGAACGCGGCGCGGAGGTTGTCTCGCTCGCCGCGCAGGTCTTTGAGCGCCGCTTGTGTATCCAGCGGGTGCTCCAACAGGGCGCTGGTCGTCAGCTTCTCCAGCTCAGCCACTCGCGCCCTGGCCTCGTCGCGCTCGCGGCACACACCCTTGAACCGTTGCAGTCGATCCCCGTCAACCGTCTCGTGATGAAACTGGTGGTGATCTATGGCGGCTTTGATGACTTCGCCCAGAGGCACCTGTTGGTAAAACTTCGGTCGGCCGTCCTCGGCGACGAACGCCTCAATCAAGTCGGTCTTGGCCTGGTGGACTACGGCTCGCTCCACGCGGTACCGCTCCACATAGTCGGTGTTCGCGCGCTGCAGCTCGGTGACCTGAGCGCGGAGGCGTGCCACGACGGCATCGTCCTCGCACTGAGAGCAGTGGATGAGGTTGTGGGGTTTGCATCCTCGTTCTGCGTCCGCGGTCATCAGTGGAACTCCACGCATCCGGCCACGGAGGCCATCCCGAACGCTCGCGCCCAACAATCATACTTCTCCATGAACCAGGCGGGCTTAGCTTCAACCAACTTCGAGATCTTCTCCCGGTTCTCCAGGAAGTCCTTGGCCAGCTTGGCGCACATGGCCGGCCCGATCACACCCTCGTTGTCTGGGAAATTGATGAGCTCGACGAACGGGCCTTCCATGGGCGCATTCCAGAGCTGGTTCGTCGTCATGCCGAGCGCGGCCTTGCAGAGCTGCTCTCGCCACTGGTTGTAGCCGCTGTAGGATCCCGCGCGGAACCCGTGCACTCGCCCCGTCGATTCAAAGCACCCGTAGTGGACTACGTTGTCGTCGTCCACATACTCCCACTCGGTGACCGCGGGCTTGTGCATCCCCGAGATGTTGTAGAGCGACCCCGGCGCCAGGTCCTCGTGCTCTTCGCACCAGCCGGTGCCGTCGGATTTGTGAATCAAGCTGACCTTCTCGTAGGCCGTGATGTCGAGTCCCATGGTTGTCTCCGTGTGATGTAGGTCGAACAAAACGGGCCGACGCGCCACATGGACGAGGCGCGCCGACCCTGACAGGCTGCGGAAAGGCGTTACGCCGCCTGTCGAACTAGACCGGCTACTTCGCCGGCGAGGGTTTCCAGCTCGAGCTGGCGGTCTGGTTCCGCCTTCTGAGCTATGAGGGAGATGGCATTCGACAGCCGCCACTTGGTCTGTCCCGGCGGGAGCAGCTCCACGTCCGCGCTGTTGAATGCTGTAGCCACTTCTTCGGACTCGCCCTTCAAAAGCTTGCCTCCCTTGTGCATGCGTTTCAGCACGGCGCCGATGTCCGTCTTCTCATCGGTCTCGCTGGCCTCCTTGATAGCGAGCATACGCATCGCTATGTTTTCCAGAGAGAAGATGTGCTTCACGACGTCTTTGATCGCACTGGCCATCGTCATCGTGTCCAGCTCGTAGGTCCGCTGGCTGAACGCCACGTTATCTGACAACGAGCGGCCGAGGTGGACCTGGCTGATGGCGTCCTCGCACATCGCCAGGTTGGTGCACCACAGCCGGTCGAAGAAGCCCTTGACGTACAACCGCCCGGCGCCGAAGTCGCTGTTCCGAAACGTGAGCCCGAACACGCCGAGCTCGTTGGGCAGCGGCTCGTAGATGGTGGGCAGCACGAGCTTCATCTGGAAGCTGGTGTCGAGCACCTTCGCATCCAAGGGGACGGCGCCGTGGTCTTCCACCGCGGTCTGCACCAGAGCTTCGACCAGCGGCCGAACGTCCAGCCGGCGGTATCGATCTGACATCAGGCCGCGCAGCTCGCCGTCCACCGACCGCGCGAGGTAGCGCTTGTCCCCCAGCGCTGTGAACTTCTTGTTGAGGATGCTCGCAAACTCTGGGGCGGTGTCTGGTGTGTACGCCCAGTCGGCCACCTTCTTCGTGCCTTCGGTACGTCCCATGATTTGACCGAGGGCGTTGCGGTGAATCCCTCTCTCGACGAGCTCGGCGCCGCTACGTCCGTGTGGTCGAAGCCTGGGCAGCTCGACCAACACGGCGCCATCGCGGTCGAAGAACCGCACCCTCCTCGCCGGGGTGACGATGTCCTCGATGAGAGTGCGGTCGATGCGCTCGAGGGTTGCCTTCGTCGAGGCGCGCCCCTTCTCGATCATGGTTTCTAACTTTGCGTGAGCCCACTTCGCCGCCTTGGCTTCTGCGACGGCCTGGTCTCTTTGGTCATGGTGAAGTAACATTGTTCTTTGTCTTTCTGGGTTTGAGGGGACGTGGGTACCTGCCTGGTCTCACGTTCCCTCTGTGGTTTCGGAGGAGAATTCCTCCAACAGATCGTTCACTTCCTTCAGCGCGTCGTATGCAGCTCGCCACGCCTCCCGCAGGTCGAACGGGAGCGCCCCGGACACGACGAGCTCTCGCCCATAGAAGTCGATGATGCACTCGCCGAGCCCGTCCTTGCCGACTTGCTCTTTGATCGCGTCGACCGCTGCGCGGTTCATGATTCACCTCGGGCCTTGGTGAGGACTGCGCGCCCACGACAGTAGCGACACAGGCCCCGGCCGCGGCAGGCCTCCTCACATATCGCGACTCCGCTCGGTGCGGTGAACGGGGCGAACAGTTCAAGCGCCTCCAGCAGCTCCGTCGCGGCGGCGAGGAGGTTGCCGTTGGCCTCCATGATACCCTCAGCCCTGACCTTGTTGTGCTCGCCGCGGAGCCAGCCGTACCCGCGAATTTCCCCGTCGCTGTTGACTATGTAGCCGTTGGCATGATGCCACGGCCCCGGCGTGTGGGCGGTCATGTCTGCTCTCCAGCCTCGGCGCTGATGTAGACGGCGCCGCACTTCGTGCAGGAGCACCACCAGGAACGCGCCTCCGCTCAGACCAGTCAAAAACCACATCGCGTTAAGCATCGTCGGTCTCCTTGTAGTTTTCCACTAGGCGCCTTGGGTAGCGGCCCGCCAGCAGGCTGTCGACTATCGTGGCAGCATCACGCGCCGCCGCACCATCGACGACGCTCAGCAGGATACCTACGCGCTCCAACGCCCTACGCTCATGCTTGGTCATCGTCGGTCCCCGCGAGTGGAAATGGACTTTTCTTGGTCGGAGCGAAACATAGCCAAGCATCTTGCTTGTGAACAGCGCACCAAATCGGCCCCATGTGCATAACGTGGTAGGCGTACCCCTCCTTACCCATGTCCTGAATAGTCCACCCTTTACATGCCATCGTCGGACTCCTCTTCATCCGGGTCCCAGTGGCCTTCGGGTAAGCAGACACCTCGCGGCTCTACTGACTTGCATAGGTAACAGTAATCCTCTGGCCATGGGTCTGGTGGGTATATCCACGGCTTCAAATCTATCTGGATCGGCTTACTCGGCTTACTCGGCATTGTCGGTCTCCTCCGCGAGCCAGCAACGGCTAGACCAATCGTGAAACGCGAATGTCCATCTGCAAGGGATCGCCCCCATCAGCGGGTGAGCAATACAGTTGTGCAACAATCCCCACAGGTAGGTTTTCATCTCTGGTCTAGTCATCTTGAATCTCTTTGAGGAGGGCGCAGGCGCGGCAGTCCATCTTGCATACGTCTATGTAGTCATGGGGCAGCATCGCGGCCGCCCTCCGCTGCCAATCCTCCAGCTCGCGCACCCTGGCAATGACGCTGTAGAGGTTTTCATCCCACTGGGCCCAATCAATGTTGTTCCTAGACTGCGTGTCCCACCAGGCTTCGATTTCGTCGAGGTCCAGGTTGATCTTGGGCTTGGTCATAGAGCTGGGTCCGTTTTCTCTGCGTCGATGACTGACTCAATCTTCCATATCGTAGTCTCGAGTACCTCCGCCTGAGCGACGGAAAGTGCAGGCGTCCGCCTTAACTCCCTGGCCTCGGACCTAACCTCTTCCAGGAGTATTTGGAGTTTTGTCATGGTGTGTAATCCTCTACGTAGATAGATGTGCGCACCGCATCTGTCAGTCTACAGTAACCAATGCAGTTGAAGTTATGGACCCAGCAAGCATGGCACACCGGTGGTCCGAAGATAAAAACGAGAAACTTTCTCCATATCCGCATCAACCCTCTCCCCCTCCCATAACTTTGGGTTCGTCTTCTAGGGCGGCGAGGGCATCGACACACAGTTGCACAGACGTCGACCTTCCCGCCGCCGATGGCGTAGTCCTCGGGCTCGGCGCGCATCTCATATGCCTCGACGGTGCAGTCCTCCCACCACCGATCTTGTGCGTCGTACGCTTCCACTTTGTGCGCTCTGATGACTTTCATTTCAGTCTTCCTTTGGGTACGGGAGGATGTCTAATTGTCGAAGACCGTTTTTAAGACTACGCGCCCCTTCGCGCATCCTCTCTAGATCACTGAACCACAATTCGGCACACCTCATGGCGATGTACCTAAAAGAGCCTTCGTCGTCTCGTAACCATTCCAACATGAGCCGCGCAGCGTCTCTCCGAGGAGAGTAGTCGAAGCCTTCTTTTTTCAAGGCATCGATTACACATTCCCACTCTGTAGTCTTTTCGTCTCCTTGCGTGCGCTCTAAGACGGCCTTCTTAATGCGCTTGCGCGCTGCGTCTGTCATTGTCCACTTGGTCACGACATGTCCTCCGCGTCGCGCCACCCAATGAAGATGGGAATGCGCGGCTTGTCCTTCACCCCGTGGGGCTGGGACTTGTATTTGAGAATCTTCCCCGGCAGCGTGTCGCGGATGTTCCAGAGGTGCTGCCGCAGCACGTCGGTGAGGCCCTCGCCGGTTCCGATCTTGAACTCGACCCCGGAGTAGATGTCGCGCACCAGGAACTTGCCCAGCGTGTTCTTGCCGACCTTCCCCGCCTTGTGGCTGGAGCGCTCGGAGCGCCCGAGGGCGTTGGTCTTCTTCGCGTTGAGGTTTGCCATCTGCTCGACGGTGCCGAGGACCTCCGCCTCGCTGTCGACGAACCGCTTGAGCTTTAGCAGCCACGCCTGTTTCAACGTGGAGCGCCCGTTCTTGTAGGGCGAGTCGGGCGTCCGCATGCAAACGCCCTCGTGACCATCGGCCAACGCTTCCTCTTCGAAGTCGAGCAGCTCTTCGGCGTTGCTCACGGTGTGCGTCACCACTAGGCTGACGTGCTTCGGGCGGTTCGCGTTGAACCAAACGTGCATCAGATTGAGCCGCATGTGGTACGGCGTCTCCGTGCTCACCGGCACGTAGTCGAACATCCAGAATCCGAACGCAGGCACGCCAGACTTCCGCATCACCGCCGAAGTGGTCTCTGTGAACTCCTGGCTGAAGATCAGCTCGCCGTCGGCGCCGTCGGGCAGCTCGGCCTCGAGCGTGGTGCGGATGTGGTCATTGGGAATGGGCTTCAAGGAGCGGGAGACGACCTTGCCTCCGATCTTGAGGCAGCGGATGCCGTCCAGCTTCCGCGACGCGATGAGCGGGTACGGGAGATCGTTCACGTCCTTGGCAGCGGCTGCGAGCATGGGTTTGAGAATCATGCCGACACCTCCTTTGCTTGCAGAGCGAGGCTGTGACACTGCGCGGCGACGTAGCTGATGTCCTTGTAGCTATCGTCTGGAAGGGTGGGGACGTCGTACTTCGGACTTACATCACCAGCGTGGGCGCAGTCGAACCCCACCCACCAGACGCGGTCGTTCTCGCCCGTCTCTACAACGTGGCAGACGCCTTGTTTGTGGCCCGAACAAAAGCTGGCGAACGTGACGCCACCATGCACGTCGGGCACCTCCATACCTTCTGCGTAGGAATCCAGCTCAACTCCGAACCACGGATGGGCTTCGGGCACGCCGACGTATCCGCACAGCGCGCCGACAGGGTTGCGCACTATGAGACACGGGAAGCCGGTCTCTTCATCCCTCCACTGCTTCTTGTCGGGCTCGTCGTTCCACGGGCCGACGGGCCAGGTGTGTTTGTTGTGCGTCTCTGGGAACGTCCATTCTTGCGGCTTCATTTGATTTCTCCGTTGTCGATGGCGTCTGCCACCGTTCTGAGTTCTTCCGCGGACAGCGCCCGCAGACCTTTGCCTTCTTCGACCGGCGCCAAGGTGCGCGCGATCTTTTTGATTTCGCTCGCGATGCTCATGCACCGCCGTTCGTGGGCTTGGAGCTCCTGCGCCAGGTGGATCAACCGTGTGGCCTTCTCCTTGAGCAGCTTCTCCAGCTCCGCCAGGTCCTCGCCGGTCACCGCTCCGCCTCTTCCCTTTCCTCGTCCTCGTCCTCGTCCTCGTAGTCCGTCCCACCGAACGATTCTAAGCTGGACACCAATATGCCAAGTGCGAATTGAACAGCGATGATCTGCCACCACCAGTCCAGACCCGAGAACCATTCCACCAGGGCGTTCATATCAGCCGGACCGGCATCACCACGAAGATGACCTTGCCGTCCCCATCCTCGGCCTCGATGCGCAGCGGGTCGAACTCGCCGGAGGCGGTCACCTTCATGACCACGCCTGGGGTGCTTCGGTTGCAAGCCATCGCCCAGTCAGTGATCCTGGCCAGAAGTTTGAGATCGACCCCGAAC
>SDBS01004027.1_pt1 | contig 14411 bp, 10 predicted proteins | sample 2277091 | NCBI WGS metagenome assembly SDBS01 (sample SAMN10404972, study PRJNA504765) | marine sediment metagenome | isolation source: marine sediment core GS10_PC15, 163 cmbsf | place: Arctic Ocean: Southern Knipovich Ridge | collected 2010
AAGGTTTGGGTGTTTTAATTTAATAACATTTCTTGTTTCACGTATTAATTCTCCTATTTTTAATATAGAACCTTTACCTCGTGTATCAAATATCACTGGCATAGAATGTCGGGCAGCTTCAATCAATACATTTTGTGCCTTTATAGATGAAATGTTATCTATCCATCCTTCTGAACGGGGGTGTAGTTTTAATCCTCGTAATCCTAAAGTTTCCCTTGCAAATTTAACTTCATTTACAGCCTTTTGACCTTCTATAGGGTCACATCTGGCATACCCAATTAATTTTAAAGAGAAAGGAAATCGTGTCGTGAACCGAGAAATGTTTAAATTACTTGCCCTATATAATGCTTCTGGATGTTTATTTCGAAATACGTCCTGAAATGGAAAACAAACGCTTTGATCAATAAAAGAATAAAATTTAGATTTTTCTTTTAGGTCGGAATAAGTCTTTCCTAACCGTTCTAAAGCGGTATACAATTTATCAGTAAACGGATAAGGAGTAAATGACCATGAAATTTCTGTTGGTTTTCCATTTATCGTAGTATGTAAAGTTTGTTCACCATTTTTTTCCCATTCTGCTCCGATTTTTCCCTGAATATTTCCCCAAAAATCGAAAGTTCCTCCTGGTACAAGAGGATTCATCATCGTAGCACCGTCTACATCTTGACCTAAATGAGAGTGGCAATCAATTACAAATATATGCTCCTTCTTTGTTTTTCCATTATTTTCAATAGTGGCAGTTAACATTTTTTCAAAAAATTCTGTTAGAATTAAATTTTTATTTTATTCTCTCATTTCTTTTGGTAAAGTTAACACTCCTGTAAGAGGATTATTGAGAGGATCTTGACAATATTCAATAGTAAAATAGATTAAGTCATATAAAATATTAGGATCTTCACCGTTTTTTACCTTGTAGTCATAGAGACTAAGTTGATACTCCGCTTCAGTGATAGGTGGTAAAGCATAAGAAACTCCACCAAACACAGATTGAAGTACGGGTTTCAGAAATGGTGAGTACAAGAAACCTAGTTCCTTTAATTCGTCCTTAAGGTAAAAAAACATTCTCTGGACTGCTTGAGTCATATATCTCACTGGTTTATCTTCTGGTCCTAAATATTGTTCTGCAAATTCAGGATCATATTTGGCGAGAAATTCTCGAGATAAATTCTGAGGTTTAAATAACGAAATTAAGCCTCTTTCTATGGTTGTCTTACGATTATATGTTATTGTTTCGCTACCTGCATCGGGAACCCAAGTTCCTCTTTCTATGAGCTTTCTGGCCTTATAACACATAGTTTGAATTAATAAAGCAATACCAATACGACGACAAATTGAAATTTGAGCATCTGATATTCTTACTTCAATAGTCCCCCAATCTGTAAATGGAAAGACATCTTGAAATCGTCCATCTTCCAAGCTAGCTTTTTGGATGACTTCTAACAAGTAATTCTTTGCATCATCATCCGTAGATGTTAAATAGGGAATGTAATTTTTAGGATCATTATTACTAAGCATTGTATTGTTGAATTTTAATCTTAAGGATCGCACACAATTTGGTGCTGTGATTCTTTCATTTATAATTTTAACTACATCTGTAGGCTTGTTATTCATTATAGGCGAATTTGTTGTAAGCCCAATTAAATGAGGTATAAAATTTCTAATCATATCATATGCTTGTATTTTTTCTAACTCTGATCTAAAAGAACCAAGATGACTGTGGTCAGCCTGTGTCAATCCTCTCTGATATTCTTTAGCAGCAGGATTAATTGCTGAAGCTATAATATGTAAATCCTTTGGAAGTGTTTGTTTTGCTAATAGAAACATTGTGCTTGCCCAGTAAGCTAATTCCTCCACATATTGGCAAGGAGGAGTAACCAATTCTAAAATGTATGTAATGGCAGTAACATTACCATCCCGTCCAAAACAGTCAATATCTACAACCTGATCTCCTACCGAATATCTTATATCCATAACATAACCTTTTTCGATATCTTCTTTTCCGTAAGGTCTTGCCAAAACTTTCGACTTGATATAGTCAGGTATAGCTACGAAATCACTTCTCCCCTCATATAAAATCTGATCCATAAGTTTTATAGCATCTTTAACTATTTCCCTCATTCTAAAAACCATTTCTGAGCCGTCAGGATAGTTGCCGTTGTCATCAGCAATAATAAGTTCCATTTCGATGCCATGAGAAAATGGTAATGGTGTCCAACGTTCCACATCGGCTAATATTTCTGGCCATGTTCTCTCGTATTGCCAGCTATAAATTTCTCTATAATCGGTTCCAAGAAATAGATTGTCTTTTGATCGGTCAACTGGATTTCCTAATGATACACCTTGAGGTAATCCTTCGATTTTTCCAGAAACTTTTGATAGAGTCGCAGTATTATCGGATCCTTTTTTTTTATTGCTCTTCTTCTTTTTTTTTTCCTTTTTTTTCTTTTTTTTATCTTTCGCCATATAATTAATCCTTTTCTTGAATTTTATTGGTTATTCTATTTATTTAATATTAGTTTATCTCAAAATTATAATTAAAAAAATAATATTGTTTGATTTAATAAACTTATGTTAGTACACTTATGTTAGTGCGATTATAAAATTCTTAAGTATATTATAGTCGTTAATAAATTCGTATGAAAGTATTAAATTTATGATTTTGATATAATCTGGAGAGAAAATCTGTTTTAAATTATCTGTCGTTTTGCCCCCTTTAAAAAGCGAATCGTTATTCATCAGATTGACAGAATCTCCAAGAGAAGCATGAACTTTAAGATTTAATTCTTCATATAATTTAGGTTCTGTAGATAAAATAATAGTAGGTTTTCCTAAATATGGAATAAAATCTAAATTAAAAATAATCAATTTATCTCCAGTATCTTCCAAATTTGAAGCGATAAGTTGTTTTAAAGTATTATTTATAGTTCTTATTTCGATTTCATTGTGATTTTCTACAGACGGATATATATAATACCCGATAGGTTTTTTTAAATTAAATTTCAAGTCAGAATACAACCTATCAATCACAGGAAAAATAGTAAAATTATAGCTAAAAAGAGAAACAAGAAAAATTTTAAAATTAAAATCTTTTAAAATGATATTACTGCTAACATTTCCTCCTTTAAGAGAAAAATTTGTTATATCATCATTAGTGTTTGTTATTAGAGTGTTAAATAAGAAATATTGTGAAAATGCTAGGTTAGGTTCAAATTTAGTTCTAATTTCATCAACCATTTTATAAAAAGCATCAAATAAATCCTGAGCTATTTTATCTTTTAATTCCCTTAAATTAAAGTCAAGAATGATAGAATCCACTGCGTTTGGGGAATCTATTTCTGCTAAAATATAAAGCACATCTCTATAATAATTGTAAGCAGGATTATTATAATTATTTACAGAAAAATCCAATTTAGTTGAATTTTCCATAATTTTAATTAATTGATTTATTAATTTAATAGCATTTGGTTTATCATTTCTTTCATGGAAAAATTTAACTATATTCAATAAAACTTTAACTTTTAAGAGCTCATCTTCAATAAGTTGAGATATTTTTATAGCTGCTTCGGTGTCTATATTTATTATTCTAATGGATATTTCTGTTAGAAGACTTTGCTTAGTAGAAGGATCTCTAATTAAATAAGCTATTTTTGGTGCTTGCTCAGGTTCAATTTTCAATAAATCAAACGCTATTTTCTTTATTAATTCATTTTTTTTTGAATTGTCTTTTAGAGATTTTAGGATTTGCATAGTACCGTCTAAGTCAATTGACGAATAAGCTCTAATTAAATTATAATATAAATCTATTTTATCAACTTCATCAGAAATCTCTAATACCAATTCTAGAGCTCTTATAGGATTTTTATTTACGAGATATAATTTTGCTAGTTGTTTTACATCACTATTGATTTCTTCTATTGATACTTCCATCAAAGGTTCTGGTCCTGGGTCTCCGTGGATTTTTCGCTCAACCCAAGCTTTTTTAAGCAAAGGGTATTCATTAAACATTTTCCTTTTTAATCCTAATTGTTTTTCAGCATATTTTATATCTTTTTGATCAATAGAGCCAATATAATCTTCTCTGTTAAAAGAATCATTTAACTCAGGTATTTTTATTTGAAGGCCATCTAAAATTTCGTCAATTCTACTTTTTGGAACAGACTCCCTAACTTTTTTAACTTTTACAGTATATTTAACGACTTTTAACTTATATATAGTGATCGATAATTTCCCATATCCATCCGAAGAAGGAATTAATTTTATACTAAAATTTTTTACTGCTCTTGGTCCAAATTTAATTTCGCTCTCTAATTCATTTGGAATTTCAATTAGTAAATTATCTCCTTCAAATTCAAATTTGAATTTTTCATCTTCATTAAAAGAATTTGTTGCTTCAAAAGATAAAGTATTGTCAAGATGAGGTAATAATAAGTTTTGAGGAAACGTAATAAATCTCAGAGAAATAGCTTTATTCGGGTCTGCCGATGACATATCAATTACAGAATTTGTTCAAATTTAATAATTGAAAATAACTCATGATAATTAATTTTAAGTATTTTACTAAAAATTATCTCTTTATCAATTTATCTCTTTATTTAACGGCATAAACTAATAAAAATAGGTACCTAGAGTCTTTTTTTATCCATAGATGGAGGATAGAAGTAGATATTTTATAGACGTCACTATACCGTTAAAAGGATAATCTAATAAAAGAAGAGCTTACTTTCCCTTACGTCTATTTCTGTTTATATAATCTTTTAAATCTTCTAATAATAGTTCTTCGTTGTATTCTGGCCAAAATTCTTTTCTAAATTTAAATTCTGCATAAGATGCATCCCATAATAGAAAACCTGAGATTCTCGCACCATCCTCCATGCCACAGCGAATTATATAGTCCAGTTCAGGAAAATCTTTTGTATATAAATAATTTTTCACTAAATTTCGGTCAATTTTATCATGATCAACATTATCTTTGATCATTTTTTTCATGGCGTCAATAATCTCAGCCTGACCGTCGTACATGATTAAAACATTAACGTGTCCTCCGTTAAAATCTTTAGTATAATCTATTAATTCATCAATTTTCTGTTGAACATCTTGAGGCAATAATTCTAATCGACCGCTAACATGGAATTTAATTTTCTCATTTGTAACTATCGGTTCATTTTTAATAGTTTCGACAGCTAATTTTATAATCTTGTAAATGTATTGTAGTTCATCAGCAGGTCGTTTTATAGCGTTTTCGAGAGATAATGCGTATAAACTCAAGTATTTAATTCCTGCGTTAAAACTCGCGATTAAAATTTTCTTGACGACTTCATAGCCCTGGTAATGTCCCCTATTTCTGGAAATTCCCTGCCTTTTGGCATATCTCCTATTACCATCAGGAATAAATCCGATGTGTACTGGAACACTGCTCTTATAAATCACGCTAAATTCTCTAAGCTTTTCTTCCATATTGGAAGGATCATCAGTTATTTTACCATTGCCTAAATTATTATCGGAAGATTCCAATTGTTATCCCATAAAAAAATATTTTAGATTAAGTTAATGAATTTACCTACTCTTTAAAATATTATTGATATGAAAATTCTCTTTATTTAGAGTATGAACTTTAATGAACTTTAATTAATTTATTATTAATTGATTTGAATTTTGTAATATTTTAGCCGTAGATTTTGTCGTAGATTTTGTTGAACTAAAAAATTTTGTTATAATTCAATTTTAAACCACAAATTTGACAATAGCTGTTCATATATTTGTTTTTTGTGCCACATGAAGTACATGATATTTTTTCATCATTTAGCAATCTCGTTAAAATATCCCCTAACTCGCATACAATTTCTTGCACACTATTTAATTTTTTTTTAATAATCATTGGAATAGTACTATACCCAAAATTGAAAGTTCCGAACTCGTCAATAGATAAAAGATAATCATAATCTTTTAAAGATATTATATAATCATTATACTTGCCATGATATTTTCGTCGCTTTGTATGTACCCCTTTGGAGATTTTTCTATATATAATCCCCCGTTCTTGGAAAAGTACCGCAAGTTCCTTACTTAATCCCTCTCTGTCGAAATCGATTTTAATAGGGGATTTTACAACTATTTTTTCTGTAAAATTAAATCTTTTTAAATTGGAAAAAGATTCTAATAAAAAAGATAGTTTTTTTGTAAGATAATAAATTGTTGAAAGTTTTTCCCGTAATTCTAAGATTTTCTTTTTTAATGGTTTACCTGGGATATGACTCCGAACTCTTTCTCGAAAGCGGACCACTTCCATACTTTCCATCCAATCGACTTTATTGTTTAAGATCTCTTCTTTTACCTTATCAGGAAATGCTGAACCAGTTTCAAATATCAAAATTGCCAAAACGTAATACAAATGTATTGCATTTACCTCCCTGCCCCCCATGAACGGGTTATCTATAGCACCACTCCTTATATCTTCGATCCAGTTGACAATCTCGTCAAGATGACTCTCTAGAACTCTCATAGTTAAGATATCTCTGTTTGGATTAAAGTCATCACCGTTAATACCACAAATTCCATAAAGAAATAGACGAGAATCATACTCCTCATCTAATTCATCGATTAACTCATCTAATAAAATTAAAAAATCTTCTTCTTCACTCATAATTATCCTAGGAATATTTTTTCCTAAAAAAAAAAAAACTACTCTTTAAAATATTATTAATCGTAAAATTCCCCACTTTAATTCTTTTTTTTTACTTAAATATTTAACTAAAACTATACTAATTTTACTAATTTTAATAGTTCATATTACAGTTTATATGATAATCCTTTTAAATTATAAAATTAATTTTAGTAAAATAAATATGTATTTAATTAAATAATGATATAATTAAAGAAATACAAAATAAACAATAAAATAGAAAGGAAACAATAATGATATCTGACGATTATTTATATTCTGATATAGGAATTGATTCATTCGGTTTTCACGCTCCAAGATATTACTTAAAGGTAGAAGATATAGCGCTCGAAAGAAAAATTGACCCAAATAAATATAAAAAGGGACTACTATTGAATGAAATGAGATTCCCTGAAATTGATGAGGATATTGTTTCTATGGGATTAAAAGCTGCCTATAACTGCTTAATTAAGGGGAACATCAATCCAAAAGAGATTGATGCAATTTTCCTTGGAACAGAAACAATGACATATGCTGTAAAATCGGTTTCTAATATACTTGCTGAATTACTTGGTATTTCAACAAATTCAATGACTCAAGATGTATATAACGCTTGTGCCGCTGGAACTTTAGCTACTGTTAATGCTATAGGCTTAATTGAGAAAGAAATAATTAACAAAGCGCTTGTTATTAGTGCAGATATCTCAACTTATAAGTCGGGATCTCCCTCCGAAGCAACTCAAGGTTCAGGAGCAACAGCATTTGTTATTAAGCGTAATCCAAGAGTAGCAGTTTTTAGTAAAAAATTCGGGAAGGTTTCGGGTAATGTAAACGATTTTTATAGACCGGCTAATGAAGTTAATGCTAAAGTTTTTGGTCATTATTCTGTAGATACTTACCTTACGTTTCAATTAAAAGCTTATGATGATTTGATTAAAAATATTGGAGATTTTCATGCTGATTTTTATGCATTTCATGCACCATTCTCTAAATTACCAATTAAGTGCATGCAACAAATAATACAAAAACGATGGATTAATCATATTAACTTTCTTCCAAAAATAAATAAGAATGAAATAAAATCTTCATTAATTAGGAAGATTGACAATTTTTTCCATGATGTAACGGTTTTGCCAGAATATATATACCTAAAATTAAAAGAAAAGGGTTATTCCTCTGGAATGTTAGAAAATTTATCTAACAAGTTAATTAAAAACATTAAAGGAAGGGCATTTCCACAATTAAGAGTCCCAATGAATTTCGGAAATATGTACAGTGCAGCTGTTTGGTCTCAAATCATGTATATTTTTGAAAATTATGCTAATATAAATGATTCAATTTATTTCGGTTCTTATGGCTCTGGTGCTACTTGTATCTCTGGACTATTAAAAGTCGTGCCGGGATTTAAAAGCATTGTTGATACAAGACCCAATATAGATGATTATATTAAATTCAAAGAGCGTAAAAGCTACAAAGAATATGAATCAATAAAAACCGGCAAATTTGAACCAAAAATTCTTCTTGGTCGAATAAGTGAGCATGACCAAAATGATAATAGGGGATTTACTCTCTATTTTTGTGACGAGGGCTGTATTATACCTCACATAAAAGGTTTAAATTATTGTCCAAAGGGCCATGAGGGTTTACACAAAAAGACTTTTCCGCTTTTTGCAGTTTTAGATTCAGAACCTAAAGAGTATGAAAACTACAAAGGTGATTGCAGTTATCTCACAAAGGATTTAGTTAGAATTTCAAATAATGTTAAAATAGGAAGTCCTTTGGAATATGAGATTAGGAGAGTTGAAAATAAGGAAGAAACAAATCCTGATGCTGTTGGCCTTTTAAACTGGATACCTATGTACATTCCTTGTGTGTATATCCACAATAACTAATGAAATAATTATTTTTAATTATTTTTAACTATTTTTTCGAAAAAACTTAAAAAAAGACATAAGTTTTTGAGAAAATTAAAATTTTTTAACAATATAAAATATAAGACGTGTTTTTGAGTGAAAAAAATTGATTCTGAAATTTCGGGCTTCTATAAATTAAAAATAGAAGAACGTCAAAGTTTAATCGCAGAAAAATTTGAATTAACTCAGAATGAAATTCAACTATTACAAAATTTTGGTTATTTTTCACCAAGTCAACTTGATACCTTAATTGAAAATGTTATTGGGAGCTATCAATTACCTTTAGGGATTGCGTGCAATTTCAAAATTAATAATAAAGATTATTTAATACCTATGGTAATAGAAGAACCATCTGTTGTTGCAGCAGCTTCAAACGCTGCTAGAATGGCACGAAAGCTCGGGGGATTTCACTCTGAAAAGGTTAAATCTGTAATGATTTCACAAATTCAAGTAGTTAATTTAAAAAATATGAATTCCGCAAAAGAAAAACTGATAAAGCATAAAGAAGAATTGATAAAAATTGCTAACGATCAAGACCCCTTCTTAAATAAACTAGGAGGGGGTGCTTTTGACATTGAAATAAGAGAATTGTCAACTAGAAAGGGTAGTATGCTAATTATCCACTTATTAGTTGATGTAATGGATGCGATGGGTGCTAATGTTGTAAATACTATGGCTGAGGCTATAACTCCAAGAGTTGAGGAAATAGTTGAAGGGAAAGTTTATCTTCGAATTGTATCAAACCTAGCTACGCATCGAGTAGCAAAGTGTAAAGCTACTTTCGATAAGGAATTATTAGGTGGAGAGGAAGTAGTTGAAGGTATTTTAAATGCATATGAATTTGCTGTTGCAGATCCTTATAGAGCAACAACTCATAATAAGGGGATAATGAATGGTATTTCGGCACTAACCTTAGCCACTGGAAATGATACTAGGGCTATTGAAGCTGGAGCTCACGCTTATGCATCCTTAGATGGAGGATATTCTCCTTTAACTAGCTTTGATGTTGATGCAAAAGGAAATTTGGTAGGGGAGATTGAAATTCCTCTTGCTCTTGGCATAATTGGAGGTATGACTAAAATCCATCCAATTGCACGTATGTCATTAAAGATATTAAATATTAAAAGTGCTGAAGAGCTCTCTCAAGTAGCAGCTGCTCTAGGCTTAGCTCAAAATGTAGCTGCACTCCGGGCTTTAGCTTCCGAAGGCATTCAAAAAGGACATATGGCACTCCATTCTCGTAATATTGCTAAATTAGCAGGAGTCCCTGAAAATTTAATAGAAAAAGTAGCGAGAATATTAGTGAAAGATAATAAAATTAGAGTAGATTATGCAAAAGATGTTTTACAAAAAATAGTTGATGGAGAAAACCTTTAGTTTTATAAAAGTTGTTTCATAAAATCCTCTAAAAAAATTTTAGTAATTAAATCACTTAATTTATTTTTAAGGTGATCCTATGGGTTTTAGAGATTATATAAAAAAGATTGATGATAATGGACTTCTTCGAAAGGTAGATGTTGAAGTTTCTAAAAGGTTAGAGATATCTGGCATTTTAAAAGAGATAGAACCAACCACCGTAATGTTCAATAACATTAAAGAATCAGAATTCAGGTTAGTTGGCAACACGTTTTGTACTAAGAATGTAATAGCTTCATATTTCGGAGTTACCCCAGCAGATCTCATCCCGATGCTCTCTAAAGCAATATCTAAACGCTCAGAACCAGAGATCATATCAAATGCTCCTTGTCAAGAAGTAATAGAAGCAAATGTTGATTTAGATAAAATACCAATTCTATTCCATTGCGAAAAGGACGGAGGAAATTACATTAGTTCTGCCGTCGTAATCACTAAAGATTCCGATTATGGGCAAAACATGGATTTTCATAGAGCCATGCAGTTCTCAAAAGAAAAATTGGCTACTCGAATTGTGGGAGGTCGACATTTTTTTAAATTTTTAGAAAAAAATGGTGAACTCGATGTTGCTTTCTGCATAGGTAACACCCCCAACGTTTTAATTGCTGCGGCAACTTCTGTGGATATCGGTGTTGATGAATTACATATAGCTAATGCGTTAGAACAAATTAAATTAGTTAAGGCTAAAACAGTTGATCTTTTAATACCAGCAGAATCTGAATTTGTTTTGGAAGGAAAAGTCTACATGGGAGAAAAGCACGCTGAGGGCCCCTTTGTCGATTTAACAGAAACTTATGATGTTATAAGAGAAGAACCCGTTTTTGAAGTTAAAAGAATTACTCATAGAAAGGATGCAATTTGGCAAGCTTTACTTCCCGGTGCGCTTGAGCATAAAATATTAATGGGAATGCCACGAGAACCTACAATTTTCAATAAAGTTAATGAATCGGGAATCAGATGCTTGGATGTCAATATAAATCCAGGTGGTTGTTCATGGTTGCACGCTATTGTACAAATTGATAAAAAAGCAGAAGAAGATGGTATTAAAGCAATTAACAGTGCTTTTGCTGGCCATACTAGTTGTAAACATGTTTTTATTGTTGATAAAGACATTGATATTTATAATCCTTTATCTGTAGAATGGGCTATGGCAACTCGCTTTCAAGGCGATGTCAGAATGATTATTAAAGATAAAGAACCAGGAAGTAGTTTAGATCCTAGCGCAGAACCCGGTACCAAGATGACGACTAAAATCGGATTTGATTTAACAAAACCACTTGTACCTAAAGGAAAGAGTTTTGATATCGCAGATTTCCCAAAAATAGATTTAAACAAGTATTTTTAATTTATAAGAGTTGATGATTTTGAAATTAGAACCTGAAGAAAAAGATATGTTGGATGGGAAGTATGGAAAGGCTGCCCAAAAATCTATGGAAATATTAACTACGTTAGGTGAAATCTTTGATGCTGAATGTATGATTGATGTTCTATGTGTTCAGATTGCAGGAGTTTCATACGCTAATCTTGGTGAAGCGGGATTGGAATTTCTAAGTGAACTGGCAGAAGACGGAAAAGTTAGAGTTTTAACGACTTTAAATCCAGCAGGAATGGACCGTGAAAATTGGCGAGCTTTAGGAATAGATGAGGAGTTTGCTAAAAATCAGAATCGAGCTATAGATGCCTTTGCGAAAATGGGAATAATTACTACATGTTCTTGTACACCCTACTTAATTGGAAATGTTCCTCATTATGGTCAACACATTGCCTGGGCTGAAAGTAGTGCTGTTTGTTACGCTAACTCTGTTATTGGTGCTCGAACGAATCGTGAGGGGGGACCAAGCGCATTAGCAGCGGCTTTAACTGGAAGGACACCTAAATATGGCTACCATTTAGATAAAAATCGTCATGGTGAAGTTTTAGTTGAAATTAATGCTTCAGTTAAAGGTACTGACGAATTTGGCGTGTTAGGAAAAATAATTGGCGATAAATTAGTTGAATTAAGAAAAAAGATTCCTTATATTACGGGAATTCATACCGCCACCGTTGAAGAACTCAAATCTTTTTGTGCTTCAGTCGCTACTTACGGTGGGACAGCATTATTCCACATGGAGGGAGTAACTCCAGAGTACAACAAATACCCTAAACCAAGTGAGATAGTGTTTAAAATTAATAATGACGACTTGGACAAAACTCGAGTCGAACTCATTGACGACGATGTTGAAATAGATTTTGTTAGTATTGGTTGTCCTCATGCTACAATTCATGAAATTGCCGAAATAGCAAGATTGTTGAAAGGAAAGAAAGTAAAGAAAGAATTTTGGATTACTACAGCCAGACCTACAAAAAGAATCGCAGATGAAGCGGGTTATTCTAAAATTATTGAAGAAGCTGGAGCAAAATTCGCAGCTGACACATGTTGTGTTGTAGCGCCAATCAAAGGACGCTTTAAGGCAATCATGGTTGATTCAGCAAAAGCATGTTATTATGGTCGAGCAAAAAATAAATTTAAAGTAAAAATTGGCACAATCGAAAATTGTATTGAGGAGGCTGTAAAATGAAGTTAAACGGAAGAAAAATCTACAAAGGAACTGCTGAGGCAGAAGCGATAGTAACTAAAGATGGTATTTCATTTTATGGTGGCGTTGATCCAGATACAGGTAAAATTGTCGAGGTTGGACATGAACTTGAAGGTCAATCAATAACAGGAAAAGTTTTAGTCTTTCCTAGTGGTAAAGGTTCAACTGTAGGTTCATACACGATTTATAGGATGAAAAAAAATAATATGGCTCCAGCAGCAATCGTGAATGAAACGATTGATACTATAATAGCAGTAGGTTGTATAATTAGTGAAATTCCTTGTGTAGATAAAATAGATATTAATAATATTAAAACGGGACAAAGACTTATTGTTAATGGTACCGAAGGTACCGTGGAAGTGAAATAAATGGGAACTGGAAAAGGATATGGTAAGACGATACTATTCGGCGAACATTTTGTTGTTTATGGTCTTGCAGCTATCGCATCTGCATTAGGTTCATATACAACTGCAGATGTTAAAGTTGTTGATGGACAAAACTGGACTATTGATGATCAAAGACCCGCTACACCCGGTTACAAAAAAAAGAAATTCGATGAAGCGATGCAATCAATTAGAAATGTAATTGAATATTTAAAAATTAATATAACAAGTCAAAAAATTGAAATAACATTTGCTGGAGATTTGTTCGCTGCAAGTGGTGTTGGTGCTTCTGCTGCTCAATGCACGTCATTAGCCCGTGCCCTTAACGAGAGCTTTAATCTAAATTTAGACAATGAAAAGATAAATGAAGCGGCGTATGAAGGGGAAAGAGCCTACCATGGAACCCCATCGGGCATTGATAACACCGCTTCTACTTATGGTGGATTGATTTGGTTTGTGAAAAATTTAAGTGGTGGTAAAAATACGATGGAACGCCTTCAATCTCCAAAAAAAATGCCATTAGTAATCGCAAATTCAGGTATAACAGCTTCAACAACTGAGGTAGTTGCTGATGTTCGACGCTTAAAAGAAGCCAATCCAGAAAAATTTGAGAAAATATTTAGTGAATATAAGATTTTATCAAACAATGCAAGAAATGCTTTGCTTGAAGGAGATATTAAGGCTTTAGGCAATTTAATGAATCAAAACCACAAATTGCTTCAAGAAATCACGGTCTCAGGGGATATAAACGATAAATTAGTTAATATAGCACTAAAAAATGGTGCGATAGGTGCTAAAATGACAGGAACAGGTCGGGGTGGCTTGGTTATAGCTTTAGCCGAAAACGAAGAATTACAAGAAAAGATTGCCATAGCTATTGAAAAAGAAGGATATAGTGCTTGGAATACAAAAATTGGATGAAATTGGATGAGTACGAATTAAATTGAAAAGTGGCAATGAAATATTTCTGTTAAAGCTGGGTGGAAGTTTATTAACTGATAAAAATAAACCCTATTCAATTAGAAAAAATGTTGTAAAAAGTGCAATTAACCAAATAATTGATGCTAATGAAAAATTAATCTTAATTCATGGTGGAGGTTCATTTGGCCATCCTCTTGCGAAAAAATATAGCATATCTAACGGACTTGATAATTCTGTTTCAAATCAGATTCTTGGACTTGCTGAAACTCACCAATCAATGAATAAATTCAATTCCTATATAGTTAATTTATTTTTAGAAAAAAATTTTCCTGCATTATCTATTCAAGCTTCCAGTATTTTTATTAAAGATTCTCAAGGTATCTCAATCAACTCTATTGATGTGATCGAATCTGCTTTAGATCTCAAAATTTTACCTATTTTGTATGGAGACATCATTCTTGATAAGCAAGGTTCATTTTCGATCATTTCTGGAGATCAGATAATTTTTGAATTATGTGAAAACTTAAAAAAATATCAGGTTTCAAAA
>SDBS01004028.1_pt1 | contig 14411 bp, 13 predicted proteins | sample 2277091 | NCBI WGS metagenome assembly SDBS01 (sample SAMN10404972, study PRJNA504765) | marine sediment metagenome | isolation source: marine sediment core GS10_PC15, 163 cmbsf | place: Arctic Ocean: Southern Knipovich Ridge | collected 2010
CAACAACCCGCTGGTCATGGGGTTTACCCGCAGGTTCGAGCAGAAATGGCTCGACACTTTCGAAATCATACAGGGCGGGGCGGTGGGTGATGTAAAAATGCTCCTCCACAGGGCTGTGGTTCCCTACCACAATATATTTCAAGCCTATATGCGGCGGCTCGAATGGTCTGGCGGCGCGCTCGCTGAGAAGGTGTCGCATCTTTTCGATGTGCTCAACTGGTTCGCAGGTGAACCCCCGGACAAAGTCTCCTCATTCGGCGGGAGGCTGGTTTATGTTCCGCAGGAGGACGCGCCGAAGCGCTGCCGGGAATGTGATCGTGTGTGCCCCTATCGCGTCGGAGAGAAGCAGGAGATGGTCAGGCAGGACAACATGGTGGATTTCGAGGATTCACGGGCACTGGAGACCGAGCTCATAAAATTGCACGATATTTGCGTCTGGCTGCCGGGCGCGGACATAAACGATCATGGTATCGTGAATGTAGCGTATCCCGGAGGAATCAAGGCAACTATATTCTGGTCGCTTTTCGGGCCCGATTCAGACGATCAGGAGACTCTTGAGATTGTGGGGGAGAAAGGAAAGATACTTCTCACAAGGCACCCCGGAAGGATCGATGTTATAAGCGGCTACGGTGAAAAGCATGAAGTTTTTGACAAAAAGCCGGATAGATTCGAAAATTCACATTTCGGGGCCGATCACCGGTTGATAGAAGAGCTTGACCGATTCTGCAAAACAGGCGTTTCCCCTGTGTCGGCAAAGGAGGGGCTCGGGTCGGCGCGTCTTGTTGAAGCATCTCACCGGTCGGTGGATGCAGGCGGGGAGCTCGTTTACATGCGTAACGTTGCGGGAGCAGAGCTGCTGTGATAGTATATTAAGAAGAGCCGGATGACCGGTAGGGGTCACCTGACAATTACCCAGGATGAACATGGAGATTTTAGTACTTTCGCTGCTCACGATCATCGCTTCATTCATTGCCGGAGTATCGGGTTTCGGGTTTGCCGTTTTTCTGATGAGCTTCTTTCCGATTTTCCTGGGGGTCAAAGATGCCAACGTGCTTGTATCGCTTGCCGGGATTGCGTTTACGGTCTATATGTTTGTACCGTTTCGCAGGAAAGTGAGATGGTGGATTGTTGCCAGAGTCATTGCCGGAATGGCGGTTGGCATCCCCGCAGGTGTCTGGGTCCTCGTCAGGATTGACGAAAGATTCCTAAGTATCGGGCTTGGTACCTTTATTATCCTCTACGTTGTATATGATCTCCTGTTTCGACATAGAATAAAAAAACAGGTTCCCCTTATCTTCGGATACTTTGCCGGATTTCTGGGCGGTGCCTTTGCCGGTGCCATTACGGCGGGCGGGCCGCCGATTGTGGCCTTTTTCTCGTCCCTTAAGTATGACAAAGAAACGACAAAGGCAAACCTGCTTGCGTATATCACGGTGGCCTTACTGTACAAGGCAGTGTTTCTTGTGTATTACCGGCTCATCACACAACAGATGCTGGTATACACCGCAGTTCTCCTTATACCATCATTCATCGGTATGCTGGGAGGTAAAGCCGTTTTCACCAGGATTTCAAACGATGTGTTTCGGAAGGTTGTACTGGGGATTTTATTTATTGCTGCGGTTGTCATTTTAGTAAAGGCTGCTTTTTAAACTATCAACATCGGACAGGGTCAAGTTAAAGCAATGTCGCAAAGCCGGTCGGCAAGGGAGATCACATAGTCCCTGCCTTTTGCTGTATTTTCAAGGGCATCGCGCCACCTGCGCGGGAACGCGTTTATACCGTGATACGCCCCTGTCAGTGACCCTGCCAGGGCCCCGATCGTGTCAGTATCGCCCCCGAGATTAACGGCGCGTATCAGAGCTTCTTCGGGGTCTTCCCAGGCTGACAGAAACGACCAAAGAGCGGCCGGGACGGATTCACTCGCAACACCGCTGACACCTATCACGTTTATGACCTCCTCCGGTTCGGCGGACAGGTTCGCGCCGATCCACGATAATTTCCGGTCATAATCGGAAATGTCTTCGTCCAGGAATTCATCAACAAACTTTTTACCGATAACCGGCTCGCCGGAGGCTCCCTTTTTTATGAGCCTTATTATGCTGACAGCCTGGAGCCTGGCACCGAACTGTGCTATTTCGTGCGTATGTCCTGTAACAGCGGCCTGCCTGACAGCTAACCTTTCTGTTTTATCCTCATCAGGATAACACGCAAGAGGGACGGGGGCCGCTCTCATGGCAGCGCCATTGGCATACGATCCGCCTGGAAGGCGGAATGTGTCCAGCGCCCTCCTCCAGGAAGCCCCCGATCTTATTGCGTTCAAAATGTTCCAGACATTGCCGCCGTACCCTCTGTCCTCCTCGAAGTTCAACGCGAACTTCTCTGCAAGGGTGTCATGGTCCAGCTCTCCGGGTTTTTCAAGAAGGGCTTCTGCCAGACCGATCATCATCTGAGTGTCGTCCGTATAGCTTCCGGCTTTACACCGGCGGCCGGGGAGCATGTCCCGGACCTCACCCACGGTACGCTTTATATCGAAGCTGGAATAACCTTCTACAGGCATTCCAAGCGCATCACCGACCATGGTCCCGATCAAGGCACCGCGAAACCGGTCACGCAGCGGTTCACCGGCAAAGGCTCCATCGCTCGAACTTAGAGGGTTGTTCTTTTCAAACATGATTGACTCCACCTCACATAGGCCTATTGATATTCAAGTCTTGATGTATAATTTATGATCAATAAAAATAAGTATTAATTTCAGAGTAAATGTTATATTAAATCGATACATTTATCAATACTCATCGTCAGCCCCGTAGGGTTCAGCTTTCAAACGGTGTTGACTTCGCGGTATTACATCAAAATCTTGGCAAATAATTTTTTCATCCTTTAATTAGTGCTTTGTGACAACTCTGGTCACGGCTAAGCCTTAACAGGCCCGACAACTCCGGTCTAAAACCGGCGTTGCACCAAATCACTACATTGAGCCGCTTTATCGCGACTAATTAGTTCTATTTAACTGTTTATATTTCCTTAATTAATATTGAGCCGTTTCACCGCGACTAATCTTAAGAATGCTTAATTGATTCAGAAAATGGATTAGTCGCCAGGAACTAATTATTCCGTGCCTTTTAATATATCAATTTTAATAAAGGAGAGAAATATGGATAAATTGTCTGACCTTGAAAAAATCATGTTATATCGAGATGAAGTCAAACATGAGTTTAACCTTCTTGGATGAGATCAACTATTCTTGTCGCCTGCCAGGCTCAGCCCGTGGGCATTTTGCATGTTCTGGATTGCGGCAGTTGGGTGGTCAGTAATTAGAGCGTACGTTCTGATTTGACATTTTCGATGTTTGGACAGGAGGCTAAAACAAATTTGAAAAATAAATAATAAAACCTTAGTGTTGTAATAAGAAAGGGATAAAGTACCGAAATGATTGAAGAAACTCAAATAAACCTCTTAACCGAAGACGGGCAATATTTTGAAACCCGATTGCTCAATAACTGGGTCCCTGAAGACAAAGCGGGAGATTTCAGCAAAGCCCTCGAAATCAATAATGAGAAACTACGTTTTGCTGTCAAAAAGTCCGATCTATATTCAGCTTTTGTCAAGAAAGGAAAAACCAGACTTTTTAAATCTAGGGTATCAGGGAGTTGTTCACGATACAACCGATCTTAAAATACTGGGGGGGCTTCTTCCGATCTGCAGTCACTGCAAAAAGATCCGCGATGATAAAGGGTACTGGAGTCAGGTTGAAAATTATATATCCCGGCATTCACGGCCCTTTTCAGTCACGGTATCTGCCCGGACTGTGTGAAAAAATATTATCCTCAAACGCTCGATTTTGAAAAGTAAGGTATCTTTAAATGTAATACCATACACACATGCTTTGTGAATGATCTGCCTGACACTACAATATTATTTCGATTCTTCCTCCTTTTCTGTCAAACAATTATTATTTTATGCTCTGCCATTGAGCCGATTTTACAAGGCCTAAAAACTCTTTTCTATACCATTCACGGTCAATACCGATCGATTGTTCGGCAAGCTCCAATACAAGGCTATAGTCCGCGCTGCCTTTGTACTCAGAGTCTTTCAGGATTAGGGCAAACGCTGCAACAGCGGCAGAAAAATTGAAGTTATCGGATGCCTCGTTTAGTGAAACCGGGTTAAAAGACACGGGTTCTTCGATCAGCCTGCTTTTTTCCTCCCCCGGTTCTTTATACCTGAATTTGATCATCATCATCTCGTTGGAGGCACAGGCATCATCTTTTATGTCCGTTTTTTGATAACGGAGCTCTGTAGCGGTTTCAGCGCCTGCTTCCGTCAGATTTATCTCGTACAAAGCGGTAACAGTGTGCGGTGTTGTCCTTTAAAAGAAGAATATCACCGGCCGTCAGGTTTCCGTCCCGAACCCAGCCTGTATTATTCTTAATTTTGATATGCGGCCTGTAATCAGATTTTACATTATTTGTCACATAAAAGGGGTGATCTGCTGTTGCCTTAATAGTTGCTTTGTATTCTTTTATGGTAACCATATCACCGGTATAATCATGGGCAATCGTCTCTATAACTGGTTTGTATGACCATTGTCCCGATTCTATATCATATGCATATACCTCGGTACCCCGGGTAATTTTTTCAATCGGTACAGGACCCTGTTTTGTCCAGACTTCCGTGCCTTTCGCAAATGAACCCCGGGGCCTTTCGGTATTGTCCTGGATGATAAAGAAACATACCGATATGATAAAAATACAAAAACCAATCAAGGAAAAGGTTAAAGAGTGTCCTTGTTTCATGGCTGCCTCCTTTTATAATTCATCTCTATAATTGCAATATTCGCAATTTGTATACCAATAAATCTCGATGGTTTAAGTTATTTAGATGCATGTAATTACACGTGTTTATCAAGCGGCGAATATGCAGACCCCTTTAAACCTTTTTTGTGCGGATGTTTTAAACATTAGGTTAATTGTTGTTAGTGTAACGAATTGGCCTAAAAAAAGCTGGATGTGCGGCTGGATAAATGTTTATAGGTGTCACCCGGTTTCGCGGTGCCTGAAATATACTTGCTGTTTTGCTGGAAAAGGGCTATGATTATTGATCACATTTATCGGGGAGGCCCGGAGTTGTTGGGCTTGCCCGGCTTTAGTCGTGGCCGAAGTTATCACCAAAAACTAACTGGAAACCGGTTTTGCAGGGACAGGATCTTTGTCTTAAACGAGTGAGGGAGCAATTTGATGAATAGAAGTGTCGTGATTCTTAGAAATGTCGGGCATGGAGTGAATGACATCTTCTGGTACATACTTCCCTCTCTCTTACCGGTAATTCTCGATCAGTTCGGTATGAAATACGGCACCGCAGGGGGGCTGCTTACCGCTTTCCTCGGGGTTGTCGCCGTATTCTCTTTTATATTGGGTAAAATATCCGACTATTTCCCTCGTCATATCATTATTGGGGCCGGGTTTCTTGTTGCGTCGCTTTTTCTTATCGGCGGTTCATTGACAAACAATTTCAACCTTTTCGTGGCTTGCCTTCTGGTTGCCGGGATTGGTGTTGGTTCCTACCACGCCGCCGGATACGCCTTGATTGAAGATATTACAGAGAATAGAAAGGGCAGGGCATACGGGATGTTTGAGTTCTGGGGAGCTGCCGGGGTTTTACTGATGTTTCTTCTCCACGGGCTCCTGCTAAATCACTTGAGCTGGCGAAACATAATTTTGATCACAAGCATCCCGGGACTGGCGATGGGTTTTTTGTATTTTATTTATTCCGAAAGGTTCAGGTCCGCGGCAGACCGAGCGAAGGGGAAAATTTTAAACAAAACGGAGATTCAGGACGCACCTGTACTGCTCTTTATACTTTTTATTATCTCGTTTACGATCAGGTATTTTGGGATTCTTGGGGTAGTTAGTTTCACTTCTACATATCTTGTGAGAGAACTGGGTCTGCAGGCTAATGTTGCGAGCTATGCAACCGGTATATATTTCCTGGGAGGACTTATTTTCACACCCTTCATGGGAATGCAGTGTGATATTAGAAACCCGATCCTGGTGCTCCTGTTTACTACCCTAATACCTTTTCCCCTGATCTTTTTAATGACCCTGACACAGCCGCTGTGGGTCCTTCCGGTCTACCTGCTGCTGATCGGCGGGTCCTATTACGGTGCAGGCCCTGCGATGAGTATGATCATTGCGCGCATGAGCAGTAAATTAGGCAAGGGCGAAGCTTTTGGTTATTTTATGTCCGTAACCTCAGTTACCTTTTCTTTCAGCCCCCTTCTTTTTGGAATGCTGGCTGATAGAATAGGTTTAAATCTGACTATGAAAATATACAGTCTTCCTCTTTTATTAGGCTCGGTAGTGCTTCTTGTGCTGTTTGTTGTCGAGAAACGCTATTGTCTCTTTGAGGGAACTACTACGGTGAGGTAGTTTGAGCGGTACCCCCTATGAATTGGAATGGCGTGGGCGTATAGAGAACTGGAGCTTCTGGTAGAGCATCTTGTAAAAACGACAATACAGGTCTGTGTATTAATATTGGCTATTTTAAAAACTTCATCAAATCCAGCACATATAATTTTTGAAGCTTTCGCTAATATGTCGTACATAAAATCACCTCATGATAATATTACAATTTTTTCGCAAACCACACACACACTTTGAATATGGATTGATAGAAATAAAAAACAATTGACAACCCTATTATATTCTATTATTTCAATTATATTAATCTTATATGATTACTAAAGAAAAGACAAGGCAAATGATTATCATTTATACCTGGAAAAAAAACCTGAGAAAAATCCTTTTTGAGTTTGATAATGAACATTATGATCTGTAAATATTAAAGGAGCATTAACACAGGGAGAACAGAATGAGAGTTACTGTCGCTCAGATGAATCCCACTGTAGGTGACATAGATGGGAATCTCTCAAAAATAATAAAAATATTGAAAAAAAGTCATATGGAAGGCTCAGACCTGGCAGTCTTTCCAGAACAATTTCTTGCCGGGTATCCTGCAAAAGACCTGCTTGAACAAAACCGGTTCTTAAAAAAAATCGAAAGTGCCGTGGAAAAAATGAAACAGGAGACTCTGCAGTATCCGGGCACTGGAGTTTTATTCGGTACTCCCTCCATGAGCAATAAAAACAAGGGGACCGGACTATATAACTCTGCGGTCCTTTTGTTCAACGGAAAACAACTAATATGTCAGCACAAGTCTCTATTGCCGACTTACGATGTTTTTGACGAAGCTCGCTATTTTGACCCGGCGTCTGAGATCCACTGCGTGTCGTTAAAAAATGAGATGCTGGGTATATCAATATGTGAGGACGCCTGGAACGATGATGAGCTATGGCCTGAAGGCAGGCATTATCTTTTTAATCCTATGCACGAACTGGCAAGAAGTGGTGCTTCCATCTTTATTAACATATCCGCATCCCCGTTCACGGTTGATAAAGAAAAAGCTAGATTTCGACTCATTTCACAGCATGCCAAAAAGTACGGCGCACCCTTCCTTTATGTTAACCAGGTAGGCGGAAACGATGAGCTTGTCTTTGATGGAAGAAGCATGTTGGTGGACAAACATGGAGCCCCTGTTGCAGTATTTCCATCATTCAGGGAGCATGTTCTGACAGTCGATACCTCCACCCGTGGTCAGGAAGACGTGTACAACCCCCAGGACAGGATTGAAACAGTACATGAAGCATTGATCCTGGGGACAAGGGATTACATGAAGAAATGCGGATTTAAAAAGACTGTGGTGGGGCTTTCCGGTGGGATAGATTCGGCAGTAACCGTATGTCTGGCAGTGCGGGCTGTCGGAAAAGAGAATGTTCTTGCCATATCAATGCCTTCACCGTTTTCATCGAAGGGAAGTGTTGAAGATTCAAAAAAAATCGCTGAAAATCTGGGAATACAGTTTAAGATAATACCGATTTCAGATATATACTACTCCTACCTTGCCGCACTGGAAGAACACTTTACAGGACAGGAGCTTGACATTACCGAAGAAAATATCCAGGCGAGGATCCGGGGTAACATCCTGATGTCTTTCTGCAACAAATACGGGTATCTCCTTCTTTCCACAGGTAATAAAAGCGAGCTTTCGGTCGGGTACTGCACTCTATACGGTGACATGAGCGGCGGGCTTGCTGTTATTTCAGACGTGCCAAAAATGATGGTGTACGAGCTTGCAGATTACATAAACAGGCAAGAGGAGATCATCCCGGCAAACGTCATTGAAAAGGCTCCGTCGGCTGAATTAAAACCGGATCAAAAGGATGAAGATTCTCTGCCGCCGTACTCAACTCTTGACAAAATTCTGTATTACTATATAGAAGAACGTCTGTCTGCCGGGGAGATAATCGATAAAGGATACGACGCTGAAACAGTCAGATGGATAATTAAAAAAGTGGTTTTGAACGAATATAAAAGAAAACAGGCCGCAATTGGACTAAAAGTAACTTCAAAAGCTTTTGGGGTCGGGAGGAGAATGCCCATTGCCGCAAAACATGATATTTAATCATACCAGGGGATTTTCCGGAAGTGTTCTACATTAAAGCTGCAGAAATACAATGGCAATACTTTCCGCGGTGGTACCAGAATGATGAGGGACTTTTAATAGTTTAAAATCATTGTAAAGAATGCTTATGAGGTGTCCTCTATGTCCGATCTTCTGCTGGTACGGGTTTTCTTTTACCTCACTTTGATGACAATTGCAATCAATATAGTGGGATGGTATGGGCTTGGGAATTACTACAGGAAAAGGCTGGGAAGAGAGAAATCCGGGGAAAGGGATGCTTCCAAAGAATCGAAGTTTTCAAAGATAATTACTCCTGTCATCAGGCTTGAGTTTGTCTACTTCCTCCTTCTTTTTCCCTCTAAATTCCAAATGTTCGAGCTTCATGATCTCGACAGGTTCAACGATATTGTGTTTCTCAAGCCTCGGATATAGGGCCTCCTCCTCCCGTTGATGATTTCTTTCCTTTCGATCGGGCATCACCTTTTCAGCCAGTTCGGCAATTGTTGTCGCTTCGAGGAATTCGATGATCCATTTCCTGATCGGACCCCTTAGCTCCGTCTGTTTAACGCTTCGGGTGGCAAGCTCGATAAGAGCCATCACAGCATACTTTGTCGATTTTCGTCTTGTGCTTTCTACTGAATGACATGCGTCTTTCCGGTATTTTCCATGAGCTCCCCCACTTTGGCCCCGTAATCCGGGTCATCCGTAGACATTTGCTCCAGCCCATCCATGATCTTATCGTAACCATCCCCAAAAGCCGGCGCAAAGAATATGATAACTTTGAGGGGCACCGTAGAACTAGGGTTCTTCATCAAGTGGGCCTGCCCCTTTGGGAAAAAGAAAAATGATCCAACAGACGCGTTGACTGTACGGTCGCCATAATCAACGATTATATCACCTTCCGCAATGTAGTAGAATTCATCGTAGTCGTGGGTGTGCATGCCGAAGACTCCTCCCGGCGCCCACACGCCCTCCAGGACATCGAAGTACCCGCCGGTGTCCGCACGGGTCGCAATAAGCCTTTGTTCGATACCTATTGCGTTTAAAGTCCTGCCATCATCCTGCGAAGCGAAGGAGCCATTTTCTCTCGACTCCCTGCCGGGTTTTTCACCTGACACCATCACAATAACGGCAAGTAATGCGAGTCCTGTGATCACTGTTTTTTTTAGTGAACCTTTCTTTGTTCTTTCCATTTTTTCCTCCTTAAATATTTGTTTTTATGATATGAAAAGCTGTAATCGGATTTTTTGTCAGCGGTCAAAAAATGACCATATTTTTGAGCCGATTACGTTTTTCCATCAATTTTCCCTTTGTAATATAAAATTTACTAATATGATCATATTTGTATGATATTTATCAATGATATCTAACCATCGTGAAAAAATCATGAAATTCTATTTTTTTTTATAAAAAAATCTGATTGTATGCAAATTTTTACACAAGTTACCATTACACATTTCAATTTAGCTGGCATTGCATCAATTTCCCTCACTTATGGGGACAAACCACGCTGCTGCAGTGTTTTTGATAATGTTTACAGGATCATGTTTTTTTACATGTTCCGGGGTATCGAATTCAGGGGAATCTTTTTGATTTTTTTCGAGGCGCAATACATTTTTTTCATCGATGAATCGTTTCCAGGATAAACATTTACAAGGATTATCCGGAAGTATCCATTGACAATAATGCCCATAAAATGCGTTGATGTTTTTCCTGGCTCTGAATAAAAGGGATTTTAATGAAGAAACGGAGATTTGCAGAAGTTGAGAAACATCTTCGATTTTCATAACGCTTGCATCAGCGGTGGGTTAAGCGCAGCGAAACCCATCCGTCCGGATGCTGTTGTTAGTCATTGTATTGATTTTACTCTTTAGCATGCCTATCATACCCAAAAGTCAGGATATCTGCGGTTCTTTGGTATATTGTTAACCAAGAGTGCAACTACCAACATTATAACTGCTCCAAGTCCTACGGGTATAATCGCATATAAATAACCTAAGCTGTGGATCTTGTTACTGCCTATTATTGCGATCAGTGCGGTCGCACCACCTGGAGGATGTAATGTTTTTGTGGCATGCATAATAGCTATAGCTGTGGCAACAGCCACAGAGGATGCCAACCAAATTTGAGAAGGGAAAATCTTATAACAGGTAACTCCTATAATTGCTGAAATTATATGCCCCCCTATAAAGTTTCTTGGCTGGGCCAATGGACTTTTAATAGCACCATATATTAGAACAGCAGATGCTCCAAAAGACCCTATCACCATTACAAGATCTGTCTCTTCAATAATTTTGTAATTAATGTAAGATACCGCTGCAATACCAAGAAGTGCCCCGATCCATGACCAGGCAATTTCAGAAAGACTTACCATTGGAGGACTTTTAGGTGTCCCTTTCATTTTTAATAATATTTGTTATATAATATTAGTATTAAACTAAGAATTCAAGTTTAGATAATTTAATTTTTCTATTTAATATCTTAATCTAAGGGTCTTGAGGATGAAAGATTATGTGTCAACTCTTACAAAGGGCAGTGAAATAAAAAAAATTGTTCTTGTGTTATTGTTTTTCCGAATATAATAAATTATCATTCAAGGACAATTATCAAAAAGAGGGGTCAGGTCTACGCATTTCATATTTTCATGAAAATGTCTTTTCTTAATAATCTCTATGAGGAAACTTTTATCTCGTTCAATTTCCCTTTCAAAATGAGCACTCGTAAGGCCGGGGTTTGATATATTTTGCTGATGACTTATAACTATAGGATATTAGCTTTCCAATTTACCATTTTTCTATGCTGGCGATGTGTTTCTGGGGCATAGCTCCTGTTTATGGAAAGATCGGCTTACGGGAGGTCAACGAAACAGTAACGGTGAAAATTTTCACTTAATTTGACCCAGTTTTTTCACTGAAAATTGACCCACCCCAAAGATAATTATTGTACATTTCTCCCTCACAGTATGCCTGCTAAAATCAAAATAAATGCCGGTAAAAAACCGTGACTTTGAGAAAATCTTAATTAGAATAGCATTAATTTAATAGAGGTATGAAAAAGTTAGTTTATTCCTTTTAATCTAGACTTTTTATCCCATTATTTTTTCATAAAAAGTTCATAAATTACTTTTCTTTTATACCTTACACGCCTGTTGACTATTTTGCTCTCTTATTTTTTTCATTTAGAACTAATTTATTGTAGTATTCAGGATAATACTTCTTTATACAGTCAGGGCAGAGACTATGACTAAACTCTGCTTCAGAATGATCACTTACATATTCTTCAACTTGAGTCCAATATCCTTTATCGTCACGTATCTTTTTGCAGTGAGAGCAGATAGGAATGAAACCGCTCAAAGTTTTAACTTTAGCAAGCGCTTTCTTAAGTTCTTTAATAATTTTCTCGAGTTCAACTTCGATTTGTTTGCGGTGTTTGATTTCCTCTGACAGTTCGTCACGTGAAACTGTGACTACATTCAAATTATCTGTCATTCGATTGAATGCTTCGGAGAGTTTACCGATTTCATCCTTTGCCTTTATGCCAACTTTATAATTAAGGTTTCCGGAACCAATAATTGCAGATCCTTCATAGAGTCTGGCAATCGGCTTAATAATACTTCTTCTGATAAAAAACATGCTGGTTATTATAACCATCACTGCGATACTTATTAAGAAAATCAAGGCCAAACTAATATTTTTCTGAGCTGACTCTAATTTTTTATGATTTATAACAATCAACTGCTCGGCGTTGGAGGTCATAATCAGTGATGACGAAAAAAGATGCCCGATTAACCTCTTCTCCAACTCTGTTGCGTCTGCAATCACTTGCCCGCTTTTCTCCTTGCTTTCATAATCTGTCACCAGCCTGTAAAAGATGCTCTTCGATCTTTCATGATTCTGTTGCATTTCCTTTAATAACAACTTCTCCTCAATCGTATAAAATCCTTCGATTTGGATAAGTTCTGAAAGAGAATCATATCGTATGTACCATTGTTCCCAGGTCCGTTCTCTATGAAACAATACATATTCATTTGCTAAATTATTGAGTTCAAAAACACCATTGACTATCTTTTGTATCGTCTTTTCCTGATGACTTACTCGGTCCATTTCAGCATAGGATAAATATACAATCAAGCCGATTACAAGTACCATAACAATTGAAAAGCCGGTACTTATATTAAGCTTTGCAGTGATCTTCATAAAACCTTCCTATCGAATGACAGTCATACTTTCAGGTTTTAAAGTTTCCAGTGCGTCCGGGTATATGAACTCCAAAAAATTTGGAATCCTCTTTTGATCGGTGAGGTTATGTTTAATAGCCCATTCGGATTGATTTTCCAGTGTAACCAGGAAAGATTGATTCAGAGATACTTTGAAATGATACATTGCGCTCAATTCTTTGAGCAGCTGCGGATCCATCTTAAGATACCCCGCGGCAATTTCCCTGGATTCCTCCGGATGAGCCTGAATGAATGGGGAAGCCGTGATAAGAGCCTGAAGAATTTTATTGACAATCTCAGGGTTTTTATGCACATAATCCTGACTTGCAGCGAGGACGAATGAAGCCACGTAAACTCCATCAGCATAAAATGTACTGCCTTTTTCTCCAAGCTCATTCCGGGTTTTATACATTTGCGGGTTCCAGGTCGCGATTGCGTCTACCTCGCCTTTCATTATGGCATCGAACATCTGTCCAGGTTTAAGATTAAACACCTGTATCTCCTCCCGTGATATACTGTTTAGGAGCAAAACCGTTTCCATGAAGTATTCACCATTTGTTCCGAGGGTGACACCAATAGTTTTTCCCTTTAAATCTTCAACAGTCGAGATTCCTCTGTCTTTTCGCGCAACAATGGCAAGATGTTTATCGGCGCTTAAAATTGTTGCTAATGCGTATATTTTTTCCCCATTTAGAACAGCGTGCATGAAGGGAGTTTCTGATGTAACACCCAGGTCGGCTTCTTTCTCAATGAGGGCATTAAGAATGGCTTTTCCATGTGGATAATTTGTCTGCAAAGTGACTTCTAATCCCTCATCTTTAAAAAACCCTTTTTCAAGAGCGACAAAGATTGTGTAACCGGTAAATGAGTGCGACGCCACCGCAAATGTTATTTTCTGAAGCGAATCAATCGGTTCGCGAAAAAATTTTCTAATAGACCAACCACCAATAACGATTACCGCTATTAAAATTGGAATGAAAATTATAATAAATCTTCGATTAGACATGCATGCACTCCTTTTTTCATCCCTATATTTCAATTCTATAAAATATCTATAAATTTTTCAAATATATACGGTCAGTTTCTCATGTAGTTCGGTCAACTCCGGGCAATGTAATTGTAAAAACAGCACCTCCTTCCTTTTAGGTTTAACGGTTTCAAGTGTTGATATGATGATTGATACTATCGTATTATTTAATGTTAGATTAGAATTAACTCCATAAAAATCATATGCCATATTAAATCAGCTTCTACCCAGATTCAGTTCCAATCTCTGTCCATCCACCCCTTCAATAAAAGGATATGATATTTATATGGCTGATTCCACTTTTTTAACGGAAAAACTGAAAAATTTTCCCAATTAACTTACCAGACATAAAGTCAAACAAATGACAAAACATCATGATAACCATAACCTGCAGTTGAATAATCGGTTGAGGCAAGATTTGATGTTGGTAATTGGGATTGATGACGGTTGGGTAATGTAGCGATAACTTCTTTAGAAACTTGCTCCTTAAATATATAATGCGAATTGGATGTTAGTCTGAATCCAATACTTCACGGACCTTTCGCGCAAGAGCCTGTGGTGAAAACGGTTTTTGCAGAAAAGCAACTCCTGCATCCAATACCCCATGATGAACTATGGCATTATCCGTATAGCCCGATATATATAATA
>SDBS01004029.1_pt1 | contig 14408 bp, 11 predicted proteins | sample 2277091 | NCBI WGS metagenome assembly SDBS01 (sample SAMN10404972, study PRJNA504765) | marine sediment metagenome | isolation source: marine sediment core GS10_PC15, 163 cmbsf | place: Arctic Ocean: Southern Knipovich Ridge | collected 2010
AGGCGGTAGGAGGGCCGGGGTCAGACCTCGGCCACCGGGCGGAAATGATGTTTTGTTTTCTTAGTTCGAATTTTACGAAGCTTGTGCTTATTATTAAGAAGATATTTGTGGATATTACGAAACTAAATCAGTAACTAAGAATCTAATAGGACTGGTAAAATGGTACGAGGAGGTCTGACCCCGAATGAAGGAGGTGGGTCGTGTCAGCGTCTGAATTACAGCAGGAAATCGCCCAAAAGGAATCTGACAAGGAAGAGATCGCGGGCCGAATTATCAAAAAACCGGAGCTGCTTTCGGCTGTTTTCCAAGGATTGAATGCAGATACAGCCCGGATAAAGCACTGATTAAGAAACAGCTCAAGAACACCAGGAACGCGACCAGGAAAAAGGCAGAAAAGTTTCTAAAGAGGTGGCTGGATTGAAATCTTCTTTGTTGCTGTGAAGAAAACCGATATTTATAGGGAAAAACCGGGAAAACCTGACCGGTGGGATTCATTTCTCCTGGAATAATCCGGATTGCCTGACGAAAGAGCCAAAAAAGATGATGGAGAAGTGGTCTGCGAGCACTGATCAAGATATACTCTGGGTAATGAAAGAGAACTTGAAGAAAAAAAACGCTTAAGGCGTATGGGTGAGGAATGGGTAACGGAAGCGGAGAGGCAATTGGGGACGTAATCGGTCATGAGATACACTTATGGGACAAGCGAAAAAGCAGCGGCGCGACTGGAGAATGTCGCGCGTTTTTTTAATCCGTTGGCTGTTAAGTTTATCCGTTACTACATTAAGGGCTCAGTTGATTCTGCTATTGATTTGGGCTGTGGTCCCGGATTTACCACTGATATGCTTTCCAAGGCTGTACAATGCTCCGAGGTATACGGTCTTGATAGCTCCGCTCATTTTCTTGGATTGGCTACTGCACGGTTCAAGCAATGTGCTTTTATCCGACATGATGTCACCAAAACCCCTTTTCCCGCACGCGGGGAAGTCATTTATGCTCGATTCTTATTATCGCATCTCACTGATGTTGTTGAACTGGTAAATAAATGGTTGGGAGAACTGCGCCCAGGTGGCATGTTGTTCATTGAAGAGATAGAAGATATTGAGACTGAAGTTGAAGTCTTCAGAAAATATCTGGAAATAGCTGATGGCCTGGTTGCGTCGGAAGGTGCGATTCTTTATATCGGCAGCTTGCTGGCTAACGGTATTTATAAGGCAGACATGCTTTGCAACGAGTGTATATCTATTCCTGCGGCGAACGCTCTTGCTGCCTCCTGGTTCTATCCTAATACCGTTACTATTTGGGAAAAAGAGCAATTTGTTTTGGAGAATACGACTTCCGAGGAGAGAAACCTGCTATCATCCGAGCTTATGTATCTCAAGAAGTCGAACCAAACCAGGAAAGACATAACCTGGAAAATGCGAAGAATGGTTCTTGCCAAAAGATAGCTTACTTCCTGAACCGGAAGCGAGGAGCGATCTTGCCCGAGTACCCGGATATAACTGTCTATATCGAGCATCTTAAAACCTTGCTTCAGGGACATGTTTTGGAGCAAGTGCGGTTGACCAGTCCCTTTTTGTTGCGTACCTTTGATTCACCAATCGAATCCATTAAAGATAAGCAGGTTCGGGGAACAGAAGTTTAAGGAATGAGCTCAACTTTGAGAACAGAAGAAAAAGAGTAAGGCAAAAAGATGAAGCCGCTGCGGTTTATTGCTGAGCCCATAGAAGTCCAATTTGATCAGGCCCCCAAGTTAGAGAAAAAGCCGGGCTGTCCTGATCAGTTTATCTGGCGCGGAGATACTTATCATATTGTAGAAAAATTGAGTGAGTGGCATGACTATGGCCGTAAGGGACGTATGGCTCACAATATGCGGCCTGAGCACTTGGCTTCAGCTAAAAAGCGTGGCTCTTGGGGTGTCGGACGCGACTACTTTCGTGTGCGCACCGATACCAAGCAGATCTTTGATTTGTACTATGATCGTGCTCCCAAGAAGGTTACAGATCGTAAAGGGAAATGGACTCTTTTTCGGGAGATGTCCACCGCAACCATGAATACCTCGGAGAATGAGTAAGCATGCTACAATTCAAGAGCACTCTGGTAAAATAATTATTTGATGATGAAGACTAGTTGATGGCGGTGGGGGGTATATATGAGCACAGGGATTGGTCGCGACGAAGCAATGCACTTATTACACAAACATATTGACAATTCCAATATGATAAAACACTGTTTGGCTGCGGAGGCAGTTCTGGGTGCAATTGCCGAACACCTGGGTGAAGACAGAGAGAAGTGGGCAATGGCGGGATTGCTTCATGATTTAGACGTAGAGATAACTCAGGCTGATCTTAACATTCATGGACAGGAGTCAGTTAGAATTCTTGAACAGAACGGGCTTGATCCCGAAATTATCGAAGCAATCAAGTTTCACAATGAGCAATCTTGCAGAGAAAAACGGAGCAAACCATTTCACCATGCTCTGGCTGCTAGTGAAACAATTACAGGTATGATTATTGCTACAACCCTGGTGTATCCGGATAAGAAGCTGGCCAGCGTAAAGCCCAAATCGATTACCAAGAGAATGAAGGAAAAAGCATTTGCAGCCTCGGTAAACAGAGATATTATCAGAGAATGCGAGAAGATTGATATTCCTCTTCCGGAATTTGCTCAATTGGCACTCCGGGCTATGCAATCTATAAGTGATGATCTCGGTTTGTAGATTCTAATAGCTTGCCCGGTACTTCTAACTCCCCTCTTGCGGTGTTGGTGACGTCTCGGAAGCAGTTCTTTTGAGCTTTCTGTAAGCTATGAAGAAACCAATAGCTGCTGCTACTATTACCAGTAAGAATAGTACTATTAATACAATTATCAGCCACCACCTGATGAATTGAGAGGAAGCCTCAATTTTTCCTCCCTTGGTGGGATCTATGTCCCAGGTTCCCGTATTCTTTTCAATTTCATCGGTATTTGCTTTGGTGATCTTACCGGGAAGAGTCAATTTGTAGGTGATAGAGGTGGCATCGGCCATTTGCTCTTCTTCCTCACTTTGATCACTTTTTGATGCCTCGGGAAACTTATTGGTAAATGTGTAAGAGCCAAAAACAAGGAAATCCGTTTTCTTCAGCTTAGCTTTTACCGGTGTTGAAACGTTGCTGATTTTCTTTAACTTTTTATTGATCTTATTGAGCTCATCAACATCTTTGAATTTAAAAGTTATTTGATGGTGAATTTTACCTTCTTTGGTAAACTTCTTATATTTTCCGTCTTTGGGCATACTCTCTTTTAGCTTTTCTTCCAGGCTTTTTTCACCTGATAGCTGTTCAGATGACTTCATTAATCCCGCAACACTTTCATCAATGGCCAAATCTTGTTTATTCTCTCCGGAGCCATCGAGGTTTAGTTGGATCTCATAAGTAGTGCTTATACAACCGGGGAGTATCAGTGTCAGTAAAATGGCTGGAATTAGGAGAAACGAAAAAAACTTTTTCTTCTGACCCATTCTTTAGCTCCTTTCGATGCCGCGTTAATCAGTTCCCTTGAAATCTTAGGGGAACTCCAGGATTGCCTGGTCTTGCTCAATCTTCATTTCAGTACCGAATTTGGTGGATATCTTGGAAAGCCGGTTTAAAATAACGTCAGCTTCTGTGTCATGAACTACTCTGGGCTGGCCGTATGAGGTCAGATAAACCGGTATCATGGTGGCACTCAAGGTTTTTTCTTGGGAAACATTGCATTTCAATATAAATGCTTCTCCTGTTTTCCGGCTAAAATGGTCAAAGACGAAATCCCCCAGACTATAGATGATCAGTTTGCCCTTGTAAAGTTCAATTCCCTGGATAACATGAGGGTGATGCCCCAGTACCAGGTCAGCTCCGGAATCAATGGAAAGACGGCCCAGGTCGATCTGGTTTTGCACCGGATAGTCTTGATATTCAACTCCCCAATGGAAGGAGCAAAAGACAAAATCGGCTTTTTTTCGCGCTTCTTTGATAGCATTGGTTACCAGTTCGATATTAGGTCTGGCCGGGGCTATCCCTGCTCTTTGCTTACCGGGATAAAACCCGGCCGGTATAAGAGGGGTAAAAGCCAAAAAGGCTACTGTTATGTCTTTTTTTTCACCCGCCTGGAAATATGCAGCTTTGACGGCTTCGTTGATATTCATCCCCGCTCCGCTGTGACCAATACCGTGTTTATCAAGCAAAGAAATGGTGTCTTCCAGGGCTTCAGGTCCACAATCCAGAGCGTGATTATTGGCCAGGGAGACAACATCTATCCCGGAATTTTTTATTCCAACTGCTGCAGATGTTCTACCTCTGAAGGTTACGTCTTTTTGAGAAAGCTTGGCTCCCTTGGTCGAGAGGGGACATTCTAGGTTGGCAATGGCGATATCGCCGTCTGACAGGATTGATGCGACATAACGGAAGGGTTCATCCGGTCCTTTGCTGTCAATCAAAGAACCAACTTGCCGGTCAAAGAGAATATCACCGACAGCGATGACCGAGATTTCTTGGGGAGGCAGAGGCTTGGGAGGCGTTTTCTTTTCCGTAACAGCGCTTTTTTTGGAGTTTTTCTTTTGAGTTCCGGTAGGAGACTCGCTGTTTTTAACCGGTTTAGGAGACCGGACTTGTAGAAACCAGGCCCAAGAAAAATAGGCCACGCTGCCAAGCAGCAAAACAGAAATCATTATATAGATCCGCTGCTTTCTTCGGGTTTTCCTGCGTTCCCGTATCCTCTGATAAGTTGTACTCATAGTCCACTTTCAATCTACAAATTCGGTCTTGCAGTCCCCTGCTCAGATAAGTCTTGAGGGCAGGAGTATAATGAATTATGGAGAACTCCTGTATAAAATAATTCTAAAAAGCAAGAAGAGTCAAGAGAAAAAGCGATTCTAACCAAACCTGAATCTCCAAAACCTGGCCAAATGGATGGAATGGTCTGCAGGCTAACAGCGGATTTGGGACCAGGACAACAGTATAAAACCGGTATCAAGTTGAACCTAAACAAAGAGAACAAAAAGACCGATAATCTGGCTCAAAGACCAATAATCTGGTTCAAAAAGAGACCAAGAGAAAAAGATTTGATAGTTTGAGGAGGATTGAGTGGAGAAAAAGCAATATCTGCGCAAACTTTCTTCTGTTGATGAGATTCTTCAATTGTCAGCGATCCAAGTTCTGGTGGAGTCATATCCTCGGGCTGTAGTTGTGAAGGCAATCCGCACTGTCATCGATGAACTGAGACAGGCTATCCTATTGAACAAGGAATCGACCGAGCTGGATAAGCTTGATCTGGATCCGGAAAACCTGGTTCCTCTAATCTCCCAAATGGTTGAGAAATCGATGTCCCCCCGGCTCAAACGGGTAATTAATGCTACAGGTGTTGTGATCCATACCAATCTGGGAAGATCGATTCTGAGCAGCTTAGCCGCTGATGCTGTTGCAGACGCGGCAAAACATTATTCCAATCTGGAGTTTGATTTAGAGCAAGGCGAAAGAGGTTCGCGCCATGCTCATATCGAGGATCTTCTATCTACTATAACCGGCGCTGAGGCGGGAATGGTGGTCAATAACAATGCAGGCGCGGTAATGCTTGCTTTAAGTGCGGTTGCCCAAAACAAAGAGGTGATTGTTTCCCGGGGTGAGCTGGTTGAAATAGGAGGATCCTTTAGGATTCCGGATGTAATGCGTCAAAGTGGAGCTGTTTTAAGAGAAGTGGGCGCGACAAACAAAACTCATGTGGCAGACTACGTTAGAGCAGTTACACCGGAAACGTCTCTGCTACTTAAAGTCCACACCAGTAATTTTAAAATTCTAGGTTTTACTACTGAAGTAGATCTGGAAGAACTGGTAATGGTTGCTAAAGAAAATGATCTTCTGGTTATGCACGATTTGGGAAGCGGGGTATTGATCGATCTCAGCCAGTATGGGCTCATCTATGAACCGACTATTCAGGATAGCGTTAAGGCCGGAGTGGACATCATAACTTTCAGCGGAGATAAACTACTGGGTGCACCTCAGGGCGGTATCATCATTGGCAAGAAGAAGTTGGTGTCCCAAATGAAAAAACATCCTTTGGCCCGCGCCTTGAGAGTGGACAAGATGACTTTAGCCGGACTCGAAGCCACGCTCCGCATCTACCTTGATCCGGAAAAGGCGGTGAAAGAAATTCCTACCTTATCAATGATTCTTGCTTCCGATTCCGATCTCTCCCGGAAAGCAAAGACCCTGGCAGCAAAATTGAGAAAAGGAAAAGGAGAATACCAAGTCGAGGTGGAGAAAGACACCTCCGTGGTGGGTGGAGGAGCTCTCCCAATTGAAAAGCTTCCCACGCGTGTGGTCTCAGTCACTTCAAGTACACTATCCACAGCCGAGTTGGAAAAAAGGCTGAGGGAGTCAACTCCTCCGATTGTGGTTCGGGTCAAAGAAGATAGGATTCTTCTGGATGTCCGGACCATACTTCCTGAAGATTTTGACCAGCTGGCAACAGCCTTTGCTGCCATAAGCAGGGAGTAGGGAGAAACCCAAGTTCTACTATTACTATTCCACGTATCAGCGCTTGCGAGAGAGCCTCTCGGCAGTGGCCAGAAATGGCATCCAATTGCCGACAAGCAGCAAGCAGTCAACCATATCCAACTAAAAGCCTTGTTTGATTTTTTTATTTTTGACTTTTTGGTTAAATTTGCACTACCATCTTATCTACTTAGCAATACTGTTGTAGCATAGAGCGTAATCAGTGGTTCAAAGAGATATCTAGCTGGCAAATTCTCACTGGTTTATGGAGGAAAGCTTTTGAAACATATCATAATTGGTACAGCCGGTCATATTGATCATGGAAAAACAACTTTGATTAAAGCCCTGACCGGCATTGACACGGATCGCTTGAGCGAGGAAAAGAAAAGAGGTATCTCCATAGAGCTGGGATTTGCCGAATTCAAGCTCCCTAGCGGACAAATCGCAGGAGTAGTTGATGTTCCGGGGCATGAACGTTTTGTAAAGAACATGCTGGCCGGCGCTACAGGTATTGATATCGTTTTACTGGTGGTTGCTGCCGATGACGGAGTTATGCCCCAGACCAGAGAGCATCTTGCCATCTGCGATCTTCTGGGCGTGAAAAAAGGTGTGGTTGCTCTCACCAAAACGGATCTGGTGGATGAAGAATGGCTGGAAATGGTAGAGGAAGATGTAAGAGAAGTCTTGGAGAGCACTTCTCTGAAAGATGCGCCTATCATCGCGGTTTCTCCGGTAAAAGACATAGGAATAGAAGAGCTGCTGGATCTAATTGATGAGGCGGCGCAGGAAGTAAACGAAAAAGAGGTTGATTTACCCTATCGGATGCCAATTGACCGGGTTTTCTCTCTAAAAGGAGTTGGCGCTGTGGTAACCGGTACTTTGTGGGAAGGAGAGATTCCCGCGGATTCCCAGGTTTCCATCCTTCCCAAAAATATATCAGCTCGCGTAAGGACTGTTCAGGTACATAGTCAATCTGTCGATAGGGCGCTAGCCGGACAACGGGTGGCGCTTAATCTCGGTGGGGTTAAAGCAAGTGAATTAGAGCGGGGCGATGTTATCCTTCCGCCTGATTATCTTTCTGCCAGCTATATGTTCGATGCCAAGTTGTACTTAATCCCGGAGGCACCCAGACCTCTGAGAAATAGAACCAGGATCCGTTTACACCACTGCACTCAGGAAGTTCTGGGAAGAGTTGTTTTATTGGAGGGAGAAGAACTCGCACCGGGCAAATCCGGTTATGTTCAATTCCGCCTGGAAGTTCCCATTGTTCCCAAGTATAAAGACAAGTTTATAATCAGAGCCTACTCTCCGGTTTTTACTATTGGGGGAGGAGAAGTTCTTGACAGCCATCCCCACAAACACAAACGACACAGAGTGGATGTTATTGAATCAATGAAAATTCGCGAGCAGGGAGAAATGGCGGATATTGTTGAGCTGATTCTCAAAGAGGAAAAAGCACCGTTAACAGCCCCGGACATAGTGACTCATTCAGAGTTGTTGCAGGATGAAGTCAAAACAGCTTTGGATGGCCTTACAAAGGCGGGTAAAGTGGAGATATTGCAGGGTGATGGGGAGAGGCTCTATCTGATTATTCAAGTATTTACCCAAATCAAAGAAGAGATCCTGCGTTTCCTGGAAGACTATTTAAAGCAGAATCCTCTAAGTAGAGGTGCCAAGAAGGAACTGGTAAGAGCACAAGTTCTCTCATCCTTATCTCCCAAAGTGGCGGATATTATGTTTGGGCGGCTAATCAAGGCCGGGCTGGTTGTTCAGGAAAGTGATATTTTGAAACTGCAGTCAGCAGAAACCGGTCTTTCGGATGTCCAGAAGCAGTTGATCACCAGGTTGATGCAGCTTCTGGAAAACAATAAATTTGGACCGCCAACCTTAAAAGAGATAATGGCTGAGCTGAAATTGAAGCAAGACCAGTTGCAGGAACTGCTAAAAATACTGATTGAAGAAGGAAAGGTCGAAAGAGTGAGGTTCGACCTGTACTTTTCCGGTACCGCGGTTGAAGAAGCAAGAAACAAGATTATTGCTTTTCTCAAAGAGAATGAAAGAATAACGGCAGCTGAGTTTCGGGATCTTATCGGAACCAGCCGAAAATTCGCTGTGCCTATATTGGAATACCTGGATTTGAAGAAAGTGACCAAAAGGATTGAAGATTACAGAGTACTGGCTAAGTGAGGGATGAGGGAGCAGGGAGAAGGGATGAGTCAAGAGGAAAGTCCAAGGTCCAACGTCCAAAGTCAAAGAGAAACCAAAAGCCGTAGATTGGAGACTGAAGGCTGAGGGCATAAACATATTGGCTGCCCATAGATTGCTATGCTAAGATGAAGAAAGGACCCCAGCTTAAAAGCTGACAATCGGGCAACAAGCAGCTGAAAGCTGGCGTTAAGCTTGGGGGCGGATTAGTCCTGGTGGGCTTCCTGGTCTTCAAAACCACGGTGGGGCGTTAATAGCGTCCTGGGTGGGTTCGATTCCCACACGCTCCCGCCACCTAAAATCCGGCAGAACGGTTCATTTAATTGTAATCGCTCAATCAAATTCAATACCAGTTTCCTGTTTTCCGGAGTGAGAGTGGCGAGGATCTTTACACCCAACTCCCTTTTCTTGAGATTCTTCTTCTGGGGTTTGTCAAAGAATAAGCCCGAGGAAACACCTCGGGCTTATATCTTGAAGGGCAGAACCTAATTTCGATTTGGATATAGGAAGAGCCCAACAAACCAGTTTTCAGATCTTCCTCAGCTTCTTTACAGTTACTACTTCTGATTTCCTTAGCGGATTTATTATCTCTTCTGGCTCCTTGGGCTCTAATTACATTATCGGCAGTTGTCTGTTGACGATTAAGGAAACCCTAAAGGGTTTTAACCCTGATGTTGCAATATCAGGGTTTAATAAGCTAGACAAATCAGAGAGGAATGTTTAATATCAGAATTCAATTCTGATAGGAACACAACAAAGCAAAGTGGGTCATAAAATGGGCAAAGGGAAGACAATAAGAAAGCCTCTATTTCTGGCCTTATTCTTTCTTCTATTTTTTCCCCTGATTTTGGCGGCCAGGGGAGATTCTTCTTTTGGCGAGACCAAAAAATCCGCAGTTAAAAAAAGATCAAACGGGAAAAAAGCAGTGCTGGTTGTTATAAATGCTATTGGGATCGAGGATTTGACTCAGGCCGATACTCCTCGATTATTTGAACTAGCTAATAAGACAGGCGCCGTGGGTCTTATGAACACCCGTACGGCTGGAGGGATAAACAGAGTTAATAATTATCTTACCATCGGCGCCGGAGTTAAAGCGGCCGGTGGAATTCGAGGCGGTTTGGCCTTCAACACGGACGAGAAGTACAGATTGGAGAAGGCCGGTAATATTTATGAGGTTCGGACAGGCATAGAAGCACCCGCTGGTGGTGTGATCAATATTGCAATTGGCGATATATTCAGGCGAAGCAAACGCCAAAAGCGTGACATTTATCCCGGCGCATTAGGAAAAGCACTTAAAAAAGCAGGGCATGAAGCCGGAGTTTTGGGAAATGCCGATGTTCTAAAAGGACACGACGGTGAGCCGACTTTCCGACGCGAAGCTGGATTGATCGCTATGGATCAGTTGGGTCGCGTTCCGGTCGGTGATGTGAGCCGGAGGACTGCCCGGCCGGATTCTCGGAGTGTCGGTGGTGTCAATACCGACTACGAAAGACTTCTTTCTCAAGCAACTGAAATGCTCACCAAAGTAGACTTCTTGGTAGTGGAGACGGGTGATACGGCAAGACTGGATGAATTTGCCATGCTGCTATTGGATTGGGAGATCCCCAGGAAGAAAAGGACTGCGTTGAAAGAGGTCGATTGGTTTATTGATCGACTAATCGAGCGAGTCGATCTTGATAATACACTTCTGCTTATAGCTTCTCCTACTCCCTCAAGGCGAATGAGGGCCGATGGAAACAACCTCAGCCCTCTTATTCTGATAGGTCCTGGTATCAAGCCGGGAATATTGACCTCTGCTACTACCAGGAGGCATGGCATTGTAGATAACACGGATATAGCGCCAACAGTAGTTAAATTTCTGGGTGGAGAGATACCTTTTTATATGTCCGGACGTTCTCTTGCAGGGGAAACTGAACCAAATGCTACTGAATATTTGGGCCAGGAGCTTCAACAAATACTGATAAAATCTGAAATGCGAGTTCCTGTTCTTACTACTTATGTGACAGTAGTAGCTTTTATTCTGATACTCTCACTCCTGGTATTGCTGTGGGGAGAAAAAGGTATTGCCTATTTGAGACTGTTTCGGGCAATCCTTTTATTAGCAATCTCTGCTCCGCTTGCCATGCTTCTGACGGCTTGCTTCAATTACTCTTCGTTAATGGCTCCGGTAGTCATGACTCTGTTTTTCAGTATACTGCTCGTGGGTTTTAGTCTCCTTTTAAGAGGCAATTATCTTTATCCGGTTTTGGCTATCTCCCTGCTTACATGCGGAGCCTTGATTCTTGATACTATAACCGGGGCATATCTTATGCAACGCTCTCTTTTAGGATATTGTCCCATAATCGGTGCCAGGTTCTATGGTATCGGCAATGAGTATATGGGTGTTCTTGTTGGATCAAGTGTTATTGGATTGACATTGTTTTTTGACGTTTTTAATTTGCGCACCAGACGCTCAACTATTGTCCTTGGTCTGCTATTCGTTATAGTAACTTTTACCATTGGTTACCAGGCATTTGGTGCAAATATTGGTGGTTCCATAGGTGCTGTGGTGGCTTTCGGTGTTACTTTAATTGCTATTATCGGAGGGAAGATCTCTTCAAAGCATTTAGCGGCAATAGTCGCTGCTATTCTATTGCTCTTAACCGGATTAGCAGCATTGGATTTGCTGCGGGTTGGAGGAAATTCTCATTTGGGAAGAGCTGTCATCCTGATTCAGAAAGGCGGTTTAGGGGAAGCAGTCCGGATTATTCAGCGAAAGCTGTCCAATAATATAAAAGGAACTCGTTATACTGCATGGACTCGTATATTGATTGCTTCTTTAGTGGTTTTACCTACTCTCTTTCTAAGGCCGGTTGGGGATTTTTCCAGAATCAGAAAAGAATATCCATTTCTCACGGCAGGTAGCATTGGTTCGGCTAGTGGTGCATTTGTAGCTTTCTTGGTGAACGATACAGGAGCTGCCGTTGCTGCGACGATAATTGTCTTTTCGGCAGTTGTGACATTATACATAATAATAGAGGAACAACTGAAAAGGCGGTATGCAAACATAGACTAAAAGCTGGTCTAACAGTCAAATGATCCTTGTTCGATCACAAAAAGAGAGTGCAGTTTACCAAAGTTAGCTGAAGTTTATGACGATACAACCTCTATCAATAGAAATAATCTAAAATATTATAGTGATTTGGCAGGAAATGTAAGCTTCATGTCGAAATGCATACAGTAGCTTGCGGAAATTCTATATTGCATTAGGGCTAAGTATGGGAGGGGCTACTTTCTTGTTGATCAACAGCGAGGAAAGTACCTAGCTTGGCCCTATTGGCATTTTAAGGGTCAAGTAAGAGTATAGCTAACCGAAGCCTTCGATAAATTACCTCCGTCTACAATTAAATGGGGACAGAGCCCATTTTTACAGTTAATAACACAACTCTTCATTGTGCTTACGCTGGGCATATCTATAAATTGTATTAGGACAAATCAATAATAGGGCTCTGTCCCTATTTATTATTGGAAGAGGGCTTTGTTGGAACAAGAGGATTGCTGTACTGATAATTATCACGTAGAATTAATAAGAAGGGGATGGCAGGTTGAGATAGATAGGTTAAAATACTAGCTGAAGATCAAAGTAGTATTGAGTTGCCCGGAATAAGTAGGCGGCCAATCAATGTTAGGTTAGGTGTTATTGCTAGGTGATGGCAATAGAGAGAGGTAGAATCTTATGAAGAAGTCCCTTGTTTTAATAGTTGTCACATTTTCAGTTATTCTAGGATTCGTAATATTTGCATTAGTTCAAAATCCTCCCCAGGAACAAGAAGAACACTCGCATGATGACGAGCAGACTGAGCAAGAAGCGAACTTTTTAGAGCAAACGTTTACCACTATCGATGCTTCCGTATCTAAGAATCTGGTGTTGAATGTGGCGGAGATGAATAGCCGGGAACCGGCAGATGCTATTGCTAATTCAATTGTCCAATACGAAGAATCTATTGGGAGAATTACGGCTGATTTGAGTAGTGGGGTTTTTACCATCGAATACGATTCATCAAAGCTAAAAGAAGAAGATATACTCCAGGCAGTTAAGGGAACAGGCTATACAATCGAAAAAACCTCAGAACAAACTCCTGCACCTTAAGTCAAAATTACCTATTCTGAGCAGGACAGAAAATGCATCAGCACGCAGACAGTCATGTAAACATGAAGCTTGTAGTAGGCATTTTACTTAATTCCGTCTTTGCTGTGATTGAGCTTCTTGCGGGTATTTGGATAGGTAGTCTGGCGCTGATCAGCGATGCGGGTCATAATTTTTCAGATTCTTTGGCCCTGGTTCTCTCACTGTTTGCCCGTTACGTCTCATCCAAGCCTGCCACACCACAAAAAACCTTTGGCTATCACCGGGTTGGTATTCTCACTGCTTTGGTCAATGCTCTGGTGCTAGTGGTCATAAGTGGTGCAATCCTGTTTGAAGCCTATCACAGAATTGTTCGTCCGGTTGAAGTTTCCGGGATATGGCTTCTGGCAGTGGCCGGTATAGGTTTTATTATCAACGCTACAATTGCCTTGAGTTTCAGGTCCCATCAACATGACCTCAATATAAAAAGCGCTTTCCTTCACCTTTTTGCTGATGCGCTTGTTTCCCTGGGCGTTGTTTTTGCCGGCATTATTATCATGCTTACCGGATTACCTATTTTTGATTCTCTGATCAGTATATTGATCAGTTTGGTCATTCTTTATATGGTCTGGGACGTAATTAAAGAGTCCATTGATATTCTTATGGAAGCAGTGCCGCGGAAAGTAGACCTTGATGAGGTAGTACGCACTCTGAAGCAAATTCAAGGCATACGGGATATTCATGATGCTCATATATGGACAATAGGATCGAATATATTCGCTATGAGCTGCCACGCTCTAGTTGAAAATCTAACCATTGACGAAAGCGGCTGTCTCTTAAGAGAAATAGAAGACGTGTTGGAGCACCGTTTTAATATAGTGCACCCCACGGTGCAATTTGAATGTGAAGAGTGTAAATCAGCAGAAGTTTGTAGAATTCCTCGGGGAAGCTCCAAGAATAAGCCGAAGCCGATTCATTAGCTTTCCGGCCAGAGCTAGCTCACGGCGTTAAAATCCTTACCAAAAAAGAAAGTTGACAAGTGTTGTATATAGGACTAAAATGGTCCTAAATCAATTACAGAAATGCCTTGAGGTTTACTCAAATGGAATTTATCAAGCGCAACACCGATTATGCACTTAGAGCATTGGTTTACTTGGCCCAAAAGAAATCGGGAAGTACGGTTTTTGTGCGTACCATTGCTGAAGAAGAAAATGTTTCCCAAGATTTTCTGCGCAAGATTCTTCAGATTTTGGCCGAGATCGGATTAGTCGAATCGCATCGTGGCCCCAAAGGAGGGTTTTCTCTAGCCAAGGATCCGGATAAGATCACCGTTCTTGAAGTTATGGAAGCATTGCAGGGACCTGTTGCCATAAATCGCTGTTTCTTAGGCAAGGATTCTTGTTCCAATTACGATCAGTGTGAGTTGAAGAGCAGGTTGGTTGGAATACAGGAAACCATATTGAGTTTTCTAAATGGAATAACTTTAGCCCAATTGCTATCGGCTGAAGAGGCCAATTTGAAAAACAGTTCAACCGTAGAGGGAAAGTGAGGTAATAGACGATGAATAAATGTCCCGGTCAGGATTCAAGAAAACT
>SDBS01004030.1_pt1 | contig 14406 bp, 9 predicted proteins | sample 2277091 | NCBI WGS metagenome assembly SDBS01 (sample SAMN10404972, study PRJNA504765) | marine sediment metagenome | isolation source: marine sediment core GS10_PC15, 163 cmbsf | place: Arctic Ocean: Southern Knipovich Ridge | collected 2010
AGCAACTACGTAGATTTGTCACGTAGGTAATTGCTGGTGTGGGTAGATACGATTTAGTTGATCTCTGATTACAACGCCAGCGCCTTTCGGATTGAGTTTTGCGGCGATGAAGTCGAGAGCATCAGAGAAATCCATCACCTGACCGGCGAGATTTTGAAAGAACAAGAACGGCTGGCCATCTATCCGGCCAAGCATTTTATTACCTCCCGACCTCAGCTTGAAAAGGCTATCGTCGCTATCGAGCAGGAGCTTGCCGAAACGCTTGAGAGTTTCCGCTCCCAAAATAAACTCCTCGAAGCGCAGCGTCTTGAGAGTCGCACCAGGTATGATCTTGAGATGCTGAAGGAGCTCGGCTACTGTACCGGTATCGAAAACTACTCCCGTCACCTCACCGGACGCAAGCCGGGAGAAAGACCATTTGCCCTGATTGATTTCTTCCCGCCGGATTTCATTACGATCATCGATGAATCCCACCAGTCTATCCCCCAGGTACGCGGTATGTTTGCCGGCGATCGCAGCCGCAAGGAGACCCTGGTGGCGCACGGTTTCCGCCTTCCCTCGGCGCTTGACAACCGGCCGCTTTTCTTTGAAGAGTTCGAAAGTCTGATGAACCGGACGATCTACGTCTCAGCGACGCCGGCCGAGTATGAGCTTACAAAGTCGGAAGGCGTTGTGGTTGACCAGGTTATACGCCCTACCGGCCTTCTCGACCCGGTGACGACAGTGAAGCCTCTGGCGACTCAAGTGGACGACCTTCTGCTGCAGGTCAGGAAGCGGCAGGCCAAAGGTGAGCGGGTGCTGGTCACCACCCTGACCAAACGGATGGCGGAAGATTTGACCGATTACATGGCCAAGTTGGCGGTGCGGGTGCGCTACCTTCATAGTGAAATCAACACCATCGACCGTACCGGTATCATTCGTGACCTGCGGCTGGGGGAGTTTGACGTGCTGGTGGGCGTAAACCTTCTGCGCGAGGGGTTGGACTTGCCGGAGGTGTCGCTGGTGGCGATTCTGGATGCTGACAAGGAGGGTTTTTTGCGTTCGGAAAGATCGCTTATTCAGACCGCCGGGCGGGCGGCCAGAAACAAAAACGGCGAAGTCATCCTGTACGCCGACAAAATTACCAACTCGATGCGAAAAGCTATCGATGAGACCGACCGCCGCCGTGCAAAGCAGCTCGCTTACAACAAGAAGCACAATATCAATCCGGAGACGATATACAAGACGCGTGAGGAGATTCTCCGCGCCACCCAGTTTGCCGACAGCAAGACGGTCGAGGAAAAGACGTTTGAGAAACCGAGCAGTTTCGTCCGCATGAGCCGCGAAGACCAGTTGGCTTTTATGATGAAAGCAATGAAAAAAGCGGCTGAAAATCTTGACTTTGAAACGGCGGTGATTATCAGGGACGAAATCACGCAAATGAAACAGGAAATCAAAAAGGGCAAACGCAAGCGAAGATAGTGTTAGCTGGTAAGAAGCACCGATATAATGATAGAAAAAAGCTGTAACCTTTGCCTGTCGATGATCCTGGCGGTGACGCTTGGAGTCCTCTGCGGTTGCGAGGAACGTGAGATTCCGGTGATAACCGATGAGGGGCAAATCATCCAATACCTGACTCTCACTGGAGAAGGGCGGGAGCTTTTTCGCACACATGACCTGATCCCCGACGACCCGTATCTGCTGCCCTACGACGGTTCCGTCTACCAGGACCTCGTTGATTCGATCTGGAAGGATATTGACGTTTTCATAGACACCTCACGCACCTACGATTTCGGACCTCTGGGGCGCCATTATATTGCTGTGGCCACGGTGACCGATCGCTTCTTTGTCACCACGGTGAGTGTTTTAGGCGACAATACCACCCGTATTTTCGGTGAGCGGCTAGTCAAACGCTATGGTTATTTTGTCAAGCTGGGGGATGACAGCAAACCGTACCTGGGCTGGAAACTGCGTGGGTTTAACAGCCTTGGATCGTCGGTGGCGCCGGTGAATCTCTCAGTCAAAACGGCTGACGGCGCCCAGACTCTGGCCGCAACACTGGCTCAATACACTTACGATGCGCCGGGGTCTTATCTGCCGTTTATTCATATTAACGATATTAACAACCTTAACACCGGTGATGCATTGATCTTCAATGTCTCCCCACGAACGGGCCATACTGTAGCCTATTACCACCTCACTACGGGCGCAACCGATGCCGGCTTTGTGACGCAGGCGATGGATCGGATTGACGAGCAACACTGGGTAGACACTATTGTAACGCCGTCACCGAATCCTAAGTTGTACAATGTCGTTTTTGTGCAGTCCTTCTTGACACCGCCCTCGTTTCAATACATGAGGGGCTGGTGTATTCCGTATCGCATTCCTTAATGGGTGACGTCCGTTTCGATCTTTTTTTGCCCAAGCCTATTTTTGTTGAATATTTCTCCTTTGACCGGTATATTGAAAAAGTGACAAAACTCACAATCAAACAAGGAGGTATTATGCCTAAGACACGTTTTGGGATGTTGCCGCTGATTATCATTGCGGCACTGGCGCTCGGGATGGTCGGCTGCGGGACGCAGGTACCATCGGGGCATCGGGGGGTCTTTTACTACAAGTTCGGCGAAGGGACCGAATTCGGTAAGATTTACAAGGAAGGATTCTCCTGGCACCTTCCCTGGAACAACATATTCGTCTACAAAGTCCAGCTTCAGGAACAAAAAGAAGCCCTGACGGTCCTTTCCTCTGACGGCGCCACCATTAAGCTGGAAGTTTCCATCCTGTACCGACCGCTGGCATCGAAGCTTGATTCCCTGCAGGTTACTATCGGGCGCAACTACTATAACGTCGCTATTGCTCCCACTATTCGCGAAGTAGCTCGCACGATTGCAGGCCGCTACAAGCCGGAAGAAATCTATTCCACCAAACGCGAACAGATAGCAAGCGAGGTAGTCGAATCTCTTCGCGCCGCCATGACTGACAAATTCATCATGATCGAAAATGTCCTCATCCGCGACGTACTGATTCCGCCTGAAATATCGAAGGCCATCAATCTCAAGCTGACCATGGACCAGGAGGCTCAGCGCATGCAGTTCACCATCGAGAAAGAAAAACGGGAGGCGGAAAGAAAGCGCATCGAGGCCAAGGGGATTTCCGATTTTCAAAAGATCGTCAGCGCCGGCATCACGTCGTCCCTGCTCAAATGGAAAGGAATCGAAGCGACCCTGGAAATCGCCAAGTCCCCTAACACCAAAGTGATCATTGTTGGTAATGATGCCGGAAGTTTGCCGATTATTCTTGGAGGCGATAAGTAACCGCATTGTGGTTTACGTTTGTGAGCGGCGTACGTCCGCGTGCGCCGCTTCGATATGTTTATCGTAGGCAGCAAATGTGGATGTCTGCCACTGGAATCAAGTAGTGCATTTCCAAAACAAGTTAGGAGGTAGCACTCAACCAATATAGGTGAGTATGCGTTTAAGTGGTAAGTCGATAGAAAAAGTAGAGGCCCAGGATATAATCTACCTCAAGGATAACAAGGTTCCAGAAGATGTTAGCCTCGAATACAAGAGTGAACTTCCAGGAAACGCAGATGGCGAAAAGAAGGAGTTTCTTGCGGATGTTTCGGCTTTTGCTAATAGATATGGCGGAATGATTATCTATGGCATTGAAGAGGAGCGTGACGAAAATAGTCAGCCTACCGGTTTCCTAAAAGACATCTGCGGTCTCGGCATCCTTAATCAGGATAAAGAGAAACAGCGCCTTGAACAGATAGTCTCCGCTGGCTTAGATCCCAAACTCTCGAATGTTGTCTTTCGTTTCACGGAAATTGACGAAAAGTTAGTACTTCTTTTTGGTATTCCACGGAGTCTATTCGCACCTCACGTTGTTTGGTTTCAGCGTAATGGGAAGTTTTACATTCGCACAAATACTGGTAAGGAACAGATGGATGTACATGAGCTACGCAGAGCTTTTCTACAACGGAGTGATTGGGAAACACAAGCTGATTCATTTCGGCGGCAGCGAATTATGGATGTGCAATATCAGGGTTGGATTCCTACACTAGATTCTGATAACAGCTACTTCATACACATATTACCACTTGGAGCAGACAGGGCTCACATCAATCTCAAGCTTGCGGAAAGTAGAGTTGGCAGTTTTGCACTTATGCCTTATCAGACGTTTAGAACCAGCTACAACATAGATGGCTTGCTGCAGAGTTTTGGATCTCCAATAAAAGCGTACATTCAATACTTCAGAAACGGTGGATTGGAGTTTTTCGTATCGACACCACGTTTTCAGAAACAGTTTAATGACAAGAAGGTTTGGATGCTAAAGGGCGAAACGATTGAAAAGTACTCGGTACACGTTCTCAAAAAGTATCTGGCTTTTGCTGAAGAGCTAAGCATTCAGCCCCCTTTTGAAGTCTTCTTATCCCTTATTGGCACTTCAGACAAGTACATTGTGGTTGACCCAGATTACTATGACACAATTGAGGAATTATACAAAAGATTTGATAGGAATCAGATTCTCCTCCCAGGGCTAGTTCTGGAAAATATCATGACTAATCCCGAAGATTTCCTTGCACCCTCCTTTGATATACTCTGGCAGGCTGGCGGTTGGAATGAGAGTCCATTCTAAGCCGCGCAAAGAAAACGAAGAGCAGTTAGGTCTTCTTGAGCGCCAGATAAAGAGGGGTTGTCTCAAAAGATAGCGAATCATGTTTCATTAGGTCTTGCGGCCCCGATTTGTGGGGGACGTGTGACCTGACGAACAATTTTCCAAGAAGAAAGTCGGAACCACGGGGGTTCCGACCTACGTAGCTTCCTCGTCCGACCGAGACTAAGTCAGTCCGACTAACCGCAGAATCTGCGGCTGATTATCCATTCGCCTGTGGCCGGTATGAGTAACATAACACATATTTTGAATATCTGCCTTCACAAAATGGACAAGTGCCTGCATATCCCGTGCAGTAAAACCTGTAACTTCAATGGATTCAACATCTTGGCTTGTTGGCCCAATTCTTGCATCAAGGTCATATCAGACAATTTTCGCCTTGACTTTTGCGACGGGAAAGGTATATTTGGATGTACATTGTAGAGAATCAAAGTACTGTAGCAACTTACTGCACGATACATACTAATCCGGTGGGAGGCTTGGCGAAGACAAGTTCTGCGTCAAAAGGGGCCGGTATGGCCTCGTTCGATATAAATGTTCGCAATCACAATGTGTGGGCCTTTATAAGCGACTTCTGTCCTTAAAGTACGAGGTCCACTTTCGGAGGAAAGATGACACGGTTAGGGTTTATTAGCATCACGGCAATACTCATTTTGTTTTTTGCTGTGTTCCAGACGCATGGCGCTTCGGGGGATCAGGCAGCATCTATAGCAGATACGCCGGGAGACAATAGTGACTCGGCGTCATGCCCGCCGCCTCAAGTTCTTGGCTACGATTCGACTATTTACCTCTGCTATATCGAGAATATCTGCTTTGACGTTATTGCCATTAATTCGGGTGGTGATTCGTTGGTCATTACTCAGGTTGAAGGACCTGGTCAGTTTGAGATGCTGACCGACACCTCGGGCCAGACCTGCTTTATGCCGGACGAGGTGGATTCGGCAACATATCTCTTTGCTTACACCGTAGACAAGGCTTGCGACACGGCTGGAGGCGGGGAGCCGCCTGGGGATCCGCTCTGTCCTCAGGATACGATCCGAATAACAGTCATTTTGAACCAAGCCCCGTACGTAAACATGGCCGACGATTTTTCCATTTCTCTGTGCCAGGCGGAGAGCCTTTGTTTTCCCGCCACCGCCGATGACCCCGATTTTGATATCGCGGATGTCTGGGTCAACTTTGGCAGCTACGACGACGTTAACGATAAAGTCTGCTTTTATGCCGACACGGCCGGCGTGTACACCCTGATTTTGACCGCCGTTGACACCTGTGGCGCGACCGATAGTGACACGACCGTTGTCACGGTTGCCATGAACGAAGATCCCACGGTGGATATGGGCGATGATTTCACCGTCTACCTCTGTGGCGAGATGGAGGTCTGCCTTGACGCCATTATCACCGATGACAACATTGAGACGATCTATGTGAATTTCGGAAGCTATGACAGCCAGACCGGACAGGTTTGCTTCATTCCCGATACCACCGGAAGTTATGTAATTGTGCTTACGGCAATCGATGCCTGTGATGTATCTGCCGACGACACGGTGGTTGTGACGGTGATCGGCGGCGAGGCGCCGTATGTCGACTTGGGTGAAGATTTTAGCGTCGCTCTGTGCGAACCCTCCGAAATCTGCGTGGACGTTGAAACCATTGAGATATTCAAGTCGCTTTCAACCAACCTCGGTCAGTATGATGAGTACACCGGCCAGGTCTGTTTCATTCCTGACACGTCCGGTGTGTATACGTTGATAGTTGAGGTCACCGACTCGTGTGATTTGGTCGGGGCGGATACGGTCAACATCACGGTGGAGCTCAACAGCCCACCGGTGGTGAGCGGGATGACCGACAGCACGTTGTACCTCTGTTACCCGCAGGAAATCTGTCTAACCGTGGATATTTTTGACCCGGACGACGATATCGACTCCATCTGGGTGAACCGCGGCAACTACGAGAACGGCAGCGTCTGCTTTATCCCCTACGACAGCGGGCATTATGAAATCATCGTCACTGCCGTTGACAGTTGCGGCAACGTGGGTGCCGATACGGCGCTGGTAGTCATCGAGACAGATCAGGGGATTTCAATCGAGTGTCCGAACGATACGACCATCTTCACCTGTCAACTGGTCGACACGTTTTGTCTGCCCATTTCCGGCATTCCGGAAAACGCCGAGGTTGAGGTATGGGGAATAAACACCTGGTATGATGCGCAGACACAGACAATTTGTTTCTGGTCGGAGTGTTCGAATATGAATCATATCACGGTTTTTGTCACCACCCCCTGCAACACCTACAGCTGCGAGTTCACGGTGACGGTCGAATGTAACAGCCCCCCGCTGGTCATCCTACCGCCGGATACCACCATCCCCCTGTGTGTGACGGAAGATATCTGCCTGCCGGTAGGCATCAGCGACGTCGACAACAATCTGGCGGATGTAATCGTTGAGGGTGGGTTCTACGATCCGACCGCGGGCCAGGTCTGCTTTACCCCCGACACGGCGGGAACGTACGTTATTCGCGTGACTGCCGTTGATTCCTGCGAGGCAACCGATTGGGATGAAATCGCCGTAGAGGTTATGCTCAACAGCGCGCCATATATTTCATACGAACTGATAGATTCCGTCTTTTCTCAATGTGTTCCGGAGGAAATATGCATACCGGTCGACATCGGCGACGTGGACGGCAACCTTGATACTGTGACCATTTCCTTCGGCTATTATAACGCCCAGACCGGCGAAGTCTGTTTCACTCCCGACAGCACCGGACGCTACTGCCTTCAGATCATCGCCACCGATCTCTGTGACCTGTCGGACACGGCCGAGATATGCGTCATAGTGGAAACGGGGAACTTTGTGTGGATTGACTGCCCGCTTGATCCAATCGATATCTCGCTTTGTAATCCCGGCGAAGTGTGCTGGCCGCTGGAGATTACGGGGGACAGCTTTCAGGTCCAAACAAGCTACGGGACGTGGGAGGATGGTCAGCTATGTTTCTTTGCCGATACGAGCGGCTTATACAATATCGAAGTAATCGCTATCGCGGACTGCAACAGCGACACCTGCTACATTCCCTTCGATGTCCTGATCGCCGACACAGTGTCCATCACCTGCCCGACTGATACGACCGTGACAATGTGTGAGCCTGACACTATTTGCCTACCATATACGGTTTCAACTAACGTCGATTCAGTCACCGTCACCGATCCGGCCTTTCTCAGCGGAATGGAGGTCTGTGTGCCGCTTATGGAAGCCGGCGACTACATGATAACAATGATTGCTTTCGGTGAGTGCGGGACGGACACCTGTGATTTCACCGTGACCGCTCAGTTCAACAGGCCGCCGGTCGTGGACGCCGGTAACGACACCACCTTCACTCTGTGTGACCTGAGCGAGATATGCGTACCGTTTACCGCCTCCGATCCCGATACCAACATCGTTGGCATTACAAGTTCTCTCGGAGTTGTTGACGGCAACCAGGTCTGTTTCACGCCTGAGGATTTCGAGACTTATGAGATTATTATTACCGTCGTTGATGAGTGCGGCGCCACCGCTGTCGACACGGTCCTGGTGACTTTAAGTCAGAGTGACGCAGCGTATATCTGGTGTCCCGAGGGGATCCACCACGACACCCTATGCGGGCCGGACACTATACGCATTCTCGTCCCGATTACGCCCGATGACGCCGAGATCACAATCTCTCCACCCATCGGGTACTACGATCCGAACACGGACACCGTCTATATCGGCATAGACTCTGGCGGAACCTACGTGATAACCATCATTGCCAAGGCGGTCTGCGGGAGTGACACCTGTGAGATCACGCTGGAGGTGGAGGTGGCGGAGCCCCCGGTTATTACCTGCCCGGAAGTGATTGATACCACGTTGTGTCTGGTGGCACCGGTTACGCTCTGCTACCCGGTTGCCGTGACCGGCAACGTTTCGCAGATAAGCGTGAGCCCCATCGGGTCCTATTCTGACGGCCAGGTATGCCTCCCTGTGGATTCAGTGGGTAGCTACCAGATCGAAATTGCAGCCGAAGGCCCCTGTGGGGCAGACACCTGCTACACAACGATACAGGTCGAGGAAGACCAGCCTCCGCAGTTGTTCCTGCCGGACTTCCAGACGTTTGAGCTTTGCCTTGATGATGTCGACTCAATCTGCATTCTAGACACTATTTACGCTACTGATGTCGAATCACCGGTATTGCTCACCATGACCTGCGGCGTAGGTATCTTCACGCCTATCACCGACAGCAGCGGCGTGGTCTGTTTCCTTCCGGACAGCTTTGGAGTTTACGAATTCTGCTTCGAAGCCTTCGACGGCTGCAACACCACGGTCGGTTCCTTCTTTGTTGAGATTGTGGAAAGGGATGACTGCGACGTGTGCCTGAGACTTTCTATCGACGGCGGTGAGTGCACGCCGGTCGGTGTAATGAAGCAAGTGGACCTGCATATTGAAACCAATACCCCTATCGGCGGTTTTGATCTCCTGTTGTACTATGACCCCTCTGCTCTCAGCTTTGACTTGGCTCACATCGACAGCACGGATATTGAGGGGTGGGAGTATTTCACCTGGCATCTCTTCGTAAACAATCCCGAACTTGTCCGCTTAATCGGCATCGCCGACATGAACAATGGCGCCCAGCATCCGCCGGATTCAACCCTGATGCCGAATGGCTTGTTTATCGTTATGCAATTTCTAGTGACCAATGACCAGAACCTCGGCGGTTTTTTCCTTCCCATTAGTTTTGTGTGGTTTGACTGCGGCGATAATGTTTTCTCTGACCCGACCGGCAACGATCTGTATGTGGACCTGAGAATCTTTAGCCCAGAAACGCTGCTGATCTGGGACGAGCTGGATGACGTTACTTACCCTGAGTCAGATCGCCCGTACGGCCTGGGAGCTCCTGATACATGTGTTGAAGGCGGTGGCGATGGCAAGCCGGCACCGATACGGTGTATCGAATTCATCAACGGCGGCATTTGTGTTATCCACCCCGACTCCATCGATAAGCGCGGGGATATCAATCTGAATGGTATTTCCAACGAAATTGCCGATGCCGTTCTGTTTTCCAATTACTTTATCTATGGCCTGGGCGTTTTCAAAATTAACTTAGCCGGGCAAATCGCCGCCTCCGATGTAAACGCCGACGGTATGACGCTCACCGTGGGCGACTTAGTGTACTTGATCAGGATCATTATCGGTGATGCCGACCCGATACCAAAAGTTACCCCGTATGTCGAGGAACTCATCGTGTCGACCAACCATGACGCCGATGCTATTTCAGTCACTACTGAGGCGGTGAGCACAATCGGAGCGGCTCTGTTTGTCTACGATATCAGCGGCGACCTGGTTCTTGACGAACCCCAACTGTTCCCGGACGCCGAGGGGATGGACTTGATGTGGACCGTTGAAAACGGCGAATTGAAGATGCTCATCTATAATATCGGGACCAACATGATCCCCACCGGTGTCAACGATCTGGTTAAGATTCCGTGCCGGGGCGACGGTCAACTGAACCTGATCCGAGCCGAGGTTGTCGACTATCAGGGCCGTCCCTACAAAGTTGCCGGCGAGGAGTCCGGGCTGCCGACCGGCTTCGCCCTGAACCAGAACTATCCGAATCCGTTCAACCCGACCACGACCATCAGCTTCAGGCTGCCGCAGTCGACCGAGTGGAGACTGGAGATTTTCAATATCACCGGCAGTCTGGTACGCGAATACCAAGGTTCGAGCGAGACCGGCACCGTCACGGTGCAATGGGACGGCAGGAACACCGACGGACTGCCGGTGGCTTCCGGCGTATACCTCTACCGTCTTGAGGCAACCAACTTCAGCGACAGCAAGAAAATGATTCTTTTGAAATAACTCCCTCTCTTGTCTTTCCTCAGAAGCGCCCGGCACGAATTGTACTGTCGGGCGTTTCTTTATTTGTTACAAATCGTTTCTCTTGCCTGGGGTGTCGACCTTGCGCGCCCCATTTGGGGGTGCTGTCATGCGACCCGAGGCTGTCTCAAAAGGCAACTGTTCTGGCTCGCGTAGGGTGGGGGCTTGTCTCCCACCTTATCATCGGCGGACACAAGGCCCGCCGCTACGCGGAGTTAGCAAATGGCGACTTCATTTGGTGCCATGTCCAGCGTAGCTGGAGTCAACTTTTGGGACAACCTCACCCCGCGTGACAATGGCTTTCCCGTCGGGTCTGAAGACCCACCGGGCATGGGACAAGGCGCATATATTTCTGGGACACAACATCAGGCACACGTTTAGGTTTTCTTTCCCCCGGGCTTCAGTCCTTCGTCGGTGATATAGTAGGTCACCAGCTCGTGCGGGGTCACGTCGAAGGCAGGCGAATAGACCTTTACTCCCGCCGGTGCGGTGCGCTTTCCGAAACCTTCGGTTACCTCCACCGGGGAACGTTCCTCAATAGGAATCCGGTCGCCCGATTCAATTTCATTGTCAAAGGTGGAATAGGGAGCCGCCACATAAAAGGGTACGCCGTGCCGATCGGCCAGAACCGCGACTGCGTAGGTTCCAATCTTGTTGGCTACGTCGCCGTTTTTCGTAATTCTGTCAGCCCCAACAATAACATGGTCGATTTTCCCCTGATGCATAAGCATCCCGGCCACGTTGTCGCAGATAAGGGTGACGTCAATTCCCTCCTGCTGAAGTTCCCAGGCGGTCAGTCGGGCGCCCTGCAAAAGGGGACGGGTTTCATCGGCAAAGACCTTTATGTTCTTGCCCTGATCACGGCAAGTGTAGATGACCCCTAAAGCGGTGCCGATACCGCCGGTGGCCAGCGCTCCGGCGTTGCAGTGAGTGAGGATGGTGTCGCCATCTTTGATTAACTCAGCGCCATGTTTGCCTATTCTCACGCAGAGAAGGCGGTCTTCTTTATGAATAGCCTCCGCCTCCCCCCACACAACAGACAAAGTCTGCTCTATAGAGTTACAACCGGACGATCTGATTTTTGCGAGCACCCTGTCAACAGCCCAGGCAAGATTTACGGCCGTGGGACGAGCCGCTTTGAAGTGACTCGCCACCTTTTCAATATATTCTCGGCTGTGGTCCCTTGATTGTTCGACGGCAATCGCCATTCCATAGGCGGCGGCGATACCGATCGCCGGGGCACCGCGCACCTTAAGTTGCCTTATGGCGTCAATGATCTCTCGGTAATCATCGAGGTCAAGATACTGCACCCGGAGAGGCAGTTTCGTTTGATCAAGTAAACGCAGCTTGCCGCCCGCACGTTCGAGGGTCTTAAATCTCATGTCAGTGCCTACTCTCCGATTATCTGAAAAATGACACGTCGTGTCCGGGGGCGGTTGTCGAACTCCAAAAAGACCACCTGCTGCCAGGTGCCCAGCATAAGCTTGCCGTCGGCAAAGGGGACGGTAATATCCGGCCCCACCAGAGCGGAGCGAAGGTGCGAGAAGCCGTTGCCGTCATGCCAGGTTTCATCGTGCTGGTAGGATCGGTCAGAAGGAACGAGCTTTTCCATCAGCTCAGGGAGGTCTTTCAGAAGCCCCGGCTCATACTCAATAGTCGTGATGCCGCCGGTGGATCCAGGCACAAAGGCGGTGATCGTCCCTGAGCTAAGACCGGACTTGCGAACGGCGTCTCCCAGTTTGGACGTTATGTCGATGATATCTCCCGGCCCGCCGGTTTTGAGTTGTATTTCTTCTGTTTTGACCATAATAGGACTCTTCTCCGTTTACAGTTCAAGTAGTGCAGAACACGAAGCGGTTCCGCTTATTGAGGTCACAAGTTGGCAGAACCACAAGGGGTTCTGCCCTACGATTGCTGCTCTACCAATCACTTATACAAGAATCTTTTCACCTTCTTCGTAGACGTCTTTTCAAGCTCCTCAAGCTGAAAGTCGAAAGCGGTAATGCGCTTGTAGCTTGCTGCATGGGCGTTGACGTCCTTTACCACTGTTGCAACAATCTCCTTAATCCTTTCCAAGTCGGGATTCTCTTCAGGGATACCAAAGTCGGCTTGTATCTGCTTGAGATCAGGCACTACTAACGCATGTACTTCCTCTCCCTGCTTTTTCTGCTTCTTGCGTCCGAACACCACCGCCTCAAGGATACAGCTTGACTCCAGCAGTCTTTCTTCAAGCTCTTCAGGGTAGATGTTTTTCCCGGCGGCGGAGACGATAACGTTCTTCTTGCGGCCGGTGATCCAGAGGTGGCCGTCCTTTAGCCGCCCGAGGTCGCCGGTGTGCAGCCAGCCGTCAACTACCAATTCCGCTGTCTTTTCCGGGTTATTCCGGTAGCCGGGGGTGACATTGTCACCCTTGACGAGTATCTCGCCAATACCACTTTTGTCGAGGTTATCAAACTTAACTTCCATATTCTCAAGCGGCGGCCCAACCGAGCCGAATTTGACGTCGTTAGGCCGGCTGACAGAGATAACGGGAGAGCATTCGGTCATCCCATACCCCTGCACAAAATCGAACCCAATGAGATTGAAAAAACGAGCGATTTTCGGCGGCAGCGCCGCGCCACCGGAGACAAACATACGGATAGTCCCTAAACCGGCTTTGTTTCTCAGACCCCGAAAAAGGGGCTTGCCCCACCTGAACCCGACAGACCACCCCATAGAGGCAAGGAGATAAAGCAGGCGAAACAGTAACCGTTTTCCCACTGGCGCCGAAGCAATCCCGCGCTGTATAGAATGGTACATTTTCTCAAAGAGCAATGGCACCCCGCACATCAGGGTCACTGCGTTGAAGGCAATGTCTTCGAGAATTTCTTTTGACTTCAAAGACCGGGCATACACGATGGCGGAACCCGATATGAGGGGTGTCAGAAAGCCACAAGTAGTTTCAAAGGTGTGGTGCAGGGGCAGGACGGATAGAAAGGTATCGTTGTTGTCAAACTGGAGGGCCGATGCAATTCCCTGCAGATTGGCCAGGATATTCTCATGAGTAAGTTCCACGGCCTTTGGTCTGCCGGTTGTTCCGGAGGTATATATCAGGACGGCTGTTTTGTTTATCCGATTTCTCTGAGCCGGACCTTCCGAGTTTGTGAGCCTTGTCCAACTGTCGGGCGAATCATCCTCAAAAGAGAAGACCTCGATATCCGCGTGCAGCGTCTTTAACAGATTCTCAAAGCGGCCCGACGTAAAGACAACATCCAACCTGGCATTATCAATGATAAAAGAGACCTCGTCTCCCTTCAGGCTGGCATCAATCGGCACCACTGTTTTGCCGGCGGCCAGTATAGCCAGATACGCGATTCCCCATTCGGGGCGATTTTCAGAGAGGAGACCGACCTCTGTTTTTTTCGTATATTCTCCGCGTGACAGACCCAGAGACAGTTGCTCAACAATTGTGCGCACCTCGCCATAGGTGTAACTGTGTCCCCGGCCGCCGTTGGCCTTGAGAGCTGTCCGTTCGGGATGGTGGCGAGCCACCTTCTCAAAAGCTGAGTAGATATTAGCATCCGGGCGCGTTTGTGTTCGTATAGCTGCCACCATATTCTTAATGTATGCGCAAAACATCCTCCCTCAAAGCAAAAAGCCGCAAGGCCGCGAGCGGCATTTAATGATGTAGTGATATAGGTCAGGTTTCGCAGACCCGACTTGGACGGGGCAAGAAACCCGACTTATATAATTCTTGGGTTGTAGGAATACAAACCGTTTCTCCCGCGTAGGGGGCGGCCTTGTGTCGCCCCGTCTAATGGGTGCTCACCATCGGCGGGGACAAGCCCCGCCGCTACGCGATTGAGATATGAGTTGTCTCAACCAAAAA
>SDBS01004031.1_pt1 | contig 14402 bp, 14 predicted proteins | sample 2277091 | NCBI WGS metagenome assembly SDBS01 (sample SAMN10404972, study PRJNA504765) | marine sediment metagenome | isolation source: marine sediment core GS10_PC15, 163 cmbsf | place: Arctic Ocean: Southern Knipovich Ridge | collected 2010
TTCAAAGTTTTTTAAATGTTATATATAATTAATTAATGATAAATCTTTTCGAGATTTTTCAAGAAGATATTTGTCAAAAATAAAAAAAAATGAAAATAATAAATTAAATAGAAAAATGATTGATAAACAAAAATTTGGTAACACGGGGCATATGAGTACACGAACCATTTTTGGAGCTGCTGCCCTTAGGGGTGTGACTCAGGTTGAAGCTGATCAAACACTTGATGTGCTCCTAAAATATGGAATAAACCATATTGACACAGCTGCCGGCTACGGAGATTCAGAATTACATATAGGTCCCTGGATGGAGAAACACCGCAAAAAGTTTTTCCTTGCCACAAAGATATTTAGGCGTTCCTACAAGGATGCCTGTGATCAAATACAAAGTTCACTCGAACGACTTCAGGTCTCTTCCATAGACCTAATCCAGCTCCATAACTTGACAGACCCTAAAAGCTGGGAAAAAGTAATGGGTCCCGATGGAGCCTTAAAAGCCCTCGTTGAAGCCCGTGAGCAAGGATTAGTTAAGTTTGTTGGGGTGACAGGTCACGGATATACTGTAGCGGAAGTGCATAAGCGAAGTTTGGAACATTTTGAATTTGACTCGGTATTATTACCATATAACTACTTGATGATCCAGAATCAAAAATATGCTGTTGATTTTGAATCCCTCTTAAAATTATGTCAAGAGCGAAACATTGCATTTCAGACAATAAAATCTTTGGCTCGTCGTCCTTGGTATGAGAAAAAAAGGATGCGATCCACGTGGTACGAACCTTTTGAAGCTCAAACAGACATTGATCGTGCCGTTCATTGGGTTTTGAAAAAGGAAGGGATTTTCCTCAATACGAGCGCCGATATTCATCTTTTACCTAAAATACTCGATGCTGCCAGTCGCTTTAAAATGGGTCCACCTGAGGATGAAATGCAAGCAGAAACCACAAATCTAGGAATGAAGCCGATATTTGACGGGAGATCTTTGATTTTAAAATGAAATGCATTCTTAAATTATTAAGAAGCAATAAGGTTATCAATTTTATTAAAAATTTTTAAATAATATTAACAGATATAATAATTTTAACAAAATTCATGATGATATTTTTAAAATCAAAAATTAAAAATAATATCTTCAAATTTCTTTAATGCTTCTTTTGCCTTTTTAATATCTTCCGATTCTGCTGACAAGAGTATAGCATTTCTATTAAGTGACACTTTTATAGTTATTGATACGTTATCATTGTCTACTATTTTTAGTTCATTGATAATATCGTGATATTTAAAATCATTATCCTCTACAATTTTCCTTAATCGATTGTGGAAGTTTTCAATAATATCTAATGAAACTTGAATAGTTTTATTGACTTCTATGCCTTTGGGAAATCCTCTTATCAATGAGCTTAAAAGATCATCTTGCATTGACATAATTTCAAGAATTTTTAGTAAAATGAAATTACCATCAGAAAAAGGGGCGTATTGAGGAAAATAGAATTTTAACGTATCTGCTGCTGCAAAGCAGGCTCTTTCTTCTCTAATCTGTCTTGAAATTTCTCCAGGATAATTTTCAACCTCCTTAATGGGATATCCACTTTCTTTAATATAATCTTTCGCAACTGGAGAGATAGATGGTGTGGTTATGATCGTATTGCCTTTGGAATTTAAGATCCTCTCATCATAAGATGTAAAAAGCATTAATAAATCTTCAAAATTTACCTCTAAGCCATTCTCATCAATTACTAAAATTCTTGAACCATCCACATCAAAACAAACACCTAGATGACTATTAGATGCTTTAACGATATCCGCTGTATTTCTAATGGTATTTATATTAGGAACTGGGTTTGTAGATCTTTCCCTAAAGTGTGTATTTAAGGCGATGACCTCTACACCTATGTCATTAATTAAAAGTGGAGTTATTGTTCCTGATGGTCCATAACTACAATCAACTACGATTTTAAGGTTTGCCTTACGAATTTTTTTTTTATCTACAAATTGCTGTAATGATTTAATATAAATATCTTCGGTTTGTGGAATGTCTGTTATCTGACCGATCTCATTTGGATCCACACGTCTTATTCCTTCAGGGTAACTATTGAAAGAATCTATAATTTTTTGGATTTCACTCTGTACTAATTCTATACCCCCAGCATCAACAAATCTTATACCCACATCCTCAGAATAGAGATGACCTCCACTCCAATAAACTCCCCCACTTGCCCCAAAACGTCTTATCGTAAATTGTAACAATGGATAAGTACAAGCAGATAGATTCAAAATGTCTGTCCCTGTACTCATTACGCCCGAAGTGTAGCCTCTCTTCAACATTCGACTGTCGTTATGATAATCACGCCCCATAACCATTGATTCATCATGATTAAATGAACTACCATGAATGGCCCCTATTGAACTTGCGATTTCAGGTGTAAATATATAATTAGCCCTTCCTATGATTCGTCCATTTTTGTTAAGTTCTTTTAGATTTTGAACCATTAAAATCTTATCTTTATAATGTGAGTTTGTGAATTTCTAATGAGATTCAAATAAAAATTATATATATTACATCTTAAATATCATTTATAATTTTTTCCATTATTCAGTTAAATTAGTAGGGATATTAGTGATAAAAATAGAGAAATATTAATAAATATTATAATCCTATCAAGTTCGGTAATTCGGATAGGTTGTTTAATATACCGTAGACCTTAAAATCTTTAAACGAATCCCGAGGTGTAACTCCTGAAAGAACAGGAACGAATGGAATTCCAGCCCGTTTTGCAGTTTCCGCATCTGTAGTACTATCTCCTATATAAAGTGTGTTGAGATGTGTACTCTTTAAAATGTCAACCGCTAATAATAACCCTTCTGGATCCGGTTTATGTTTTAAAACATTCTCTCCTCCAACAATAACATTAAAAAATTCAAGTAAATTTTCCCGCTGTAATATTGATTCTATTCTATAACGGAACTTTGTAGATACGATACCTAATAGGATTTCATTATTTTTAAGCACTTTAATTATATTTGGAACATCTTCAAATATAATGGTTAAATCTGTCATAACCTCATTAGCTCTTTTAATGAAGTTCCGAGAAAAACTCGTTATCTTATCTAAATGATGAGCCCCTACTAATCTTAAAAAAGTTTCCTCAAGAGAAAGCCCTATAGTTTCTTTAGCTTCTTTAATTGGCGGTATTGGTAAACCTAACATACTTAATCCATAATTAATACATTCTACCGCACCTTTCGAAGAGTCTGCTAATGTATAGTCAAAATCAAATATCACAGCATCAAATTCTTTCAAATTTTTTCAGTAAAAATCGATTATTCAATTATCCTTTCAAATAATTTAAGAATGAATATTATTATTTAATGTATGAAAACTTATAAAAAACTAATTTTGAATTAATTAAATTTAATATTTGAATTAAAATTTAAAAGGAAATAATTATGCCAGAAGGAAAAATCCTCGGAGAATTTTCTTTTGTATTACATTCTCATTTACCATGGGTTCTTAACCATGGGATTTGGCCTCATGGAACATCTTGGGTAAATGAAGCTGCTGCAGAAACTTATATTCCTCTACTTCAAGAATTATACAAACTCGTTGATGATGGATACCATCCAAAAATGACTCTTGGTCTTACACCTGTATTATGTGAGATGCTTAGGCACCCTTCATTTATTAATGATTTTTTAGGATATTTAGATGAAAAAATTGCAGCATCTCTCTATGATAATGAAGATTTCACAGAAAATAAATACGACGATGGTAGAATAGGATTAACTAAATGGTGGGAAGAATTTTTTGAACGTATTAAAGATGATTTTATTCATAGATTTAATAAAGATATTGTAGGTGCTTTTAAAAAACTTCAAGATATGGATTTACTTGATATAATTACATGCGGAGCCACTCACGGTTATGCCCCATTACTTTCTAAAGATACATCTATCGATGCCCAATTTAAAACAGGGGTTGATAATTATAAACGACATTTCGGCAGGAATCCAACAGGAGTTTGGCTCCCAGAATGTGCTTATCGTCCGGGCTATAAATGGAAAAACCCCATTACGGGAGAAGAAAAAGACCGTCCAGGAATAGAATATTTTCTCGCTAAAAATGGATTGAAATATTTTTTTATTGATACCGCATTATTGCTAGGAGGAAAATCACAAGGAGTTTACGCTGCTAGATTTCCTTTGCTTAAACAGTTATGGAAACAATTTGCCAGTCAATATGAAGAAATCCCAACTACATTCGAGAAATCTCCATATGAAGCTTACTTAATTTCCACAGCACCTTCTACAGAAGCACCGGTAGGTTTCTTTACAAGAGATGAAAAAACTGGAATAGTTGTCTGGTCTGGTGAACATGGATACCCTGGATGCGGTGAATATCTTGATTTTCATAAAAAACATTATCCTGGAGGACTTAGGTATTGGCGTGTTACAGGAGCTAAAGTAGATCTTGGAGCAAAAATGTTATATTGGCCCGATGATGTGCCGGGAAAATTAGATGAAAATGCGGGCCATTATGTCAACCTTGCTAAAGATATATTAAGAGATTATAGGAACAAAGTTGGAAAAAATGGTTTAATTGTTGCCCCATATGATTGCGAATTATTTGGGCATTGGTGGTTCGAAGGAAATTGGTGGTTGGCAAGAGTCTTGCGGTGGATGGAAGACGACCCAGAAATTGAACTAACCAACACAAGAATTTACGTTGAAAAAAATCCTCCAAATAAAGTTTGTCAAATAATCGAAGGTAGCTGGGGGCAAGGATCAAGCCATTGGGTTTGGCTAAATAAGTGGACTACCTATGTTTGGAAGTTGATCTATACCGCAGAAAAGAAAACTGAGGAAATTCTGACAAGATTTAAAGAGAAAATTGACAAAGATGAAAACTTGAAAAAAATACTGAAGCAAATGGTAAGGGAATCACTGCTCCTTCAAAGTAGTGATTGGCCCTTTCTCATAACGACTTGGAGCGCAAGAGACTATGCAGAGAATCGAATAGCTCTGCACTATGAGAACTTTAATCGTTTGCACTCAATAGCTATGAGATATGGGAACGGTGAATTTATTGAGGAAGGAGAGTGGCATTTCTTAGGAAAAATTGAAGAAACCGATAGCCTTTTTAAAGATATTGATCTTAAGCCCTTCATTCCTTAGTAAATGCAAAAATGAGTAAATTATCTATCCAAGCTTTGGCTTAATGATGATCAAAGTGAACGGAGAAACTACAAAATATTATAAATATGAAAGTTCAGGTTCGGGAAGGGTGACTATCCCATTATCATTAGCAAAAGCATTAAATTGGGAACACGATGATGAATTAAATGTCATTGTGGAGGTTTTCAATGAACAAAAAGGTTTATTTTTTTTCAAGAAAGATAAAGAATAAAGGATATATTAAAGATGAACTGTGAATATTGTGGAAAAATCATAGGCAGAATAAAGGTAAAGCATATAAATATATGTCAACCTATCCCGAGCCGTATTTTTTGTTCCAAAACTTGCAAAAATAATTGGTGCTATGATATTCAGAAAGGTAAAATAAAGATTAAGTCTGGTTAAACTCGGGATTCTTTTATAGAGAGGCTAACTTAATAGCCCCCCTACTTTCTCACCGCGTCCGAGAGGAAAAAAATGTCTTGTTATTTAGGAGGTAAATTTTCTTTAGCCCAATCTTTAAGGAACGATCCAAATTCGTCGGCGGTCATCCCGAGCGAGTTGAGCTTTTTTACTTTAGTTTTAGGCAGAGCTGATTTTACTGGTTTTTTTCTGAATTGTAGCTCCCAATCATGAAACGATTTTGATTTTTCCATGAATGAAAACATTAATCTTTCAAAAATAAATCGGAACGGTTTGTAAGTTTTTTAAATTTCTGAATTATGGATATTTGCAATGATCAATCAATATTTTACTTGAAGCGTGAAGAATCTTTTTTAGTCGAATTTTTGTCTTTATAAAAAAATTTATTAAAAAAATCACTTGTCTTTCACCATTTAAAAATATAAAAATAATTACTTCAATATGGAAAATTCAGATTTTTTAGAAATAGACGTTCTAAAAGCAGAAGATTTCGAAATTGACTGGAATATTTTAGATCACAAGATTGCTTTGAAAAATTAATCAAATGGTTAGATAAAAATAACTATGAAAAAGAAGTGGTTAATTTATATGTTTATATGCATGAATCACATACCAATTACTATTTTAAAAATAATAAAACCAGAAAATACATTAAATTACCTAAGGATTGTAATTCGAAATTTAGTCTTTAAATAAAGATATAGATTTAAAAGAAACTCGGGATGAATTAAATCATTTCTCTTTCTTGTTTGATATCTAAATATAAATATGTTCTAGAAATGACAGATTTTAAGAAGATTGTAAAATACAACTTAATAGATTAGGCAAATATCATAATAATTTTTCTTGAAGTATTATGTCGTCAGAATTGAAAAAATTGCTAACCATTCGATTAATACTTATTTTTACTGGCATTCTACTTAATATCATAGGAAGTATTTTCTTTCTAATAATCACTGAAAATAATTATTTATATCTCATATTCTTGTTAGTTGGAGCTTGTTTAATTATTGTGGGGTCTATTCTAGGAGCTGCTCCAGTCAAACTCTATTTTTTTAAGAGATTTAAAAAATAAGCGGGGACCTATTATGGGGCTTACTCAACAATCTTGGCTCTTGCTTCAGCTACGGCAATGTTATTAGTAGTAATAATCCTACAAGTCTTTACAACGGAGAGTCTTGTTGCTTATGGAGTGGTTATGGGATGCAGTGCATTCTTAATCTTAGCTGCTACAATCATCCTACGAAAAGTAGACTTATAATTGTAATAAACAAGTCCTAAAAAATTTCTTTTTTTTAATTTGTGTTTAAAAATTTCATCCAATTATTTACGCAATACCCAGGATTTAATTGGAAAATTAAAATTTAATGCAGCTCGTAAAATGGGGCAAAAAAGATCTGAGCCATCTAATTTTAGATCTTAAACTACTTCATTGTTATTTAAAACTTAGTTATTGAATAAAATCTTGAGAGATTTGTGAAGCTAAGAGTGAAGAAATCATCGCAAAATATAAGGATTCACATGATCCTAATTTAATAAAAATTTTAAAACAGTTAGCAAGAGAATTACTCTTATTGCAAAGTTCTGATTGGCAATTTTTAATAACGACATGGTCAGCAAGGGATTATGCAGAAAATAGAATGGCATTACATTATGACAATTTCAATAGGTTATTTGATATGGCATCCAAATATGGAAGTGGTCAAAATGTTGAAGAAGGTGATTGGCACTTTCTTGGGACTCTCGAACGCACCGATGGGTTATTTGAAGCTCTTGACCTCGAACCATTCGCTAAAAAATAATAAGTTTATCAAAATTTTCTTTATTTTTTATCTCTAAATTTGTTGACCTAATTCTAATGTTCTATCTCTAATTTGAGAATTTTCAGAAATTTTGCAATTTGGAGCTACAATTATTCTTTCAAGAACTACATTATCACCAATTTCACAATTATTACAAATAATTGATTCGTTGATGTAACAACCTGGGCTAATTTTTACGTTGTCCCATATAACGCTTTTTTCAATAACACTATCCTCACCTATGATAACATTGTTACCTATGGACGTTAATTCTTTAATTTTAACTCCGTTCTCAAGTTTAACGAACTCTCCAAAAGCAGATGGTTTATCAATTATTATATTTTTACCAGAGTCGATAATGCCCATAACAAAAATTCCATCATATTCTTCCCCATTGGCCGTAATAGGCCAACAATATTTCCTTAACATATCCCAATTTGCCCAAATATAAGTTTGTGAATTTCCACAATCCATCCAATAATAATCTCTTACAAAACCATACAAATCATATGCATTTTCTAAAAGGTAAGGAAAAACTTCTCCTCCAAAATCATTCATACCTGTTTCATGGAGAATTTTTCCAATATTTTTATCAAATGAATATATCCCCGTGTTTATTATGTTTGTATGTAAAAATAAATCAGGTCTCTGGGCCATACTGCTCAAGTACAATTCCATTGGCATTGGCTTTTCTAAGAATAGATAAATTTTTCGATTTTTATCTAATAACACAACACCATATTGAGAAGTATGGCTTTCGACAGTCTTCATTGAAATAGTGGCAATTCCACCTTTTTCAGTATGAAAATCCATGAATTCTCTCATAGGAAGATTGGTAATGATATCAGCCATGGAGACGACAATTTTTTCTGAATCAATATAATCTGTTAATAATCTAAAAGCGTCTGCGGTACCAACACTATCTTGAACCACGCATTCTAATTCAATATCTCCGATTTTATCACTAGTCCAAGTCTCTTCTATATGTTTTTTTAATTTTTCTCCTTTATATGCTAAAGCGAGAATAATATGTTTAATATCTGCATATATAAGATGAGCTATAGAATAGTCCACCATTGGTTTATTAGTGACCTTCACTAGCGGTTTTGGAACTTGAGAAGTCATAGGCATTAGTCTCGAACCTTTACCACCAGCTAAAATTATAGCAGACCATTCTCTCGTCATAATAAATAAAAAATAAATAATAAAATAATTGGATTTAATTGAATCATGTTTCAATTATATTCAATTATATAAATTCATTAAGTTTTTCTTATATTTAGTAACAATAATTTCTTTTAAATTTAGCGAAATTAATGGCTTTTAGAAACATCAATAATTTAAGAAAAAGAAATACGCAAAATTAAACCGACTTTTTTTCAAAAATAAATATCTTCTAATTATTTTTATCTTAACACTTTTTTTTATTTATCTTGAGAAAAAATTGCATTTCTAATTTCATCAGCCGTATCTTCTGGTAATTTTCTCGCTACTCGCATATCATCAGCCATCTCTGCGCCCCCTATTACCTCATGTGGAATAATATCTCCGAAAAAATGAAAGTCTGCATTATATCCGAACGGGCAAGAATTGAATAAAATGTTCCTATTTCTTTCAATTGACAAATCATCTAATGCCTTAAATAGAGATTTTAAGGAATGTGCTAAGTCATTTATTTGGTTAATATTTAATTGGGTAAATCTTCTAATATGTTCATTAGGATGAAATCTAAGATGATAATTTCTAATTGGACTTCCTGTTGAATAAAAAGTCCAGTAATTTGATTTTAACACTACGCGAGCATCATTGCCATGTGAAGTTTTACATAAATGGCAATTATCTCCCATCTCTTTGAATGCTTTTAGATATCCTTCTAATCGAGAACCATGGCCATCCCCGTTTAAATCAATGTATGTTTGGCTATGTATTCGAGGTTGAGAACCTCCTACTTTAGTGCCAATATTGAAAAAAGGAGATACAGGTATATCATAATAATCTTTCTCAATCGCTTCTAGAATACAATAAAGAATAGATTCTTTCATTGTAAGAAAGATCCCTGCTAAGACATCTTGTGGAATTAGATTAAAACAAAGTGAAGGATAAAAATGTCTCGAAATTGACACCAAATTTATACCAATTGCAAGTTTTGTTTTTGGCGGTAACTTTTTATTAATTGAAGATTTAATGTCTTGGTCAATAATACGAGCCATTGAAGGAAACCTATTTATTAAAGTTACAGCTTTGCATGAATCGGGAATCTTATCAATTTTGTGAGGTTTATCTAAAAAAGGATTATCCCGTTTTTTTCCGTCCTCTGTGATGATAATAGTATATCCATCACCTAATCTTTTTCCATTATTGTCGTAAACCGGCTTTCCTTCCGTTACCGCCATGAATACGTCCTTACTTTTTTTTAGTAACTCTTCTGAACAATCATTACTCTCGATTATTTCTTCAAATTTTTTAAAACCTTTAGGTCGCTTAGCTCGTATTGGACTTAAATAAGAATAATGCCCATAATGCCTCACAAGCTTCTTATGAAGGCCAAATTCATTTGTGCCAATAGTTACTGTACTTAAAGGATCCCACCTTTTAACGGGGATATCTTTTATCTCTTTAAAATTCTCCTTGTTAATTATTCCCCATTCCATAAATTTTGGATTATACACTTGTTCAGGAGTATTATCTATACTGTCAGAAATGATACAACACTTTTTAATTCTTAAATTGATATATTCAATTAATTTTTAGTTTCCACTAATTTAACTTCTATTTCAAGAACACCCGATATTTTATATATATCGTTGATAATTAAATTAAGAGTTTCCTCCTCTGGTTGATTAACAACTACCCATACTTCATAAATACATCTATCTATCTCTGCGCAAATCCCTGATGTAAATATCAACGAAATCGAATTTTCATATTTTGCAAAAATTTTTGAAATTTCATGTAAAATCTTTATAGTCATTTGTTCCCCAAATATCAAAATTAAATTAAATATTTTATCTGCTTCAACTGGAATAACATCTATTTTCATTGCTTTTCCTTGAGTTCGAAAAACAAAAAAGCAATTTTGGTCTTCTCCTGTTAAATCACCAATTTTTTTAATCATACTATTAGATAATTCTATTACTTTTTGATCTTTTAATTTTGAAAAGGATAACAATTGGCCCTCGGTCTCAACTTTTTTAATTAAAAGGATTTTATATAAATTAACCATTTCTTCTCTTAAATTTGTAAATTTTTTTTGAATTTCACCTTTTTCTTCTTCGGGTCCTGAGTCAATGTAAAACGCCTTAAACATATCTGGAATTTCTATTAATTTTTCTACAAACTTTGTTAACATTTTTTCATAAACAAAATAATCAGGTTCTTCTTCAGAAATTATAATGGAAATCATGACAACTTCTTCTCGACCGCGAGCCCAGCCGCTAGCTATACTAAAGATAAAATTTGCCGTATTTAATTCCGGAGGAAAATAATGCGTGAAAAACCTATTAATATTTGAAGATTCAAAAAGAGATTTTATTTGATTAGTATATTCATTATTCAACTCTTTAATTAAATTGGTAGGATTTGTGAGGAAAACTTTAGGACCTATGATTCTATCAAAATAACTCAAAATTATCATAGTATTATTGCTAAAAAATTAAATTTTACCGAACTATTGATTTATAAGAATTAAATTAGTAATTGTATTTTATAAATATTAGGGTTAAGTCTTATTAATTCTAATTCTTTAATTCAAAAATAAATCTAAAAATTCATGTGAAAATAAGGAACTGAAAATATTTTAGCAAGTTCTTATTAATAATTGAACTTTTCAAACAAAAATTAATATATCTGATTAAAATTTTTTCTTTCATTTATATAAAAAAAACAAACATACTAAAATTTGAGGGTTTAAGAGTTTTTGTGAAAATTAACACTTTAATAATAATTACTTAAGGTTAAGAAAAGATTTAACGGAAAATCTTTAATTTATTTATAAAGAACGATATTAACCAGTTAAAAAATAAAGATTTATATATCATTTAGTAATAAAATATATTATAAAAAAAAAGTAATAAGGCGATTGTATTTTAAAGTATTACCAATTATTTCCCCCCAATCACATTTAGAAAATGAGAAAAAGATCAACAGAAACAATCGGTAAGAATTTTTAATATACAAATCATTTCAAAAATTTTAAATTGAGGTATTAAATATGAAAATAGTAACTGTTCCCAAAAATTGTCTTGAGTCATGGAAATATCTATTCCGATGTCTAAAAACGTCATTTGAGGTGCGAACGAGCTGAAAATAGTTACAGTGAACGTTCCAGAGTCTTTCATCGAAGCCATCAAGAGATTAGTAGGTGAGGGAGGGTTGTATCCTTCTAGGTCCGAACTTATCAGAGTAGCAGTAAGAGAGTTTTTAATTCGTGAACTAAAAATGGCAAAAAATCTAAATAAACATGATGAACATTTGGAAGACAATGATTTCGATGAAGAAAATTATGTAAGGGTTCCGATTGAGAGAGAAAATCAAAATCTTGAGCCTGTACGAGAATTTAAGACATACAAAATTGTTAAGCGTTTAGAATATTAGGAGTTTTTTTAAATTTCAAGAAGATATTGGTGGTCAATCATCTTTTTAGGAATTTTCTCTTTTTTTTTTTTTAAAATTAATTTTCTATTTTTTACATGAATTAATCAAGTCATAAAAAAAAAAGTTAAGATTTTATGATTTCGCAATAAATTTTTATATATTTTTCATTGCTATATTTATAAATATCGACAAATAAAAAATAATAAGCTAAAGTGGGTATTTTACTTGCCAGAACAAGAATTGTTTGAAAAATTTCTGAATAAACTCCAATTTGATATTGCAGAATATTTAGATAGTTCACAACTTTCTGATTCTCAAAATAAGCTAATCGATGATGCCACATTTATTTTTAAAGATAATATTATAGGCGAAATCAAAAAATTTGGAGGAAATCTCGATAAAAATAAAGATAAACTTGAGAATTTTCAAAAAAAAGCTGATGAAGAATTAGAAAATGAACAATTTAAGGAATCAGCAAAAGAATTGAAACAAATATTTAAAGATTATTTTAAAAAACTTCGTGATTTAATTGCTAAAACTTGTGTTGCTGTCATTCCTGTAAAAGAGATGCCTTGGATTGATGTAATCTTCCATAGTGTTCCTCGTTTAATTATTGAAAATAAAAAAGTAAATCTTTTAGACAATGCTATAGCATATTATGGAGAAATTAAGTGTGTAATTTCAAGAACAACTATCTATGGTAAAATGAAGGATGCTGATCCTCTATTTGCTCCATTTATTGGAGAACTTGACTTAGGTAGCTATAAATTAGATGACACAGATAAAACTGCTAAATCACTTATATATTCATATGTAAGTGCATTAATTGAATCCTTAGATTCCTCAACTACCCGTAGCCAATTAGCAAAGTATCATGAGGGTTATCAACGACATGGTGAGCCTATATGTGACTTTTTAATGAATAATAAAGATCTATTAGCAGCTATGGAGAAAGTGAAAAGTGGATTAGATTTATCTAGAATTAATTCAGATATAGCGATCTCTGGTATCGCACTACCTCTTAATGAAGATAAAACTTCATTAATTTTAGTTACTGATGAGGATTCCGATTCAGGAAAGTTTTCAAGATGTTTTGAAGGTTTTTTAAGATTTTCAGCTGCATGTTGTGAAGCTCCTTCTACTACAACAGCCGGCTCACAGGCGCAACCTCAAACCGGTAGCTTAAGAACTCCTGGCGGTCAAGAGTTGAAGGAATGGACCGCAGATGAATTAGCTAGTGCAGCTCAACAAAGAGGTGGAGGAGGTGTTCCGCCTGGAATGGAGTCCTGGTCAGCAGAAGATTTAGAAAAGTTTGCAGAAGAAAGATCAGAGGGAATTCCCGAAGGTATGGAAGTTTGGACTGAGGATGATCTCCAAGAATTATCTCGCAAAAGACAAGGTGGATTGGATATCCCTGAATGGACCCCCGATAAAGACTTATTAGAATGTTCAAAATGTGGATACAGTCTAAGGAAAGGCTGGTCTAAATGCCCCGTTTGTGGAACTCCTGCAGGGTCTAAACCAACTCCATCAAAACCTCAAGAAGCTGAACCTGAAGAGAATGAGATCACAGATAAACAAGACAACTCAGATGATGTGAATAATAAATCTGAAATGCATGATTCTAAAGAAAATGAAGATTAATCCTTTAATTCTCAATATTAAAAAAACAAAAATTACAATTCAAAAAAAATTCAAGAATATATACTAATTAAGACAATATAAATTCTCTTGAAACTGTTTTCAAAAATTTTTTTAATTATTTCTTATTCTCAATCTTAAAAAACTAATTTTTTTTGAGATTTTTTGTTAAATAATATTTTTCTGTTTCAGGGCAAGAATTTCCATAATTTGGATCAACTTGATATTTACAGTTATCCAGAGGAGATTATTAAAAAAAATTCTAACACTGACAATATAAGAAAAATAATATATGGGCATGATCACGGATATCTAATACAACAAAATCGAACTAGAAATTCAACCCCGAACAATCATTATAATCCTAATAATAATTATAATCTTAATAATAATTTTAAAAAAAACCAATATATTATCGATACACCCGTTCCACAAGTTATTGATGATTTAAATATATATACAACTTGTATCAACAGAAAAATTATCATTGGATTGATTTTTGAAAAAGATGATAATCCTTATGATTATAAAGATATTTTTGAAGAACTCCTCAATGAATTATTAGTTACAGAAAATACCTGCTCTTTTGAGGAAGAAATTGAAATAGAAAACCTACTTATAACCATTTTTATTGATATTCGAAGATATGGAGATGAATATGTAGAAAAACGGCCAGAGATCGAATTTCACTATGACGAGTCATTTACAAAAGCATTTTTATTCGGGATTGATGATGTGGGTAAGTCATCTTTAGTAAGAAAGATAAAAACTGGA
>SDBS01004032.1_pt1 | contig 14399 bp, 8 predicted proteins | sample 2277091 | NCBI WGS metagenome assembly SDBS01 (sample SAMN10404972, study PRJNA504765) | marine sediment metagenome | isolation source: marine sediment core GS10_PC15, 163 cmbsf | place: Arctic Ocean: Southern Knipovich Ridge | collected 2010
AGAAGCTCCTGAATTTTATGTTAAACCCCATAAGAAAATTCCTTAATAAGAAAAAAGTTTGAAAAAAATCTTAATTTATAACTGATTTCATGCCTTTAAATACTGTTTTCATTTACTTATCAAATGACTACATTAAAAATAAAAAAAAAAGCTGGATATATTGCGAGCTAAGAGTAATTTAGAGTGAAAAAATAAATTTATCAAATCGATATCCAATTACATTTGACCTACTAAGTTTAAGCCATATTTTAACAAAATAAGATTTTTCAAATTATACAATTTTAAGATTTATTAGTGAAAATAGTATTGTCTAGTAAATTTCTTAATTTCCATTCTTTTCTTTTTATCGTTTTAATAATATAGATCAAACTGAAAGATAAATTCAGAGTTTGATTTTCATGAAAATTTAGTGAAAAAAGATTTAGTTCAGAAAACTATATCTTTTCACTAAGATTACTTGATTTCAAAGTTTCATAGATTAAACGCGTCTTTCCTAAGCCGGATAGACCCGAAAGCCTAATTATTTGAGTAATTTGATTATTTATGTTGATTATTTCCTTAATTTTTTGCATGATCAAATCTCTCTCTGGATCTCTTATAAATATTCTAGGAGACTCTATATCAGGATTTTTGGACCAAGATTTAAAGGATTGAGCTGTCTTTAGATTGTCTGTACTAAGATTTACAGGTTTTCCTAGGTTTTTAGATAGATATTTATTATGTTCTATTTTCCATTGCTTTAATTTTTCAGTTGGATAACCTTCTCCCTTATTAGAATCCACCAGTTTATGACAATTCCTGCATAGCCAGATTCCATTTTCAACACTACTTTTATTAACTATAGTCTTCTCCTCATATCTAGCTGAAACTTTTGCATTTCCTATTATATGCGCAGCTTCACCAATATTTATCACTTTTCCTATTGATGCTTCAGATCCTGTAATCGTTAATTTTCGACATTCGGGATTAGAGCAAATATATGCCGCTGATTGAGCTATTATCCTTACAGTAGATAATATAAAGTCATGATCAGTCTTTTCATAATAAGAAACACCAGTTCTATCATCACATCTTATTTTACAGCTCTCGTATAATTTATTTAGAAATTCATAAATCTCTTTCTGTTTGCCAAATTCTTTTTCAATTTCTTCTACCGTTTTTGGGGTTTCCAGAAACTTTAATAAATCCTTTTTTTCCATTTTAATCTATCCTAGAGGATTTTTATTCTTTAAATCGGTGTATTCCAACGTCTATAGTCTGGTTTTGATCTACAATAAATTGTTTTGCAAGATTAAATTAAACATCTATAGATCTAAGGGAGTAGGAATTATATATAAAATAGTTTTTAATTATTAAAAATTAATAGGTTATAATATTGTTCTTTTATTCTATTTAACTTTATTAGGAACTTAACTAATATTTAAGCTATCACTAGTTAGCGCTAAGATTTCTTATTTCACATTATCTCTAAGGTCTAACATTTAAAAGTTCTCTTCATTTACTCTATAAAATCACTATATGTTTTTAAATAGCTTAAAAAGTTATAATTATCGTATAAGACACATTTCTTTAGATCTTCAAGTTCCTTTAAATCGAAATTTTTTTTCCCCGTTTGTAATCGTCTTTTATATGCCCAGAGTCCACTTTTATGTCTCACACTTATTACTTTTTTAGTTTGCGCGATTATTATTGCGAAACAGTCTTTTAATTCATCAATTTCATTTTTTATATGAACTGGTTGAATATAAAAAAAATCATTCTTAGTATTTGTCCATCGTAATATTTTTTCATGACAATCTTCAATTCTAGATTCTATATTCTCAACACCAACTATTTTTCGAGGAGGAGTATCTGTAATTCCCACAATTAAAACACCACCCTCATTATTTGCGAAACTTGCTACATTTTCACAGAAATCAATCTGTTTATCTTCCTTTAGTTCTGCAGGAACTTTCCACATTTCAAATGTTTGTTTAAAATCCCAAAATTTATTTTCTACTCTATTGCCCTTTATAACCTTTTTAATAAATGTATCCCAAAACGCTTCGTTAAATATAAGATCTTTCTGTTTTTCATATTCATCAATGTTTAGGTCTAGATCTTCATAAACATCTGGAATTTTTTCCTTTGGGATTTTATAAACTTCAGATTGATTTCCTTCTTTTTTAATTGAATATATTGAACTCAAGTTTTCATTCTCAGAGATAAATTCTCTTGAATGTGTCGTGATGAATATCTGGAATTTCTTGCATTTTTTCAGAAATAATTTTCTTAAATCTTTTTGAAGGCCTGGAAAAATGAATAGTTCTGGCTCTTCGATTAGAATAATTTTATTCTCTTCCACTTCTTTAAGTTGAGATAATATAAATGCAATATGAAGCAAAGCTGAACCCATGAAGTCTTTATTAACTTTCATATCAAGATTATCTTCAAAAAAATATACTTCAGTTTGATCATTTCCAAATTCTTGAGAAAAGGTTCTTAAATTCGGAAAAAAAATTTTCAAATCATTATTTAACCCTTCCATCCAAATTTTACCTTCTGGACTATTTTCTTGTTTAAAAATAAATTGAATAAAGTTTTCGCCATTCTCTTCTAGTTTTCGACTTTCCGCCTCTTTTGTTGGATGGATCTTCAGAAAGCTACGATATGCCGGGATATATACAAATAAATCCTTAAAGTAATCATTCAACTTGGTTAATAAAATTCTCATTAACAGGGAATCCTTAAACATATCACTTTTGGCTAAGGAACTTAATGCAGCAGGAATACTTCCTCCAGGATATCCATACTTCTTAGTACTCAGTTGTTGTCCAAAAAATATCAAAAAATTGTTAGAGTTAACTTGAATTTCATTGGTAATGAAATGAACTAGAGCGTTATTACCTTCTTGAGCTGTACTCAACAAGGGGATTGATTTATCAAGAGATTTATGAATCCCTCTTATACTTTCAATATATAACCATTTAAAAATTATTGAATATTTAATTGTTAGAATGAGACCATTCAAGAAATTCTTTGTTAATAGCCAAGCTACTGCACTAGTGATTTGATTCCAAACATTGACAGGAAGATATTCATCTTTTTGTTCGTTTTTTTGAAATATATTTTTTAATAAATTAGCTTTATATAGAGATTCAAATATCTCTCGCCTTAAATCATCTGAAAGTTTAAAAGTCAATGAAATTGAAGCATCTAAATCATCATCATTATTAAACAAATAACTATTTTCAAAAGTTATATTTCTGCTAATTAGTTTAAATAATTTAAATAAATTTGACTTTCCTGCATTATTTTTACCAATAAGGACATTATAATTCTTTAAATCTGAAAAATTAGTATCCTTATAACTTAAAAAATTCTTAACTTCTACTTTTTCTAATTCAAACATCATAAATAATTAAACTCCTGTAATATTTTTGTCTTCTTTACTTTCAATATAAATACATTTTTTTTCATTAATAAAAGTAAATAATTATTGATTTTTTCTTTTGATACAAAATCAATTTTATAGGTTAAATAACCCGATTATTTTTCAATTAAGTAATCTGGTCATCAATGAATTTTATAAATTCTTTTATTTTTTCAAGAGTTCATTCAATATCTTCTTTTTCTATCCTGATTTCTATACCTTCCTTTGTTTTACCATTCCTGTGAACGATGTCATGGTGAATCATTATAGCTTTTTGTTTATCCTCTGTATCCTCAGGAAACTCAACTTTTTACAGCTCTTATGAAGAAAATAACCATTAGGACTTACACTTTTACTCTTTGATAAACTGCAACCATTAACAGTACATCTTATGTACGGAGGAAAAGCGGATTCCATTTATTGTTTTTCTTATATAAGCAACCTATTGTATTGTTTGGAGTATTCCATTCTAATACTACCAAATATTCCAATCCTTTATCTGTATCCTCCTTCTTATAACCCCCCCATCTCTTCGGATGTATTTTCTTAAGAAATTCTTTTACTTCTTCCATTTCTTCCTCATTATCCCAATTTTCTTTATTAAAAGCTTTCTCTTTTTCTCTAATGACTCTTGAATATCTAATATGGCTCTCCGAAAGTATCGAATTTTCGGATATATACTTATATGATTGTTCAGAGCCTATGCCAGCAACTAAATAAAACTTGAAGAGTGAGTTTTTTTGAATCTTATATTTGATATATTGGTTATGAAAATCATTCTTATAAAATTTAATAAATTGTCTGCCTGTGCCAATAACGTCTTCAATAAAAATGAGGAATAATCTATGTTCCCCGGTATATTTTGAAAGGAATTTTGGAATTTTATTTGATTTTTTGATTTTAATATTACTGGATATAAAATCTAAATAATGTTGCATAAAGTAAGTCCAAAACATTTGACTTTTAATATTTAATTCATTCAAGATTATAAAAATTAATTCATCATCATCTCTAAACGGTAGTGTCTTTATTTGTTTAACTAAGTCTTGCGTCATATTCTCAAATGTATAATAATAATCTTTAACGCGATACAAAATATTCTTTAAGAAATTAAATCTAATTTCAGGATCTTTAAACTGTTCTAAAAAGAGTTTGAAACGAATTGGACTATAAGATTCACTCTTAAATTTTTTTATCTTAGAATTTATCTCACCAATAAAATCATCTTCCATTTTAATGAAAGTATAGTGCGTAATTACAAAAGAAGAAGATAATTTATAACCACATATGTCTTTTTCAGTAAATACAAGTTCTAAATTTTGCTCTCCTTTAAAAGATATTGAGTTTATTGATAATTCATAACATAACCTTCCCGCTTGTTTTCTTTTAGTCTCACACCGAATATCTACATTTGATTTAGTATTGAATGAGATATCAAAATCGAAATATCTTTCCATATTTTCAAATTCTAACGTAAAAAAGTATTGTTGTATATCCCTACTTAATTTAATCGGGTCATTTTGTTTCTTCTGGTTCTTTCTATCCCACTCAATTAATGTTTCATTATTATAATCTAATAAACGCATTTTAATAATTTTTGGAGGAATAGGACAAAACTTCGTAGGGATTTCACAAACTAATTGGGAAGTTAATTTCAAATCTGTTCCAAACTTTAACAGTGTAATATTATCCAAAAATCTTTTCATTTGAAGATTAATTTCTTGCTGCTCTAATAAAGGATCAATTAGTTTTCTTTGTATAAAGCTATTAAGTTCTTGGGATTTTTTCAATTTTGGTAGCTCCATTATAGCAGAGGCGAAGAACTCTGATACTTGATATAACACATTAAAAATCTTTTTGTTATCAGGTTTAATCTTTGTCTCTCTCAAATCGCGATAGATTTCAGATGCATTTTCAAAAGAAGTTTTGCTCTTCTGGTAAAATTGCTCTCTAAGATTAGAGAAACCATCATAGAAATGGATTCGAGCTTTATAACTATTAAATTTAAATTTAAAATTCGGTATTAAGTTCTGATTTGTATTGAATGCATTGAAATCATTCTCTATCTTGACCAATTCCTCAGTTCTTTCAGAGATATTGAATTGAGAAGAGCTTATAATGCTAGATTCTATTTGAACCAATTGATAATCAATAAAAGAATTTATTGCATAGGAGAGTATTACTTCTTTTTCCTTGATCTGTTCTAATACCTGCTCTGACTTCTTAAAGTCTCCTAAGAATGAATAGATTTCCGCAGTCTTATATATTATAATTTGATCTTCAAGTCGATCTTTTATTTTTTCTTGTAATTCCTCATTATCGCCACTATTTCTTACAATTTTTTCTAAAATTCGGATAAAATGTTCTGACTGTAAATCATGTTTAGGTTCAAATGTTAATATTAAACCTAAATACCTTTCCATATGCTTATAGCCATAATTGAGTAATAACTCAATAGAAGTAAGGTTCTTAGATTCAATTAACTGCTTCATAAGGTTTTCTTGCGATTTCTCATCTAATTGATCGAAGTTAATAGCTAGTGTTAGATTATGAATATAAAAACCTTCTTTTTTAAAAATGGATTTAGAAACGAAATATTCATAGGTCTCCTTTATTAAACCAAGATCGTTATTAGGTTTATGATTATATTCTTTATAAGCTCGATAATAAATCCTTAAAAGACCATCAATTTTATAAAATAACCCATATTCGAATGATTCTTCTTTTAATTTAATATTGATATAATCTTTAATGATCTCCTTAAATTGATCAATTAATTCAGGCTGTTTATTAAAAAATATTGATGTAAGAGTGTCAGCGGATAAATCTTTTAATAATAATTCTCTATATATACTCGTTGGATCTTTGAATTTAAAATCATCGTAACTCCATCGTAATAAATTTAAAATGTAAAAGTCTAATTTTTCAAGTAACAAATCTTTGTACTTTTTGATCTTCTCGGGAAATTGCCAAAAATAGGTTTCAACAACTTGTAAATGTTCAAGTCTTACCAGATCTTCTAAATAATCATCAAATAAATAACTTTTTTTTCCCCATGATATATATAGTAATAGTAAATTAACCCATTGAGGACCAATTAATCGATTTCCTGTATAGGAATAAGCAATCTCAAGATCTATAATTTTATTTATAATATTTGTAAGTTCCTCTTCAGAATACATATCAAAAGTATATCTAAAGACATCATTTGGATCTCTTTCAAAAAATTCATTTTCAATTGTTTCTCTTGTATAATTGATAAATCTATTATAGAATTCGTTCTTTAGTTTTTTACGATTACTCTCCATTATTTCCATAAGCTCTCCATTTTCATTTTTCAATAATTCTCTTAGAGAGTAATACTGTTCTTCAACAAGTATGATATTCTCTAATATTTGTTTCGTTTCTGATTCAAACTTTTTTATTAATTCGTTAAACTTAATTATCAAGTCATATCCTAGTTGATATAACCCTTTTGAGACTATCTTCGGAAAAAAATCAATAAGAAATTCTGGTTTTTCTTTAATCAAATATTCTAATAAAAAATGATGGTTTATGAGATCATCATAATAGTTTTTCTGAATTTCATTAAATAAATTGTTAGTAAATATTTCAATTGAAGATATTCTGTTTCGTTTCTCTTTTAAGAATTCAGTAATCTTAGGATATAATAGTTTACATAATTGATTTTTACAGTCTTTTGTAAGAAAATTGCTTCTATAATTCAACATTTCAAAAATTAAGTTAAATATTTTTGTAAACCGGTAATACACAAATGGAGCGTCAGGATCATCTTGGGATTTATGCTCATATTTTATTTTTAATACTGGGAATTCATTTAATTCCTTTGAAACTTTAAGCTTCTCTTCGAGAATTACATTAAAAAAAAAAATCTGCTCAGGACATGCCTTCAATATTCGTAGTAATTCATCCCAGTTTTCATCTTCGATTAATTTTTTTGTCTTTTGGTCAATTGATTTTCTTAACTTTGAATAGTTCATGTTCACTCCAACTTCACTTTCTTTATTTCACCTTCTTCAGCTCTTCGAAATAATAAACTTAAAAAAGCGAGATATTCTAAAGTTTTATTCTTATCGTTCTGTAGTATATTTTCATGTGCTTTTGGATTTCTTATGCCTTTCATTGTCCCCATATATAAAAACCTAAAGCCCTCTTGTTCATCTTTATCTGATCTTGTAATAAGATCATTTAATTTAATAATAGGATTATTCTCATTAAATGCTTTTGCCATGGCATCACTTAAATCTTTATCAAATATTTGAGCCTTTTCCTTGACATAATTATTTAATGCCTTCACAGATTCAAAAATTGCTTGAGTGTAGTGCCCATTTTTAAAAAGAATTAGGATATGCTCTTTTACTTTTGGATGAAGATTAATATAAAAATCTACTGTTTGATCAAGATTATAAGCTGTTCCCAAATCTACAAGGATACTTATCACATTTTCTTTAAAATTAGTTGTAGACTGATAAATATAACTTTTTTCTTTGATCAACTTTTCCAATTTTGTGATCATTTGTTGAAATTTCTTATTTTTTGGGAATTCACTATCAATAAAATCAATTATCCTTTCTATCCAAAATAAATTGCTTTTGGAAGATACTAACAATTTTCCTTCTTCCATGAAAAATTTGAGTTTTTCAAAAATCAATGCACCTCGTTCCATTTCTTCTCTCCGATTATTTTATAATTGTAAGGATTGAATTTCAATATTGAGTTATTATTTAATATCATATTTATATTTTTAATTATTAATAGAAGCATAGTTCATTCGTATAAAATTAAACTAAGAACATATTTAACTAATAAGAAACCATATGAAGATGGCGAGTTAATGAAAGATTTTATATAGTTATAGAGCTTAACTTAAGAAAATGGTTTTGGTGTGGAAAACAATGGTATTATTAACGAAGAAAGAATTAAGAAATTGGAAAAAGTTCTTGCGAATTATCCCGAAATACTTAGTGAATTTGAGATTAAAGAACAGATAATCAAAGCGTTTAAATTTGAAAAACCGTTAACTAGCATTGAGCTTGAAGGTGAAAATAAGGAGAAAGTCGCACAACTTATGGAAGAATTGGAAAATTTCTTCTTTACAGGTCATATTTATTTTGAACCAGATTCGCAAGATTTTGCTTTTTCGGGATTGATATTTATCTCACGCTTTAAAAATCTATTCGATGCTGCTATGAATTATGCAAGTAAGCATAATGGTTTGCTTGACGAATTTGCTGATTTGTCAGGGATTTTATTTGGATATTCATCTGAAGAAGTCGCAGAATATTGCTTGAAAGAAAGATTAAGGAAATTCAATTTAATAAAATAATAAATTTTACATTGATTTAAACTCAAAAGAAATGTACGGGGGGTTAATAAGAAAGGGTACGACATAACCTCTCCCATATCTTATGCTATCATCATCAAACATACCACCAAATTCTGTATAAATGTCTGTAATGTCTTGATTTTTAATAATTACTTGATTTTTGCTATAGATCTCGTTTAGAATTCCTGAATCGTAATTAAATGTAAAATTTAAAGTCTGATCCTTAATATTTTGATAATCTAATGAATGATGATATTTATTTTTATCAAAAATCAATTGTACTGGATGAATCTCTTCGAGGAATATTAAGACTTTATCCAAAGAAGAATTTAATTGATTTCTCAAAGGATCGAGTTGGTGCGTTATATCTAAGTAATTTTTTCGAGCAATTTCAGAATCGTTGAAGTGTATTTTAAAATCTTCTTTGAGTGGTAAAATGTGATTTTTGTGAATATATATCAGAGTTTTGTTCCAAAGATTGTTCAAATTACCATCTTTATTTGGAAATCCAAAGATTCTCTGGTGAGGATATCCCATTTGATAGAAGATTATCACATTTAGATCCAAGACTCTAAAAAGAAGTTGTTCCAATAATTTTATAAAATTAGCTTCATACCTATCAGATTTAATAGACCATTTATCGCTTATTTTTCCACCATGAAAAAGCCTATTGCGGTAATCATAAAAATTATCAAGGATATTTTTAATGGTGATCCCGTCCTGATAGTCTTTAAAGTCTTTTATTTTGGTCAAATACTCTTGGTATTTCGCAGAATCTTCGTAGTCTGCTTCTTTATTTAATTTTACCTTTAGATCATTTATATTAAGATATTCTTCTGCTACCTTTACACATTTTTGAAAAATTGGAAGAAAGCTATTAATCTTATTCTTCATATTTTCGGGAAAATTGTCTTTCATTTTTATCCAACAATCGATATCTCCTATAGGTATCTTAGAGGCGTAATTCTTCACTAATTTTTTTAAACTTTCAAAATTATCATCTACTTTGAATGAATCGTGAGAATGTAGAATATAAAATATTGTAATTGTAGAGAGAATTTCCAGACTTATCCATAAATCTGAAATAAAGCGTAAACGTTTGTTTTCAAACTTACCTCGTAGATACATATCAACGCAAAAAGAATATCTTAGAGCAAAATCTTCTTTTTGAGTAATATCCTTAAGTTTTTTAAAGGAAATATTTATAATCTCTTGTAAATATTTAATAACGATTTTATCTTTCCATAAAAGCGGTTTATTATCACTCATCGTTTCTTCAGATAAGTTTTTAAATAATTTTCTTACTTTAAACACTGAATCTTTCTTTTCTAATACAAAAATGCAGTCTCTTTTCAGATAATTAGAAAATAAAAGATTAAGTAACGATTCTAATAACTTGAACTGATAAAGTTTTTTTTCAGAAAATTCTTTTAAAGTAAAATTATGCTCATCTGGTTCTTTTAACAGCACATAGAAATCTGAACTCTTATCGTATTCGCAGGAAAATATTTCTTCAAGCTCTAACCTATCCTTCTCTGAATCTTCTAATCCTTTTATCGGGATAAAAACGAAATCATCTGTTTCAAAAATGTAATTAAACTTGAGACCTGAATATTTAATACATAGAGATATCATGGGAGTACAAATCAATGTTCTATCTTATAATTAAGAAGTAAATTTTTAGCTAAATAAATATCTATTATAGTCCATCTTCCATCAATTTCTTTCAATATAATATTGCAAATTATTTATTTACATATTTCAAAAAGATTTAATGGAGGATTATTAGATAAATAATCTTTATCTTTTTGATTAAACATAGTTTGCTTAAATATTTGAACAAATTCCTTTTGTTTGACTAGTGTTTGATTATTCCACTTATTTGGAGATAAGAAAAAATTTTCACAATGAGTAACTATCAAATATGAATAAAAATTTTCTAAGTTTTCTTGATTTAAATTTGCTAATTGAGAGTAGATATTTTGAAACTTAGCTAATTCATCAGTAAAACATGATAAAAGAACGATTGTCTCTCCCTTTTGAGGAAAAACACTAAAAAATGTAGGAGAGGGTGTGGTTGAACTATCACTCAAATCATTGATAATGTTTCCCTCAAAATCATATAATATATAAAATATTGAATTGACTGCAATTAATGATTCATAAGGAAACCTTGAGACAATAGTAGTAATAATGTTAAAATCTCCAGAATTATCTAGTTTCTGTAATTCAAGGTGAAACTTATCTAAAATGGCTACTAAATCTAATGATGCTTGATGATCTGCTTTTAGCACCTCAATTAGAAAATCATATAAATCAGGGCGTTTTTGAATTAGCTTTTTACTTAAATTAAATGCTTCATATTTCAAAGCATATTCTCTTGCACATGCTCGGTAAGCATGAAGAAAATTTTGTTTGTCTATTTGAGTATAATCATAATTTTCTATTGAGGAAAATAAAAAATTATCATGGTAATTGCAGAAGCCATAAAAAGTAGATGCAGATTTTATTCCTATTTCTTCAAGACTGTTAGTGAATAATGTTTTTAGTGCGTTATATGAAATTACAATGCCATTTTCAGCGATTTTGGTTAGAATTTTATTCCTTTGAATTGAATGAGCTTGAACTATTTTAGTGGAACAATTTGATTTATCAGGAAATAAACAACCCTTAAATTTGCAGCCTTTGCGTAATTTTGAAAAAATTTTACTAAAATGAATAAATGAATCTTTTTCAGTCATGTTTATGATAATGTAAATCCAATATTTAATTTACTTTATATCCTTAAAAAAATATCAATCAATATCTTCTAGATTCATTTAAAAATGATTTAAATGCCATTAAAACAGCAATTTTCCGATTCACTTCTAATAACAACAATTATTAATGTAATTTAAATTCAAAAGAAATATACGAGGGATTAATAAGAAACGGAACTACATATGTCGTTCCATATCTTATATCATCGTCATCAAACATACAAGCAAATACTGCATAAATGTCTGTAATGTCTCGATTTTTAACAATCACTTGATTTTTGCTATTGATCTCGTTTAGAATCCCTGAATCATAACTAAATGTAAAATTTAAAGTCTGATGCTTAATATTTTGATAATTTAATGATATAATGAATTAAAACCCATACTAGCTAGCAATTTTACAAAAAATCATTCGTAAGTACACATAACTACAACGGCTACCCACCCTTGCCAATAATCATCACCGTCTTCATCGCTTAAATGAGCTTCTATTCTTACTTTACACTTTCGTGTATCAGGTATATCCTCAAGATCTCAATCTCTATTTGATGTTTAATTTGTTGAAAAGAAAAGATGACCCCTGCCACCAAGACCTAATAAGAAGGTCAGAAATAAAATAGGGGGAGGAGGGCGAAATGAGTGTGATTACACACTACCAAAAGACAAAAATCCAGGGCGGGACAGGGGTCATGGTTTGATTTTACCTATTTTATTTCGTTATTTTCTTTTCCGATCGAAAATTAAATTCCAATCAGACAAGACATTATCATTTTTATCTTTCCTTAGATTATCTATTTATTTGCAATATTTAAATCTTTTCTCTAAGCCTGATTAATACAACGCAATTAACGGAATATAGCTTAATAATATAGAAGTAAAAATATATGAAAAATTAGTAATTTAATTTTTTTCCAATTTATTTCTGCTAATTACAATTACATTAGTATCGAGCAATTGTAAGAAGCGAAAGCGGATATCGGGGTTAAAAATCCACTGGTAATTACACACCACCACGGTCATTTCTTTTAACAAGTATTTGGTAAGGAAATAAGGGCAATATTTGTGTTCTTTGCAGTAATCCATCAATTCTTCTGCGTCTACCGGTCTTTTAAATTCGAAAAGCTCGAACTTTTTGAGCCCCTCGTTAATTTTTTTCACCTTTCTATAATACACGCAGTTGTTGTTTTTGCGAAGGTCGGCGCAAATTGCCATCGATTCCGAAGGACTCGTTCTTAGCCTTAATAAGACGTTGTTTAAGCACATATCGTTTCGCCCCCGTATCGAAATACCCGCCACTGATTTACCCGTATCCGATAGAGAACTTTCGATATTGTTTAATTCTTGAATTACTCTTGACGATTGGGCGTGCGTCCGGCAAAGGTATACGATTTTAAAACCTTTGTCTTGAGCTAACGGCAACAACGCGCTTAACGCTATTACGGTCTTCCCCATACCGTTCGGTGCCACCAGCAAAATGTTATTTCCTTGCCGAGCGCTTTTTTCTATTTGGCTAATAATTTTTGACATATTAAGAGTAAAGTCTAAGTCAGCTTGAGTGTCGTTTAGATTGTAATCGAATTGATAGCTAAAATCGCCCGGTGACATAAGGTCGTAGGTTGCGTTTACGCCAGGACTATAACTCTCGCTTGGAGCTTTGTCTTTATCATTTATAGAACCATAAACGGGAAACTGTGGATAATTTATGTCCCAAGAAACCGTATTAGTATCGGTTAACACTGGAGGTGAGAATTCAATTGTAGACGCAATTTCGCTTACCGTTTTGTCATGGGGAAATACGTAATGGTTCGAACTGTTAGTAGTCAAATTAGTGAAAATAGGGGTGTGTTCGCTATAGGTTCGCCAATTTATAGCTTGGGGGGACATCGTTCCGACTCTTTCGTCGCTTGTTGTTAGACCAAAGCCAGAATGGGAAGGATTGCCTGTTTCTCCAGCTGAGTAAATGCCGTCGCCGTCCTTGTCTTTATATATGATAAAGTCGTAGAAAGTTTCTGCCCAAGCGATCTTATCTTGTCTTTGAGTAGTATACATTTGCATAACGAGCACAACTGGTATCGAAAATTCGACGTCGTATTGGGTTAAAGCATGCGTAGTGAGCGGCTCGCGATCGATAGTCATGTTGAGTGTGTCTGTCTTGTTATAACTCTCGCTCCAAGTCTCAATAACTTCCATTGATGTATAATTAGTTTTTATAAACTCGCTTTCGATTTCTTGGTAATTTTCCTCAACGAACGAGAAATCTTCTTCAAATTTTTCTTCGTAGTGTTCCACGGTAAACGAGCCTTCTTTTAATGCCATCCAAATTAACTGAACCGACTTACCGTAATCCACATCTACGCGGTACCTGTCCCGCTAAGTTCCAAGCTACGAACCGAAACTTTGCATCTAAAGCTTTAAAATCAAAGTTTATTTTATTTATAGAAGTAATTATAGTCGATCTATAATCTTCCTGAAAAATAGGATTTAATATTCCCTGTAATATACTTCTCTTTCCAACTCTTTCATCTCCACCAAGAATTAGCTTAAATATGTATTCTCCATTCTTAGTGTTTATTTTCTGAATATTACCAATCTTTCTTTTACTGTATTGACCACTTATTACATTTTGGGGAAATATTTTAGGAATTATAAGACTTACAGACTTTCCTTCAAGGATTCGGGTAATTTTCTCTGTTGCTAGATAAGCATATATAAATGCAAGATCAATCCGAGCCATTGTAGTGAATACTGATATAAAAAAAGCCTTTGGTTCCGCTTCAAAAATTACAATTGTATATTGATCTTCATCGTAAATTCCAGCCCCAAAAGAGCCTTTAGTAAATCTCTCTATAATCTTTGTGATAATATTGTCAAATATTTTGAT
>SDBS01004033.1_pt1 | contig 14397 bp, 27 predicted proteins | sample 2277091 | NCBI WGS metagenome assembly SDBS01 (sample SAMN10404972, study PRJNA504765) | marine sediment metagenome | isolation source: marine sediment core GS10_PC15, 163 cmbsf | place: Arctic Ocean: Southern Knipovich Ridge | collected 2010
CCGAGCGTCTCTAGCGATGCCGGGCCGAGCGCGCCAAGGAGCATCACAAATCCAAGTACCGCCAACCCTCGGACTCGTGTCTCCTGTCGCGACCAAATAGTTGCCCACGTATACAACGCGAATAGCACTGCAATTACGAAAAATATGATAAAGGAGTGTCCCATTATTGCACACCTTCTGCCGATGTTCGTAATGATTCAAACAAATGACTCATCGATCCAGGGACAAGATTTCCTGCGCTATCTAGTTCAAATCGGACTAGTGTGATTTCTTCTTTTAACATAACCAATTCAGCATCGGTGTATATAATCTGTTTTATTACACCATTGTGCGTGGCCTTGACTGTAACCTCTAACTTAACCCTAACTGGCAATCCTACACCACACTGATAGCAGTGAACATTGATGATGTATTCACCGGCTGGCAAGCCACGGGTATAGGCATTTTCATAATTAATTCCGGACAAGTCTGAACCGGTGCCAGTATCATCGCGCAACAAGTTCCACAGCGCTCCGCTCTTGTTTGAATAACCAACTGGCCTCATCTCACCCGGCCCCCATAACCAAAGGTCGACGTCGGTGTTGCCATCAGGCCATACAATATGAACAATGACATTGCCTGGAGGATTGGATTGAGCTTCATTGGCCGGTGGGTTAAGGTGCGGAAGCATCCATACCACAAAGACAAAGAACGCCATGACCAGGATCAAAGTGAAATCTCGCCACGTTGTGTTGGACGTATTCATCGAGTATCAATGCAATCTGCAATCAGGCACGACATAGCCGTGCGCAACATGCGCTGATTGATCTCGTTCCATGTGCTAAAAATTGCACCGGCAATGGTGGTGTTCAATGCAACACGCATGCCATCCATCAACGGTCCAATAGCGTCAGATACACCTCGGGCAGAGGCAAGCGAGGATTCGTTGACACCAGATAATGCATAACTGAATCCGATGATCGTACCAAGCAGTCCGAGTCCTACAAGCCAGCCACTCACATCACCGAGCCATGCTATCTTGGCCCACGTCTTGTCGACGGCGCCGGGCTTCATGTGCCAGCCTCCAGTTTCCTTGAGGCGATTCATCAAGTACACAGTACCATAAATGCGACGGAAGGTTGTCACCCAACACGTGGTGAATAGAACTGCAATAATCGACGTGATATATGTGAAATCATTCAGATAAAGAGGTTGAATCCATCCTCGTTCGAAGGCAAAGACGCCAGCGAGAATCGCAAGCAGGTTAACGAGCAGGAATCGGTAGATCAGCAGGTTCTTAAGCATCGGCGGTCACCTTGATCAGAAGCATTTTGGCAGCGATGTGGCGTGGAGGCTGACGCCCTTGATTGCGCGATTGGCGTACCCATCGAAGTGCCCGCTTGGCGGCTCGGACAATGTCCTCCCGTCCAAGGTAGCCTTGGGCCTTGCCTACATCGGCATTCAATTGCAGCTTATGAGTCTGTGTTGCGGTCATGGTAGTCCTCCAAGGCATCGGCGGACGTTGTGATTCCCGGCCGCGGCCGATCATCGTCTAACGTGCCACACTGGTGTGCGTCGAGTATGATAGAGGCTCCAGCGATCACGCATCCTAGATGCGTGACGTTGGAGTCGCTGGTGAAATCTTCCCCGTCCTTGAGGGCAGCGATGTGACGCTCCAAGGCGCCAATATGCTCCATCATGCTGATGGGATTGTAACGCCAGTTGTAAGCGCCGTAGCCTTTGCGGATACCATCCGCAGTGCTCATGGCCCCGTGGACAGCGCCAATGGCCGGAAGGCTCCACATGGGAACCTTGGTCGAGGCTGCTTTGTCCTTTGGATTGGCGCCGTCATTGGCCAGAGAGGCCTCGTGGGGCGCATCCTCGGGATCTATGGCATGGATGCCCCACGGAGGCACAGTAGCCGGTGCAGGCGCCCCATTAGGATAATGGCCCAACAACTGATGCCAGTTGATTCCTTGATGGCTGGAGCGTGGGACGGTTCCATCCTCGGGAAAGAAACAATCAACCGCCCGCTGGTAACACATTAATTCGGCCTCCTGGTCATACTCATTATGGCCGTAGGATCGCAGATTAGCGTTGGCCAAAGAGCGCTCAAGATATTGATCGAATGTTTCCTGTTTTTGCATCATGTGTGCAGGGGTATCGGTCATGGTTTCTTCCTCCAGATCATAATGAGTGAAAGCAGAATGATGAATGGCCAAAAAAAGAAAACAAACATAACAGGAAGTCCATCCAATTGGACCAAACACCCTTTTTCTCTTGACCATCTTATGCATTCAACGAATGCAAGGCCGATGGCAAGGTACCCTAAAATGATCCAAAGGAAATCAACCATCAATAACGTCCTTATGTTTACATCGACGCGGATGCTCTTTTGTTTTGTCCCGCGTGCGCTTCGGCCTGAACCGGGCATCGGCAAGTGATGCCGCTGCCCGGTTTCTCAAGTTCAAAACGGCCGGCGTCGATTCAGAATTAGCTGATGTTCTGTTCGATGGTCCGCATCGCGTACCTCCTTTTTGATTGTTGATCATCAGAATCATTCCCATTCGTTAGGATGATTAAGTATACGTTAGTTAACTTCCAAAGGCAACCTTAATTTTGCCATTTGATCCAGGACAAGAGACTCTGCTCTCCTCGGTAAAAAGCGGCGCAGGTCTGGCGGGATGAGTCTTGACTCTAACCTTATCACATCCTTGACCGGCATACCACAAAAATCGATTCGGTCATTAATGCGTTCGGCTAATGTCAACACCATTTGCTCGCTTACATCGTAACGGAGTTCATTCTCTCGTAGCTGCGGCCACGGCCGCTCATGCAACGGAGGCAATTCGACCGAGAAACCTTCAGGGTCATAGATGTTTGCCTCTATTTGAATCGGCCCGAATCGGCCGGTCTTGACTCCTTCTCCAAGGCCTGCGTTAAAGTCAGCGAAACGCAATCCTAGTCGATCAGCAATCTTTAAGTCGAAGGAAAGCACATGACTGACTCCTTCTGAATCCGGTAAACAAGCCAGTTTGGTTCCGTCCATGATAAGAGTATATGGTCCCAACTCCTCAAGGACTCGGGCATCTCCCGAGTCTTTGAGTTCCACGCGGATACCTTCCGTATCGCGTGAGATTTGAATGGTGGCACTCATTTCACAAAATCCACCATAACATCGCCCCAAGGATCAACTGGGCGACCGTGCTCTTCCATGATACGCGGTGAAATCGTCACCGTATATGCGTGGTCGTTGACGCTCATGAGTCGGCTCCATTTGTAGGGATAGACTCGCGCGCTGTCCTTCTTCGTCATTGCAGCGTGGGGATATGGCCCAAGCTCTTCAGAGATGGTTACGAGCAACGCTTCCAAGGCGCTACCTTCCTCGGCGTAGGTGGATGTCATTTTGCCGGCGAAGCCAAACCCCTTCGCCATGTCCCGAAACGGGCCTTTGTGCCCGTGCTCGCATCCGACAACGGCGTGAATCATCTCATGCAACAAGATGTCCAGCACCTTGACCGGCGCGGCCTCGGTCGGGCTGATATACATCTGCGTCGTCTCATCGGCAGATGCTTTCGGCGACCAGCATTGACCAATCGCCCGGCGACTGGCCTTGGGCCATCCGCAGGCGACTTGGATCTTGGCGGGCACCTTGTGCCCGCGGCCCGCGAAAAACTCCGTGTCCAAGTGGCTGATGGCGTCAACCAGCCAGCCTTCGCGCGTTGTATGAGTGTTGGCGGTCATCTGTCTGTCCTTTGTTCGGGTTGCTTATGATATAAACATAGGCAATCTCGTTTCGAACGTCAAACACTTTCTTCAAGAAAAGCCAATTTTCTTTATCCCACCGATTCCAATTCATCGTCGACCAGTTCGGCCGAAGGCATGGGCACTATAGGCAAGCGCAGATTGGGTTCGATGGGAGCAAGGGTGAAATCTTCATCCCTTATGGTCAGGCCGCGGCCGCGCCGGAAAATATCATCGACCTGATGGACAGTCATGTTGTCAAAGTTTCGGATTCTGTATGCCATGGGTCTCCCTCCTTGGCGTTCAGCTATCTCGCTCATTAGCAACTTGTCGAGGCTTGGCAATGGGATTGATCGGGGCACAGCGCAGGCTTGTGAGGCCTGACGTGCTTGCCATGATTTGCTTACCGGCAGCAACGCAATCGGCCATTGTGTCGAAGTAGATAACCTGTTCCGCGGGCTGTCCCCAGGCGGTAAACCAGGCTATGAGCATTACCTTAAACATTGATCTGCTCCCTCGTTGGCGGTTAACTGCGCGGTACAAACAACCAAATCTGACGTTGGTTATTTACACGCTCGCGCTTGGTGCGCCCCCGGCCGTCCACCCAGTGTAAGCAAAAAACTCCGTCGTGCGTGGTAACCGTGGACTTTCCGGCTTCGCGGGCTTCCTTAAGCATCTGGGTGATCGGCATGTGCTTGCTCCGGTTCGGGTTCTGCGTCCAACGATGTATATATAAGGCATCGTTGGACACAGTTCAAGACCTTTCTTTGTTCCCTTTTTGTGCTAATCCTAATCCTTTTCAATGGTAACTGACTTGATGATCTTTGCAGAAATCGGAGACTGAAATTCTTTCAGGTCGACCTCTCCTCCGGACTCATAATCAGTTGCCAAAATGCCAATGGCGATTCCAACGTGCTGATGTACTTTCACACTGACCTTGGTGTTTTTTGGAATGTACATGATATGCTTCCTCAGTTTGAGTTTTGATTGGTGGGAGGGTGTGGTCTCGAACCACTCCCATAAGGCACGGCTTTACAGGCCGCGTGCTGGAACCCCCAGCTTTACCCTCCCATTGATTCTACTTGCTGTTTTTAAAAGCAACGTAGAACTTACCATACTCGCCGCTCCTGATCACGGTCTCCCGACCAAAATCCTGGGCCAAACCATCAGCGATGCCCAGGGCAACTTTCACGGTCGGCGCACCAGTGAACCACACCTTTATCTGGGCGTTTTCCTCTCGAATACCCTCGGCGATTTTGGCATTATTGGTGATGATGTGCTCAACACCGTTCGTGTTTTTAGCAATCTCAAACATGGCGATTCTCCTCAGGTTGCCCATCCCCAGGTCCGAGGCGGGTATGTACGCCGCGTCACGCGGCCATTGAGGTGCAGGGTGAAAACGATCAAGGAATCATCCGCGCACCACACAAAGGCGCCTCCTGTACGCGCGGCATACTTCCTGGCAACGGTAAGCCAGCCAATCCCTTTATATGAAGCCTGCGCCAGCCTGCGCCACTCAGGAACCGTCAAAAGGTTCGAGGGCATGACGTTGCGGTCGAAGGTCGTGAAAATCGGGGTAGCCATTTGGCGTCTCCTCGTTGGCGGTTGCTAGGCGATCAGACCCATCTCGTTAGCTACGTCGCGCTCGGTGCGGCCGGTGAAATGCACTCGCGCGGGGCCAAAGATCCAGCCAGTTGCCTTGGTGTATGTGACATCGTCGACCGGGGTATTTTCGCCGATAATAGCCAGGATTTCCATACCGTGGTCCTGGGCGATGTGCAGAAGGGCCGTCTTACCCTTGCGCTCGGTGAAGGCCAGGCGGGTCGTAACGCCCGCGGCCGTTACTGCTACCTCGTAAGAGGTGCCATAACGCTGCATCTGGGTCAGGGTGCGGGGGTCTGGCTGGCGGGTCATTAGTCTAGCTCCTGATTTCGCGCGGGATGCGTTGCTTAGCTCTCAGTCTCATCTCTTAATGCCATCCGGCATTCTTGCATCCGCCGCGTAGCACTCTTCATGCCTGAACTTGACTTAGCCGTCTCGAACCGCTTTGTGGCCTTGGCCATTTCTGCTTCCCAATATTCTCTAGTGGTGGTCATCGGTTGATCCTCGGTTCGGGTTGCTTATGATGTAAAGATAGGCAATCCCGTTTCGAACGTCAAGCCCTTTCTTGAAGAAAAGCCAACTTTCTTTTTTCCCGTTCTGTCCCTGCGCTTTCTGAGGGGTCGCTCGGTTTTCCCTTTCGGGCTACCGTTGCGCTCTCCGGAGCCAGCTTGGCCGCGTTCATGACCGCGTACCCGCCAGCATGTCACTTTCGAACCGGCGCATCGATTTGTAATGCTAACCCCTCAGAAAAGGCAGGCTAAATGATCTCAACGACCTGGTAATCTAGGTCGGGGCGCGCGACTCGTGCCGTCTTGGCAAAATCAGCAGCATCGCTAGGGTATGCGAAGGAAGCAACGGCGCGTCCGTTGACTGTCACTGCGAAGCTCAATCCGTTTTTCAGTGCGGCGGCGCTGATTTTCATGGTAGTCATCGGGCTGTCCTTGGTTCGGGTTTCTGCGTTCCAATGATGTAAAGATAGGCAATCCCGTTTCGAACGTCAAGCACTTTCTTCAAGAAAAGCCAACTTTCTTTGTTCCTATTTTGTTCTTTTCGGGATGTATGAAAAGATTGGTGTTACCCATGCAGGGCATAAGCCTCGGGCAAACACCACTGCTCCAATGGCCAAACGCCCGGCTCGATGCTCTTCCATACTTCCACCTGTTGTCAGCACATCATCAACAATCAGCAACGGCCCTTTCGTTACATAGGGCTTCAACAAATCTGCTAAGCAACATCCCCCCATAGGAACGCCCTCGACAGAACCAAAAGGCACGACTGATTCCTTAATCACACATGCCAAACACTTCCAATCGGCCAAGGTCAAGTCATCGCACTCAATTTTCCAGTGCAACACCTCCCCGCTGTGTGACTTAAATTTTCCAAACTGAAACATCTATGGTGTTCCTTTCAAAAACATGATCCATCGCGCCAGCATAACAGGCGCAGGAGAATGACTCTTTGGACGAATGCCCCGGACCAAACATTCCACGACGCGCAGACGATCCCGGCGCGCACGGAACTTACTTAGGTGAGCCTCACAGGCCTCCCTGGTAAGGAACACATGATGTCCTGAGAGATAGGTACGGTCACCGGAGCCATCGCGCACAAGGGCCTCGTGTGCGCGAATCCAGGTATCGTGAGGCACAACCCTCGTCCCGGTATGGCCAGCATGGAAGAGGGTAAGGATGTTGCCATCAACCTCTTCCACGATTTTATAGGCTCGCAACTTAGCCGCCAGGCACTATGATGCTTATGGTATTGGGGTCAAGTGAGATATGTTTTTTTGTGCGCCAGTCCTCGCCGCCAGCAACAAAGCAGGATAGGCCGTCCGGCGTCGAGATGATGATGGTCCAAGTCGAGCCATTTTCTGTGGTTAGTAACTCAACCAAGCCTCCCTGGTAGGTGATGCCCATAGCGACCGGAGCCTCCTGGTACTTCTTGGCCAGATATTCGAGCACGTTGTCCCTCGGTTTACATTGAGGCTGGCCCTGGGCCATTGCGGTCGAAGCCAAAAGGCCTACAGTCATCGCGACTATCAAGGTGATCATCTTATACATCGAGAATCTCCTTTATTGTAATGCGAGTAAGTTGGGTTTCAAGGATGCCATGAAAGTCTTTATGTGCCTTTACTGTGGCATCGCAAATCATACGCTGCCCTATTTCCATCCTTGGGCTAGAGCCTGTAAACCAGCAAAATGAATTTCCGGTTACATCCTTGAACTTCAATAATTCGCTCGGCCCCCACCCATTATCGCCCATGGCGCGGGAGGATTCAAGGGTCAACTGCAGGCCCTTGAGACGCTCTTTAACCACGCCCTGGTGTATGCTGTCCCGGTTCGCACGCTTGGCCTCGGCCAGCTTTAACTCGCGCTCCTTGGCACGATGCATCGTTGCAACAGCGCTGATGGCCAGGGCCGTGCGCCGGGTCGTGATCAGCATGTCATCAGCGAATGCTATGCGCAAGTTGTGCATGTAGTCATTGTCCTGGGTCGAACCGCGGACCCATTCAATCACCTCCTGGGCAATCGCGTCATCCGATTCGCGAACCTCGTTACGAATCTCGCGCGCTATTTCGCGGCTGAAATCATCGGTGCCATAAAGGCACCAGATACGCTCGATGGTTGCGGTAATTTTGTCGTAGGAGGCTTCGGCAGCGCCCTTGGAAGCCCATCCCCAGATCCTGATGCATGCGTTGGTCATGGCCAGCAGATATTCAAGGGAGGCTGACCACTCGGCGCGGCCATAACTTTCGAAACCTTCTTCGCCTCCGCCGCTGATCAAACGCCAGAATTTAAACTGGTTGATGATCCGCTCGGGGTCGTCAATGCCCAGGAAGTCCCGGAGGCATGTCCGGCCGACCTGCAACTCTTCGCCCGTCTCCAGGTTTCGTACCGCGTACACGTGCTTGCGGGTTCTGGTTTTCTTGCAATGCTCGCACCGGCTGTCGGTCGTGCGGTAGGAAGGGTCAATATTTACGCCGGGCACCGTATCGACGAAGTTGCCGGCGGGTGTTAGTTCGATGCTGGCCAGGAACTCGAACTCTCCGACCTTCGGGGTTGAGCCGGTGATCGTCACATCGAGCACGTTGACCATGGCCTTGCGTGCCCGGCGACCGTCGTTGCCACCTACCGTGCGTTCTTCCTGGTAGACCGGGCCGAAGGTCGCGGCGAACGCCACCCCATACTTCTTGGCTTTCTTGTCCAGCTTCTTGACCCTGGCGCGCGCCTCGTCGGCGCGTCCGGCCAGTATCGTGATGGTCTTGGCGGTCATCGGTCTAACTCCAGTTCGGAGGCTGTTATGCCAAGGCCTTCTCGGCGGCGCGGTCGGCGTAGAGGCCTGCGGCGCGCGCAAGGGCGAAGTTACCGCGCCGGGTCCTCATGCCGTCCAACTTGCGGAGGGCTATATCGCGGAGGCTGCGCAGGCGATCTACGTCCGTGATCGTGTCCAGATTCGGGAGGCGGGTCAAATCGGCCAAGCGCTCGTTGGTGGGGTTCCAGGCTTGGAGGTTAACTTTCTGGTTGGTCATCGTCGTCTCCGGGGTGCGGGTTTCCGTTCCAGTGATGTATATATAGGGATGGCACGGCGCCAGGTCAAGAACTTTCTTCGATAAAAACCAACTTTCTTTGTTTACGGTTTGTTCCTTGCGGGAAGACCTATGAGCCATAGGAGCCATTTAATGGAGTAATGGCCCACCTCTGGACATCAGAATCGAAGCCTAAAGTGAAAGTCAATCCCAGCGTTGCACCATAGTCGAGGGCATCATAAAAGTCATCAAAGAGTCGAAAGCCATCGCAGTAGTCGATCCCCTTGGGCGCCGGTCCATCGTGAGTCCAGCATCCTGCAGGGTCATCTGGATTCCAACCCTGGCACTGGGGCGCCTCTGGACTGTTTGCCAGGCGGACTGTGTGGGCAAGCAAGTTCATCGGTCAGACCTCCTTTCGAATTTCAGCGGTCATGTACAAGGTCGCTGCGCCGAAGCGGTCCTGGATTTTGCGGTAAGCAACTGCGCGCGCATGTCCCAGGGACTTGGCGGATACGGTCAACGAAAAATCCGCTTGAGCGTTGGGGTGAATCACTGTCACGTTGTACATGGCTTGGTTCCTCGGTTCAGGTTGCTTGTGATGTAGATATAGGAACTCTCGAAACCGATGTCAAGGATTAATTTACATCAGAACTGAAGATACTGCCTGCCCAGCTTGGCGACTTTCCGGCGCTTGATCAGCATACGGAGTGCCTGCTGTATCATCGGGGTTTCTAAGCCAGTGGCCTTCTTGATTTTCCCGACCGTGAGATGACCCTCCACTATGGCCAGAAGCACCGGATCGCAAGCGGCCTCCTTCTCAGCCTTTTTCTTGTCCTTATCAATGTTGACTTGCATGGTTTTGGTAATTTCCCACTTCCACGGATTACCTCCAAACTGGGCCTTAGGAGTATTTTCGGCATTCCGTACCAGGAAGCTCGGCAGCTTCGGATCGTCGTCCAGCCAATCGCTCATGATTCCCTCCGTAATCGCCTAGCGCGGCCCCGTGGTGCGTCTCACGAGGCCGCAGTTGGGGTTATGCCTCTATGGGCTCGAAGCCTACGGAGACGCAGCGCTCGCGCGTACCATCTTCCCATACGATGATGTCGCCGATGTCCATTGAGCGGGGGAAAGTCGTATGGACTGTGATGTAATCGAGTGTCGTCCAGGGCTCAACGAAATTCTGCAACGCAACCCAAACATGCTCGGCATTGGCCGAAAACTCTAAGGTTGCAGCCTTGACGAACAGGTCAAAGTTCGTGGAGTCGATCTTTCCGTCCCGCGCGGCGAGGTAGGCCTTACCAATCGGGCTGTCCCAGCCCTTGGCATTCAATTCGGTGCGCTGCGTCTCGGTCAATTCGATGTAGTACACTGTCGCTTTCATGGCGGTTCCTCCTTGCTGATAATGTAAATATAAGCTTCCTCACATCACAAATCAAGAAGTTTCTTGTTCACCTTTTGTTCTTTACCAAAAATTCCCCTGTTAATTCGATATCCCACGATCCTCCCATACCATCATTAACCGTGGCAATTATACCGTTTGGGCCTGCGTCCAAGATGACCAGTACATCTTCGATCTCGCCCACAAAACCCGTGTAACTGATCTCAGTCCAACGCTTCAGATCGTGAGCATCCATTTCCTGAAAGACGCCCATCAACATGCCGCCGAAAATTGCCGCCACGCTAATCGGGCAACCAATTCCCTCTAAGTCTCCGGCCATGAAAATATCTACAGGCTTAATCGTCATCGTCCTTCTCCATTAATGAGTGGCTCCACGGGTAGGGTTCGAACCTACAACCTTTCGGGTAACAGCCGAATGCTCTGCCATCTGAGCTACCGTGGATTAAAGCAACCCTTCCTGAACAGGTTTCGCTTCAGTGATAAACATGTCCGGTTCCTTGCGGGCCTCCTCCAAGCGTGAGCATGTGATATCGAAATATTTTGGATCGATATCTATTCCAATAAAACGTCGTCCCATGTTAACACAGGCAACCCCAGTCGATCCACTGCCCATGAAGGGATCAACTACAACATTCTCCTCTGGAATGAAGGTAATGCACCATTCCATGATCTCAACAGGTTTTTGTGTCGGATGGAAATTTCCGTCTCGGCGAGATAGGGCCTTCCCTCTTGAGTAGGTCTTGATTCGCATGGCCTTCATCTGATTGGTCCATGCAACTTCTCCATCAGCCAACGAAAAGTCTCGCTGGCCTTTGTCCCAGATTAACCATCGCATTGTTGGTGGCAAATAGTCAGTGAAATAGTTACCTCCCCAAATGATTTGTAAATCACTCTGCTTCAGCATTAGGTCGAAGATTTCTCGATCTGGACGTTCCACATCCCAATTGCTTTCACCATAGTATGCCCATCCGGATTTCCCTTTGACTTTCGCTCGCGAGGCATCTGCACCGATTCCATAGGGAGGATCGGTAACTATGGCTCCCACATGCCCAAGGGCAGGGAGGATTTTCAAATTATCTCCTAGATAAAGGGTGGATGCACCAATGACGACACGTTTGATCCATGGATCGGTCATAAAGCTAATCCCTCCTGTACCGGTTTAACATCTGGAAGAGGCAACGCCCCCTGCCGACTGGCTTTTTCGATATTGGCACAAGCCAAATCAAAATACTTCGGATCGAGTTCAATCCCGATAAACTTACGATTCATTTGGATGCAAGCAATACCTGTAGCCCCGCCTCCCATGAAAGGATCGATCACAACATCTCCTGGCGCAGTATGTACTGCCAGGAATTTTCGCACTAACTCCGGTGGCTTGTCGTTGGGATGTGTCTCCCCATACCGTCTAGGCTTGGAAATAGAGATGATGTTTGCAATGCTTCCAGGGTTAGTGGACGTTCCTCCACCTGGCCATGCAATTTTTGACCCTTCACGCATGCCCACAATGATAAGTTCGTGCTGCCGTCTGTATCGCCAGCCAGTGCCGGGATTCTTTTTATCCCAGATCACTTGATGAAAAAAGGTCATACCTTTCCGATTCATGCGTTCAGCGATCCATGTATAAGAGGGATTGCCCTCGGCCCCACCACCCATCGAGCAATAGCACGCCGCGGAAAAATCCTTTTTTAAGATGCGAGATGCATGAACCAATGTGCCATCGATCACACGCCGCATGCTATCCTGATCATCGTTCTGTATCGCCGCTTGAGCTTGTATATCACCTTTCCGCGTCGAAGATCCATCGGTCCACAGCGTCGAATGGCCCCTTTTATCATTGTGTGTGGAAAATCCTTTGGCATTATTCTCGTTACCATACGGCGGATCTGTCCAGACCAGATCCACAGACTCATCCTGCAACCCTGCCATAATTTCCAAGGAGTCGCCTAAGTACAGCGTGCAATCACCAATGATCTGTTTTATGCTCATCCTTCTTCCTCAATTATAGCATCCCAATCGGTCTTCCCATACTGATCTTCCCACATTGAACGCGCCTTGTCCAATGGAGGAAGGTTATACCATCGAGTGCGTCGATGAACGTGGCGTGTCCAATGCTCCTCCTGAACTTCAAAACTCGTTTTTCTGGATGATGTTGTAATGCATGGACAAACCTTTTTCAAGAATCGTCCCATTGCTGTAGCGTTGCCTCGCTTAGTAATATTGAATCGCTTTACCTCGCGGACGTAGTCATCGACCAAATTATCAACGGGCAAATCAGTCTGCCATTCATCCCCATTGCTGAGTGTACAACCATTTAATAATTTTTGATACCACCATTCCTCCACCACTGACAGACTCAACAACTTTTGTTCCCGCAAGGCCTCCGTGTTTGGTACGTGCCTAACTTCAAAGTCCTCGATGTCCATGGTTCGAAGGTAGTTAAGGAGCGCCTTGTAACCGGAATTCTCGTCCTTCTTATCAGTACTCTCATTGCCATCCTTGTCAATCTTGCGTTCCATCTGCTCTGTGATGGCGCGGAAATAGTCGGTATTTTGCTTCTTCGCATCTCCCACGTCCACCACAAAGAAGCGCCGCTCATCACCGCCCGCTGGAATCACATGTAAGTCGTTCGATGCCATTATCAGATGGATGCAGTTTGGTGCCATCTCCACGTCGATTCCTTTAGCCTCAATGGCCATTTGCTCCTCGGTGACTAGGGTCTTGAGAATTGACTCATGCTTCTTATCCCCAGCGAAGAAAGCCTCATCGGCAAAGAGCACCACAAGGTCGCGAAGATGACTGTTAAAGTTACCGACCAAATGACCAGAGTTGCTAATCTGCATGTAATGCCGTCCAAACAGTTTCCCGAAGGTATGGGCAAAGAAAGACTTGCCCACGCCGCGCCCGCCGCGCATTACAACAGCCACGAGCCCAGGACGCTCTGGGTGTTGCACAGCGCGTGCCATCCACTTCAGGAGATAATCATAATAAACATCATTGCCGGAGCATACGTTGTCGTGCATGTGGTTTAGAAACAATTTGCATTCGCCGGGCACTGACGTCACCGAAAAACCTCGCCACAGATTGTAGACATCATCTGGCAACGTGACCTCGGGGGCAAACGCGATGGCGCTGTACTGGCGTCGATGTTCATTCTCCAACCACCATTTCCCAGCCGGCATGTATTTTGGGTTATCGTGCTTATCTGTACCAATTTGGACTCTTCTGTTGTTATAGGCTTCCTTGAACGTAGCAAAGGTTTGTCGGGTGAGGCGTTTTCGATCCAACGAATGATCGTGCTGGTCATTGATGATTAGGCACTTGCCCCCATAGTTTTGCACAACAGCATATTTATTATTGAATTTATGGAGCCACGGATCAATATCATAGAACTTGGCAGACTCGATCTGTTTAATCGCATACTTTTCGACGTGACCTTTTTTATCTAGAACGGATTCGCTGATGCCCCATGCAGAATCCGTGATAATTGAGAAAATCACGTCGTCAGGTACGCCGCGGCGAAGCGTGCCACAAACGAAATCGAACAGCCAAGCCGACCGACTGTTGTCACCTTTCTTTGGCTCATCAGGATGCTTCCCTTGAGCCATGATCACCTTGAGGCGATCCTCCACGCCCCACTCGTTCAATTCGTCCGTGCTATCTATACTGTCGATGTTACCAGAGATGGTTACGATCTGGGAGGCATTGCTATCAAAGGTAGTTTCCCCTTGCCTCTGAACGCTTTGCGCCGCAATAAATGCCGATAAAGGATATGCCACATCATCGAACTGAATACACACCGCTAATGTCGGTGTCCTGCCCTTTTTGACCTTGCGTGCATCAGGGATGTTTATCGTATTTGGCAACCGCATGATGCGGTCGATGTTGTGGCAGTTGTCCGCGCCGAAACGCAGCTCAAGTTGGACGTTATACCGCTTGGCGTCCTCAGCCTTGGGCAAGTCACCACCAATCAGGATTGGTTCCTCCAACTTCCAGAAGCCTTGATATCCTCCCCCCGAAAAAATAACGACGGACGGCGCCGGTACGCCCTCGGGCAAGTTGGTCGTAAGCAACCCGAGCGCGCGCTTGCGCTCCTCGTCCAAATCTTCATCCGCCCGCGGATCGATGTCGACGTGGAACCAGTCCACGGACA
>SDBS01004034.1_pt1 | contig 14393 bp, 9 predicted proteins | sample 2277091 | NCBI WGS metagenome assembly SDBS01 (sample SAMN10404972, study PRJNA504765) | marine sediment metagenome | isolation source: marine sediment core GS10_PC15, 163 cmbsf | place: Arctic Ocean: Southern Knipovich Ridge | collected 2010
TCGTAAGTATGGTGCCGTCGAGATAGAGGGTGTCCTGCGACGAGTTGTACAGCTCGACGAACTGGTCGTAGAAGTAGAACTTCGAGTAGTCGCCGCCGCAGTAGTAGATCTCGTTTATCATCAGGGCGTTAACGGTTACTATTCCCACGAAGATAGTATCAAGGACCATCTCGGGGCCGGGAACGTATACATCGATGAATCCGGTGAAGACCTTCTTCTGCGCGCCGATCGGCAGTTCCCTGCGGGCGAAGAGCGAGTACTCGCCTGCCGGCAGACTCGTGAAGTCGGCTACGCCGTCGTCAGCATCTGTCACGTCGACATATTCATGTGTCCTTGCCTGCAGGCTCACGTTCGCGCCTTCGACAATGGTCGGCACACCGGGTGTCGAACCGGGGATCGTCCCGGTTGTGTCGACGATGACCACACTGATTATTCCGTCACCGTCTGGCGCCGTCGGCTTGTCGTTTCTGGCGCACCCCTGGACCGTAAGAACGATGGCGAAAATGATGAGGAGAGCCCTTTTCATCATTCACCACCCCTTCTGAACAGGTTGTCGAGGATCACGCTGAACTCCAGCCCGTAGAAGATATCGTGGTTTCTCGACGAGTAGTTCCCGTACTCGTTCATATAGAACGCCGGGTCGTCGAAGAAGTTATGAACGAACATCGACACCTCGGCTCCTCTTCCCAGAGATTTCGATACGTTTATGTTGAAAAGCAGTCTGTCGTTCGGGGTCTTCCTGACTCTGAGATCGAGATCGTCATAGACACGGTCGAGGCCGAGAGCCGCGGATTCTTCCGGCGAGATATACGTGGTCTCTTCAGTCAGCGGATCGTAATAGCCCGAGGAGTACGCGACCGGATCGACTACATTCTGCCTGTAGTTGAAGAGGGTCTGCTGGACGTGGAAGGTCACCCACATACCGATTCTCTTTATCAGCCAGTCCGCCCTGTAGTTGACGATCATCTTCTGCCGCCAACTCTCATTATAAGTGTATATTGGATATATCGTCCTGCCCAGCGCGTCATTATTCCTCGGGCCCGACATGTACGTGCCCTCGGCGCCCGACCAGGACTTGTAGAACGATCCGTCTACCCGGAAGACTGTCGAGATACTCTCTATTCTCCTGGTGAGGAACTGGAACTCTGCGCCCCATCTCCTCGTATATCCCGTCGGATCGTAGAATCCGTGCCCCGAATCATTGTCGGTGTATATCGTGTCGATCGGTGTTCTCGAGCCGTAATCGGGATAGTCCTCCCACCTGTAGCGATGTACTGTGATCGGGTCGCTGATACTCCTGGGCAGGTTTGTGGACTCAGTGAAGAATCCAGTCAGGATGATCGCCGTCGGCCCTAATTTCTGGTCGAAGGAAACCTCCGCCTTGGTACTCTGATACCCCTTCATCCTGGTATTGTCCCAGTTATAAACGTATGTCGATACGAGCGGCATCGAATCGGGCGGCGATACATTCTCTTCGACGACATCGAGGTACATCGGCCCCTGGTAGATCTTCGTCATCTGCGGCATCTTCGAGCTTTTCCCCCAGCTCATCCTCAACCTGGTGTTCTCGGCAAAATCGAACCTGAACCTGATTCGCGGGTTGAGATACGAGCCGTTATTCGACTCGACGAAAGGATCGCTGTTGAAAAACCCGCCCCAGTTGATGTTCTGCGGCGTATACATCTCGTATCTCGCGCCGATGATCAGCGACCACTGCCGGAACATCAGCGAGCCCTTGATCTCGTCCTCGAAATAGAGGCTGGCATTCTTCAGAGCCGGCGAGAAATCGAAGGAAAGGGGGCGCTGCCCCGGATTTCCGTAGGGCGGGAACCACGGATCGAATATTTTGCCTTCACCCGTATTGTTGTCGTAGGTGTACTCGCCTCCCAGCAGGAACCCGTGATCGAATCTGTAGGTGTTGGTGTTCCAGCGGAAGCTCAGTTTCGTGCCGACGTTCCACTCCTCACCCTTCGTCCAGACCCGGGAGAGATATGCTCCCGCGCCGAAGACACCGGGGAAGGTCCCGTTCTCCCTGGCGTCGGTGAGGATGCGCACGTCCGAGCCGACCAGCTTCTGCTGGTAGCTGTCCCTGTTGGTATACGTGAGGCTGCCGCGCCACTCGATCCTCGTATCCGGCGTCGGCTTGTAGTTGATCGTGTTCCCGTAGGTGAACGTCTTGTCCCTGTTGTACGTCTCTATCGAGAGAGGATCATCCACCTTGACGTTCTGCTCGTCTCTGATACCCCTGTAGCCGAACATATTGAGAATGTCCATCCTGTCGTCGAGCAGCAGGTTCCTGACATTGAACCTTGCGGCATAACGGTAGTATTCGTCCCCTTTACGCCTTATGTCCCGCTGGCTGAACGCGCCGTTGAGGTTGTACGAGAGGCCCGTACCACCGACGATGATCCCGCCGTTAAAGTTCGCTTCCTTCGTGTCGGGGTTCGACTTGATCTTGAGCCTGTTGGGCTGGCGGCCCATCTTCGTGCGGACCTTGATCAGTCCTGTCGTCACATCTCCGTACTCGACCGACGGGACGCCCGTTATCACCTCGACGCTCTCGATATTGTCGGCGGGGATCGTCCTGAGGTCGATCTGGCTGCCTGCCGAGGTACCCGTCGCCCCGTAGGATGTCCCGGTCCCGGTTTGAAGATTAGCGTTGTTGGACAGGGTTATATCATCGACCATGATCTTCGTGCCGAATAGATCGTTCACGTCCGTCGCTCCCCTGAGGCCGACGTTCGTCTTCCTCGAAAGGCCGGGAGGAGCGGTCCTCTCGACGCCCGGGATCAGATCGAGGACATCGCCGAGACTGCTGGAGAGGTTATGCTCGATCTCCGCGCTCGAGATCTCATAAGTCGTCTCTATCTTCTCGGGGAGGAGTTCGCGTTTGTCGAGGACGTTGATGCCCGCGATCGAGAAGAAGATGTTCTGTCTGGGGTCACCGGGGACACACTCGCACCCGTACGTCGTGATCCTGCCCGCCTCGACCTCGATGTCCTGGTAATTCGTGCTGAAATATTCGTCCTTGAAGATCGTGATGCTGTATTTGCCCGGCTCGAGGTCGAACTGGAACTTTCCGTTCTTGTCGGTCATCGTGCTGATCGTCGTCCCCTGGATCGCCACGAGCGCCCCGGCGACCGGCTTTCCGGTGATGTTATCCTTTACCTTGCCGACAAGCCGTCCCTTTCTCGCCGCCCCGGCGGGCGATGAGATCATCGCGAGGATGAGCAGAACACAGAAAATCCCCGTCGCGACGGGGATCGACTTCGATAATCTTCTCATTTTCCTGCTTTCGTTTCTTTCTGACCAGTCGATCATTGAAGCGCCCTCTCGGGGATTTCCGGACATGCCGCACGCCGGGGAGACACCTTCCCCCCCTGAAAAAGCGATTCGCTGCCAATGAGGTTTTTCTTCAACCGTTTTGTAGGAAATGGCGTGTTTTCGAATCGGGTCGAAAAATCCTCTCACCAATAATATAAACGTCTGAAAATCGATTATCTTTCATAATTATTACGAATTTATATAAATAGATGTTTACCCCTATGTTACGGGATTTCAGCAGATCCGGTGATCAGCCGCAGATTGCGGAGAAGAGTTTCAGGAGGTTCCCGCCCATCACCGCAGCGATATCGCCTTCATCCCAGCCCCTGCCGGCCAGAACTGCCGCAAGTGCCTGCATCTTCGAGACATCCTCGAGTCCCGGCGGAACGACCATTATCCCGTCGAAATCGGAGCCGATACCTGTGTGGTCGACGCCCGCGACGGATGCGATGTGCTCGACATGGTCGGCTACAGCCTCGATGCCGGGCATCGGTATCTTCTTTACCTTCTCGATATAGGCACCCCCGATCTCCTCGTCGACCCGCCTCGGGTCGCCGCCGTACTCGGCCGCCAGGCGGCTGCGCTCCTCTCGGTACCTGCCCCAGATCGCGAAGACCTTCGTGTGACACTCCCTGTCGAGGAAGGCGGGGAAGAAGTTGATGCAGGCTATGCCGCCGTTCTCCGCCAGCGCGCGGAGCATCTCGTCATCGATGTTTCTCGGGATATCGCAGATCGCCCTCGCGCTCGAATGCGAGACGAGCACCGGCACCTCTGAATTCTCTATTGCGTCGTAGAATGTCCTGTCAGAGGCGTGGGAGAGGTCGATCACCATGCCTGACCGGTTCATCGCGGCGACTATGTCCCTGCCCGCCGGGCTCAGCCCGTTCCACTTCGTCTCGCCGTCAGAGGAGTCGGCGATCTCGTTCGAGTTCATCCAGGTCAGCGTGAGGCACCGGACGCCGGCGCGGTAGAACTCCTCGAGTCTCCCGAGACTCCCCCCCAGTACGTGCCCTCCCTCGATCCCGATCAATGCCGCTATCCTGCCGGAATCGTTAGCCGGGATGATCTCTTTACCTGATAAAGCGATATTCAATCTGTCGGAGTGTTTCTCAGCCTGGCCATGGACAGCCTCTATCATCGCGAGGGTGTCGGGCATCCACCTGTCGACGTTCAGGTCGGGATCGACCCAGCAGGCGAATACCTGCGCGCCGACTCCCCCCTCTGTCATCCTCGGGAGGTCGAGATGCCCGTCGGCAAGCCTTTTTCCGAGATCGACCCGCTTGTCCCCGGTGAGTCTCAGGGCCGTGTCGCAATGGGCATCGAACACAAAAAATCGCCGCATGTCATCCATACGGCGATTATACGCGCAATGCGTGTAAAGTCACGTAGATTTCGTTTCGGGGCCCGGGGCGCCGGATCAGTGGATGATCTTCGCCGAGGTCGCGGCATCGCCGTAGACATAGAGAGCGTACGGCAGGAGGTTCTGGGTGCTCCTTATCGCGTATTCCTGATTGGTCGGCCCGCCGAACCTGATATCGTCACTGTTGCTGCCGAAGAAATCCCATCCCCCCTGGTCAGCGGCGGACGCGCCGCCGATATACTCCAGCTGGGCCGCTACCCGGCCCCCGTAGAACTGGAGCCAGACCGTGTTCAGCGTGGGGGGGTATTCCCCCTCCATCGCGAAATACGAGGTCAGCGCCACCTGGACGTTCTTGAGGTTCTGGATCGTCACGGCCACCTGCGCGGCCTTCTTCGAACGGAAATAGTTTGACATGACTATAGTTGCAAGGAATCCGATTATCTCCACGACAATAAAGAGCTCGAGAAGGGTGAACCCGAGTCTGCCGAGCCCGCGCCGCTTTCTGCGAGCATTTGAAACCCTTGCAAAAATGCCGATAAAACTGCGTATACGTCGCATGATGCACTCCTGTGCGTACGAAACCGGGTTTCATTCACTTCCACGCGATTGATTTGCAAGAATTATGACAAAACGGGGGGAGAGAGAGTATCAGGCAGGGCCGGACGTAACCGCAATAAAAAATGGGGGCTTGCGCCCCCGTAACACGAATCGCGGATCGTCGTGAGGCCGATGCCTACATCGATACCGCCTCGACCCTTACGACCTCGGGGATCCTCTCCTTGAGAACCCTCTCGACGCCGTGCGTAAGGGTCATCTGGGACATCGGACAGCCCGCGCAGGCGCCCTTGAGCCTTACCTTGACTACTCCGTCGACCACGTCGACGAGCTCGATATCCCCGCCGTCAGCCTGAAGATTGGGCCTGATCTCCTCGAGTACCGCAGCAACCTGTTCCTTCATGATCCTGACCTCCGATTGATCGAATGTTGAATGCCATATCAATATACCTGACTAATATAGTCAATTTCGTACTTGAATTCCAGTATAGAAATCACACCCCCGGATTCAGGACAAGAATTCGCTTGTGCGCCGTATCCCGTGATTCTATTTTACTTACGGATATAGTATAATATTCCATTGATCCCGTTGCAAATGACGTATCACCGGCGTTCCGCCAGCAAGGAGAGACCGCCCCCATGAGAGACCGCTATCGCCTTCTACCGGCACTGCTGCTTTCGATCACGTTACTGATTTCGATCATCATGCTTCCCGTACCATCATCAGCCGAGGAGACGCAGAAGGAGCGGATCGCGCGGATCAACCGCGAGATCGCCGAAATGGGGGGCAGCTGGACCGCCGGAGAGACATGGCCCGGCTCCCTCTCCGCCGACGAGAAAAAGAAACTTCTCGGACTCCTTCCGACTGATGCGCCCTCAGGCGTCAGCGTACCGCTTCCCCTCAGGACACTCGAGGGACCGGCCGCGCTGCCTCCCGTGTTCGACTGGCGGGCCCTCGACGGGACGACCCCCGTCACGAACCAGGGCGGCTGCGGGTCGTGCTGGGCATTCGCCGCGGTCGCGCAGCTCGAATCGTTCGCGAGGATCTACGACTCGCGCCTGCTCGATCTCTCCGAGCAGGCCGTCATCGACTGCAACCCTAACGGTGCGAACTGCAGCGGCGGCTGGGTGCAGTCGGCCTATTACGTCTTCAACGACTACGGCGCGGTCGCCGAGGCCTGTATTCCGTATACGGCGTCCGACGGCCACGCATGCAATCAGCATCTGTGCGAGCCGCTCGCGAAGATCGGCCCCACCTATTACGATGTCCCCCATACTACGACGTCGATCAAGCAGGCGATATTCGACCACGGCCCGGTCACCACTTATTTCCATGTCCAGGCCAACTTCTACGACTACACAAATGGATGCTATAATTATGATTCCGACGTGCAGCCCAATCACGCGATGCTCATCGTCGGATGGGACGACGGCCAGTGCGGCGGCACCGGCGCGTGGATCGTCAAGAACAGCTGGGGCCCCGGCTGGGGGATGGAGGGTTACGCATACATCGGGTACGGCATATGCAGTATCGGCGGGGGCTCGGTATTCGTGCCCGACTACATCCCGAGCACAGTATTTGTCAATGTCATTTCACCGAACGGCGGCGAAGAACTCGATACCGGCGAACAGTTCGAGATCACCTGGACGACGTCGCGCCAGACGCCCGACTCGCTCAGCGTGCTCGCCAGCCTCAACGGCGGCTCGAGCTACGACTCGACAATAGTCAGCGGCCTCGACAGCCTCGCCACGAGCTACATGTGGACGGTCCCCGAATGGCCCGTCCGCACGATGAGGATAAAGGTCGTCGCCTGGTATGACGGCGAGGTCGGAGGATACGACACGAGCGAGGGTGATTTCAGGATCATCGGCCAGCCCTACGTCTATGTCTCCCCCACGGGAGGGGACGTCTACCCTTATACGCTGCCCAGGTGGGCGGCCCTCGATATCCAGGATGCGGTAGACGCCGCGTGGGCCGGCGACTCCGTCATGGTGACGGCCGCAACATACCACGCACCGGTCACAGTCGAATCTGCGATCCATCTCCTCGGCGGGTGGGACGCGGGATTCACGACGCGCGCTCCATCGGTGAACGTCACTACGATCCAGAGCCTTGGAAGCGTCGTCTCGTTCATGAGCATCAACGGTTTATGCGGTATAGACGGATTCACCCTGACGGGCGGTTCCGGCAAGAGCGCTCAGCTTCCCGAGACCGGTATATACGGCGGCGGCGTGTTCGCATACAACTCATCACCGGCGATATCGAACAACATCATCACGGATTGCGGCTACATCAACGGCACCCAGTTCAGCGGCGGCGGCGGAATCGCCTGCTACAACGGCGCGGTGACGATCACCGGCAACACGATCAGCGGCTGCGTCGCCCAGAGCGGCGGCGGGATCTACCTCTACCAGGCTACCGCCGGCATCACCGGCAATACGATCAGCGGCGCCTTTCCCTCCCTGGAGTTCAGCGAAACAAAGAACGGAGGCGGCGTCTACTCACTCCAATCGGATATCGCGATGTCGGGCAACGTAATCGAGGACTGCTCGGGCTACATGCACGGAGGCGGGGTTTACGCGATGTCGGGTTCGACCTCCCTTGACGGCGATACGATCTCGTCGAACTCCTGCACTATGGACGGGGGCGGAATATTCTCCGATGCGGCGAGCCTGACGGTCACGGGTGCGTTCATCTCGGGCAACAGCGCCGGCTCGATGGGCGGCGGGATCTTCCACAAGAACGCCGCGATCGACATCAATAATACAGTCATCACGATGAACGGAGCGTCAATGATAGGCGGAGGGCTCTATGCCAGCGAAGCATCGGGCAGGATCGACCAGAACACATTCGATCGCAACTCCGCGGTGTACGGCGGCGGCAACGTGATACTCGGGGCCATGCAGCCGGTAACGTTCCGTAACAACCTGATCACTTACGGCACCGGGTACGGGTTTCAGACGGGCAGCCTGGCGAACATCGACATGGGGTACAACAACGTGTTCGGTAACTCGCCAGAGGATTACTTCCTCGTAACGCCCGTCGAGACGGACATCAGCAGCAATCCTCACTACGCGGATACCACAGCGTTCGACTATCACCTCGGATCCCATTCGGGCGCGATAGACGCGGGCGACCCGGCGGGGTCCCTCGATCCCGACGGATCGAGGGCCGACCAGGGAGCGTTCGGCGGGCCGGGCGCTGATTTCGCCGCACCGGCATTCATCAGCGATCTCCACGCATCGACACTGAACGATACGACGCTGCAGGTCACATGGACCGAGGTGCCGGAGGCCTCCCTCTATCACGTCTATGGATCGCATGATGCCCGGTTCGTGCCCGGCGAGACCGTTCATCTCGGAACGGTAATGTCACCCGCGGTGTCGTTCGACCACAATCCGCTTACCGTGTGCACTTACTATCGAGTCGCGGCGGTCAACGCGGCAGGATACAGCGGGGGCTGGTCGAACCTCACAGGCGACTGCACCTCGGGCGATGAGATCGACCCCGTCGTGCAGGTCGTTCACCCGAACGGGTCCCAGAGGTTCTACGTCGGCAACACGCTCGGGATCGAGTGGATAGCCACCGACAACGACGCGGTCGATTCGGTCAGCATCTGGCTCTCGGTAAACGCGGGGGCCGATTACACGCGCCTCTTCAGCAACGAGCCGAACGACTCTCTCTGCGAGTGGGTGATCCCGATGATGGACGCCGATTCGTGTGTTATAAAGATCGTCGCCTGGGATCCGTCGCTCAATACGGGCGAGGGGATCAGCGAGGGATACTTCTCGATCAAGGACCAGACGGCGGTCGGCGATGACGAAGAGGAAGAGGAGGAGACGCCCGTCTACGCTACGGGGCTGGAGCAGAACTATCCCAACCCGTTCAACGGCGTGACGAATATCGCCTACACCCTGGCCGAGGCCGGCGTCGTCGACCTGCGGATCTACGATACGGCAGGCAGGCTGATCAGGACGCTCGAGACCGGGACGTCAAGGCCATCGGGGAGACATGTCACCGCGTGGAACGGCAGGGACAACTCGGGGAGGGCCGTTACGTCCGGGGTCTATTTCGCGAAGATCAGCACGGGCAAGTTCAGGCAGACGAGAAAGATGGTTTACCTCCGCTGATACGGACTGTAGAATCTGCCTATGAGCGGACATTCACACGATCATCACACCGGCCTCGCGGAGGGGCGCAGGATCACCTGGGTCGGGATAGGGGTCAACGCGATCCTTATCGCGCTCAAGCTGTGGGGAGGCGTGGCCGGACGGAGCCGCGCTCTGATCGCCGACGCGGTCCACTCGATATCCGATCTCGTCTCCGACTTCATCGTCCTGATAGGCCTTCACTTCCTCGGCAAGGCAGAGGACGAGGAACACCCCTACGGGCACGGCAAGATCGAGACCCTCGCCGCGATCGGCGTCGGACTGCTTCTCTTCACAGCGGCCGCGAAGATCGGATACGAGGCGGCGATGGCGATCTACAGGGGCGACATCTCGGCGCCGCACCGGTTCACGATCATCATCGCGGCAGCATCGGTCGTGGCGAAGGAAGTCCTCTACCAGGTCACTGTAAGGATCGGGAGAAGGGTCGGAAGCGAGGCGCTTGTAGCCAATGCATGGCACCACCGCAGCGACGCGTGGTCGTCGATCGTCACCCTCGGCGGCGTTACCGCCGCATCCTTTGTTCCGCGCCTTCGGATCCTCGATTCGTACGCCGCACTCTTCGTTTCGTTCTTCATCGCCAAGGTGGCGGCGGAGATCCTCTGGAGCGCATTGCGCAAGATAGTCGACACGGCCCCTTCGGCCGAGTTCGTCCAGGCGGTCAGACTCAGCGTCGAGCGGGTGCCCGGTGTACGGCAGTGCCATGACATCATGGCGAGGTATTACGCCCGCCGGATAAGGATGGAACTTCATATTGTGGTCGATCCCGGCATGACCGTTGCAGAGGCTCATGTTATTATCGACCGGGTGGTCGATGTGATAACAACGACATTCGAGGATGTAGACAAGGTCCTCGTACATGTAGATCCGGACAGAAGTGCGTTCGCCGAAAAGGCCCACGACAGAGAAACCCACAGCGAAGAGAACCACGCTGACGGGGAGAAAGGGAGCACGGATTGAAAAAGGTCGAGTTTTTCAGGCACGGGATAGAAGAAGAGGAACTCAGCAGGCTCCGCGAAGTGCTCGGCTCCCTGTTCATCACGACAGGTGAAGCGGTATACGAATTCGAGAACGACCTCGCGAAGTACCTCGACCTGCCTCATACCGTGGCGGTGACGAGCTGTACCTCGGCGATGCAGATGGCCCTGCTCGCAGGCGGAGTTCAGCCCGGCGACGAGGTCATCACGACCACGCTGACATTCATCGGCACCCCCAACGCCGTGCTGATGGCAGGGGCCGTTCCGGTCCTCGTCGATGTCGACCGCGGAACGGGCAATATCGACCCTGAGGCTGTCGAGGCCGCAGTTACGGAACGCACGAAGGCGATCATGCCCGTTCATCTCTACGGACAGATGTGCGACATGGAGGCTCTCAGGGCGGTGGCCGACAGGCACGGCCTCTTCATCGTCGAGGACGCTGCGCACGCGATCGAGTCGAAGTGGAAGGGAAACGCGCCGGGGCATTACGGCGAATATGCCTGCTTCAGCTTCTACGCGACAAAGAACATCACCTCGGGAGAGGGCGGCGCGGTAACGGTCACCGACGAGAAACAGTACGAACTGGTCAACATGCTCCGCCTGCACGGGTTCAATCAGCTCGCCGTCGACAGGTACACGAGCAATTACGAGAAATACGATATCGGGATGTTCGGCTGGAAGTGCAACATGGACTCGATCCACGCGGCCATTTTAATTGAACAGCTCAAGAAAATCGATGCGTACGGCAAAAGAAGGAAAGAGATATTCGACCGGTATACCGAAGCCTTCTCGGCGATCGACGGGATCGAGCTTCATACCATCCGGCCCGAGGCCGGACACGCCTATCACCTGCTGACGATCCTCGTTGATCCGGCCAGGAGGGATGCCGTCATGAACGGCCTCCAGGAACGCGGCATCGGCGTCTCGATAAACTTCGTCCCGGTCCACCAGATGACCTACTACCGGGAGAGGTTCGGTTTCAGGGAGGGGATGTTCCCCATGGCCGAGGAAATCGGCGCGAGGACGATCAGCCTTCCGCTCTACCCGAAGTTGACCGGCGAAGAGGTAGAGTATGTAATCGGATCTGTCCGGGAAGTCGTCGGCTCGGTCTGATCATTCTGCTGATTCGGGAATAACTCACCGGCATGAATATTCGCGCAGGCAGCGAACCTCTACTCCCGGCGCCGGGAGTAACGGGAATTATCAGGTATCCATAAATTTCTAAACTATCTCAACTCCCACCGGTGGCGGTAAATATCCTGTCATTGCGGGATAGCTTCGTTATCGGAAGTATTCCCGCAACAATAATGTCAGACACGTTATAAAATTGTCGTGTTCGCGAATCGGCCATCCGGGCCGCTAGACCCGGTTGGCGCGGCGAAAGGCCGAAGGCCTGCAGCCGCGAATCCTCTGATATACAGCGTCCCGGCTGCTCTTCACATCAATTACTCGCATAACTCTCTACCCTCGATTTGTTCTTCTGTAGTTTATTCCAAATCGCATAAAGAGTAACAACAATTGCGATCCCTCCAGAAAGCACAATTGTAACATTCCGTGACGGCAGTGGATATCTCCCGATCATATAGTGAAAACTTGTCAGGAACGCTGCGACAGCAAGGAACAGGTGCTGAGTTTTTCTCTCAAACCTCTTCATCACGATCATAATGAGTAATGAATAGAATACGATATATGCCGGATGAACTAGTCTCTCAACATTTATTCCGAAGAATCCGCTAAAATAAATCCCCAGAAGCAAGATGAATAAATGAATATTGTCCTTAAAAAAGTCCCAGGTCTCACGAAAGTAGATCAGTGGAATAAGAGTAAATGGAATCCAAGGATTAAAGAAATAGTGATAGACCCCCTTGATCGTATGAAGCTTATAAATGGCGTAGATCGAGAAAGCCTCTTTCAAGGTATCACCATTCGATGCTGGAACAAGTTGCCGAAGTATAAAGGGAACCGAGGCTGTAACTAGAGCAATGACACAGAATGAGACAATCTGCTTGGCTCGCCTGTCGTTTGCAAGCAGGAAGACCAGACCGGTCGGAATGAGGATTAAAAATGTCTCCCTGACGAAACTGCCCATAAAGAGAGCGCCAGCAACTCCCAAGTATTTCCGATGTGCAATTGAATAAAGGAACCAGATAATTATCAGGTTCATGAGAATGTCATTGATCTGATATGGATTCCACATGTTGAATCCGATGAAGTGTTTGTTGAATATATAGAATAACACTACGAGGAAGGCATAGGGCTCCGGCACTTCCCTAGATAGCAGAAAGCGGTACAGAACGATTAATAAAAGCAGGATGGTCGTATAGTTAAGTAGAATATAGGAGTAATGAACGTTAATTGGGATTAAACCGATTACATAGTGGGGAAGGAATCGAAAAGCAAAGGGTCGTCCAACTGTAGGATCGAGCTCTGGAGCTGCTTGAGCTATCTTGATGTATTGATGGAGATCCCAATCAGCATAAGCATCATTACTGATATCGACATTTCCATATAGAAGTGCAGCCAACAAGAAACTGGCTGCTATCAATAACTGATATTTCATAGTGCTCATATGTTCAGCTAATCTGTTTTCTATATCCTATCCGGGATGCCGTATAACATTGGTCGTGTTCGCGAGGTGGCCGTCCGGGCCACTAGGCCCGGTTGGCGCGGCGGGCGCCCTGCGGCCGACGTGACAAAGGCCATCTCGGCGAAAGGCCGAAGGCCTGCAGCCGCGAACACTCTGTTATGTGTCGTGAGCCTTACTCCCTACCCTCCATCCCTCTGGAATTCCACTCTGCATGATTTACATGTATTTATAAATATAGTACAATTGTTATATGAAAAATAACAACTTCCAATTCTTTATAATTCTGACAGTTATTCTAACCATTTCAACATCCATTTGCGCGAAAACATGGTACGTGAATAAAGATGGTTCAGGAGATGCTACTTATATTTCAACCGGCTTATATTATGCTCAACCAGGAGATACGGTTTTAGTTGCTCCCGGAGTATATAACGAGACCACACTCCTTATTGAGAAATTCGTATTTTTAATCAGTACTCATGGTCCAGACAACACGACTATTGATCATTATGGCACTCCATCAGAGCCTCTATTCCAAGTCTTTCTGATTTTGAATTTTAACGGTGATGTATATATTGATGGATTTACTGTAACAGGGGCTCAGAGTGGTTGGGATGAAATTGGCGGAGGATTTTATATACTTAGTTCAAACGGGAATATTACTATCACAAATTGTATAATACGGGAGAACTGGTGCGCTACTGCTGGTGGAATTGCAATTACTGCTTCTGCAAATGTAACCGTGCATAACAATCTGATTTTGGCTAACGAGGGTTTTACTTGTGCGGCTATGTACATCAGAGATTGTTCGCCGATTATCACCAACAACACCATTGTGTTCAACTACGCAAGCATCGATGGCGCCGGTATTTGTGTCTCAGGTGATTCATGGCCAATAATCAGCCATAATATAATCACAAACAATTACTCTCCGATCTGCGCTGGTGTTTGCGGCGACTCTCTTGTAACAATCTCAGATAATTTTTTCTGTAATAATGTCTATCAGAATCGTGACGACGAATATTATCGTCCAGGATTTAATCCTGTCGGACTTAGAGGAAATATTTCAGCCGACCCGATGTTTTGTGGTGAATGGACAAGCCATAACTACTATTTGCAGTCCAACTCTCCTTGTGCTGAACCAAATGTCCCAGAGTATTGTTCAGGTATTAGAATTGGGTATTATCCGATCAACTGTGAAACAGGCACAGAGCGAAGCTCATGGGGTAGGATAAAGAAGAGGAGTTTTACAAAGTAAGGCTCATGTCACATAACAGGTGCATTCCCGTACCCGGGGATCGTAGAGTAGGAGTCAGGCGCCGTGGCTACAGGTTCCGGGTGACACATCCCGCATCCTTTCGGGCGGGGCCTCAGTCCCGGCAACCATACCCGGTTTCCAGTCTCCCCTCATCAAACCGTACGT
>SDBS01004035.1_pt1 | contig 14393 bp, 15 predicted proteins | sample 2277091 | NCBI WGS metagenome assembly SDBS01 (sample SAMN10404972, study PRJNA504765) | marine sediment metagenome | isolation source: marine sediment core GS10_PC15, 163 cmbsf | place: Arctic Ocean: Southern Knipovich Ridge | collected 2010
TCAATGTCGTGGTGCACAAGGCTTCCGGCAAAGCGGTTGAAATTGTCGAAAAGCCGGGCGGTACAGTTGAAATAGTTTTATAAAACGGTACGCGAACAAAGGTGAATAAATGGCTGCACGAGGAAATTTGATAGTAAACATATTCAAGATACCGGAGCTGAGAAAGAGAGTCATTTTTACATTTTTTATGATCCTTATTGTCAGGATCGGTGCGTATATCCCGGTCCCTGGGATCAACGCAGTCGAACTTAACAAACTCTTTACCCAGACTGGCGGCGGGCTTCTTGGGTTCCTTGATCTTTTTGCCGGCGGCGCTTTAAGCCGCTTTACGGTTTTTGCCCTGGGGATCATGCCGTATATTTCTTCGTCCATTATCCTGCAGCTTCTGACTGTTGTTATCCCGGTACTTGAACGGCTCTCGAAAGAAGGCGAAGTAGGTAGAAAGAAGATTCAGCAGATCACCAGGTTTTCAACAGTCGTTATCGCGGCGATTCAGGGCTATGCGCTGACTGTTTTTATGAATTCCAGGCCCAATGTTATCGTTAATCCGGGGATCGGATTTACGATCAACGCCATTGTAGCAATTACTACAGGAACACTTTTTCTGATGTGGATCGGGGAGCAAATAACCGAAAGGGGGATCGGCAACGGGATATCGGTCGTAATTTTTATTGGGATTGTTGCCAGGATACCGGTAGCCTTCAAACAAGTTTATGATCAATTGAAACTTGGAGAACTCAACCCTATTGTTCTTATCTTGTCGTTTGGTATATTTGTCGCGATAATCGCGTTTGTGATTCTCGAACAGCAGGGGCAGAGAAGAATTCCAATCCAGCACGCAAAGAAAGTGATCGGAAGAAAGGTATATTCAGAGCAGGCTACACATCTGCCTTTAAAGATAAACCCTTCGGGCGTAATCCCGATCATTTTCGCTTCATCGGTTCTCCTGTTTCCGGCACAAATAGCAAAATCTTTAGGCTCAAGGGTCCCTGCTCTTGACAGGCTGGCAGCACTTATGTCACCGGGCAACGCGCTTTACCTTGTGCTTTATGCGCTTTTAATCATTTTCTTTTGTTATTTCTATACTCAGATCCAGATGAACCCTATTGATATCGCGGACAACTTAAAGAAAGTGGGCGGGTATATACCGGGAATAAGACCCGGGGTCAACACATCCACCTATTTGCAGCGGGTGTTGAACAGGATCGTTCTACCCGGGTCCATATTTCTCGCAATTATAGCGTTGATACCAACAATTATCCAGAAGTGGCTCGGCCTACCTCAGGAAATGGCCTTTTTAATGGGCGGTACTTCTCTGCTCATCATGGTCGGTGTGGACCTGGATACAATGAAACAGATTGAATCTCATCTGCTTATGAGACATTATGACGGGTTCATGAAAAAAGGAGGAAAATTGAGGGGGCGGAACCTGTAACGACAGGGTGCGCGGGTGGATCCTGCTCGGGTAAAATAGAGAACTTGAGAGGCTGTTGTATATAAAGAGTTTTACATAAAGAATGGAGGATAAATGTCAAAAGAAGAGGCAATTTCTGTAATCGGTACTGTAAAGGAACCTCTTCCTAATGCCATGTTCAAGGTTGAACTGGAGAACGGGCATGTTGTTCTCGCCCACATATCAGGAAAGATGAGGATGCACAATATCCGTATTCTACCCGGTGACAAGGTGAGCGTTGAACTTTCTCCCTATGATCTGAGTAGAGGGCGGATAACTTACAGATATAAATAATATTGCAATACGTGTTGTGAGGAACGAGATGAAGGTTCGATCGTCAGTTAAAACCATGTGTGACAAGTGCAGGATTATAAGAAGAAAAGGCACCGTTAGGGTGATCTGCGATAATCCTAAACATAAACAGAGACAAAAGTAATCGAAAGGTACTAATTATTTAAAAGGAAAAAGCTAAATGGCGAGGATAGCTGGAGTTGATTTGCCGAATAACAAAAGAGTGGAGATTGCGCTAACATATATTTACGGGATCGGAAGAACCCTGGCCAGGAGAATTGTCGATAAATCGGGTGTGGACCCCGACACTCGTGTTTCCAAACTTACAGATGTGGAAATCGCCAATTTAAGAGGAATTATTGAAAAGGATTATAAGATCGAGGGTGAGCTCAGGACAGAGGTCTCCATGAACATAAAGCGGCTTATCGACATCGGCTCATACAGAGGTTTACGGCATAGAAGGGGGCTCCCACTGAGAGGTCAGCGCACGCGCACGAACGCGAGAACCAGAAAGGGTAAGAAAAAGACTGTAGCAGGACGGAAAAAGTAAAAGGAGTGTGAAATTGGCGAAAGCAACCAAAACAAAAGTAAGAAAAAAAGAGAAAAAAAATATAGCAAGCGGTATAGCGCATATTCAGGCAACGTTCAACAACACTATCATTACAATTACTGACACAAAGGGCAACGTCATCTCGTGGTCGAGTGCCGGGAGTCTGGATTTCAGGGGAGCTAAAAAGAGCACGCCTTTTGCCGCGCAGATGACTGCTGAAGACGCGGCAAAAAAAGCAATGATACACGGTCTTCAGGAAGTTGACGTATACGTGAAGGGGCCTGGCGGCGGGAGAGAATCAGCGATCAGAACACTCCAGGTAGTTGGTTTAAAGATCAACATGATCAAGGATGTTACGCCGATTCCTCACAATGGCTGCAGGCCGCGGAAAAGACGAAGGGTTTAAGAGAAACAGTAGTATATACAGATAATTTTGTATTAAACGGAGGATTCAATGGGGAGGTACTTAGGACCTTCATGCAGGTTATGCAGAAGAGAAGGTATGAAGCTGATGCTTAAGGGTGACAGATGCCTGTCAAACAAGTGCGCTGTCATGAAAAGGAAGTTTCCGCCCGGTCAGATACCTAGAAGACGAGCAAAAGTTTCCGAATACGGCATGCAGCTGAGGGAAAAACAGAAAGTAAAAAGATACTACGGCCTCATGGAGGACCAATTTAAAAGGTATTTTGAAACCGCGTCCGGAAAAAAGGGAATTACCGGTGAAATACTGATCACACTGCTTGAGCAGCGATTGGACAATGTCGTGTTTCGGATGCATTACGCTTCATCCAGGAAAATGGCGAGACAGCTGGTAAAACACGGGCACATCACAGTCAATGGAAAAAAAGTGGATATTCCCTCATACCTTGCAGGCGAAGGCGACACGGTTGAGGTAAAGGAAACAAGCAAGAAGATAATTCCAGTCCTGGAAAGCATGAAGAATATCTCAAGGGTCGGGACAGTGCCCTGGCTGGAAGTAGATCCCGACAAATTAAGCGGCAAATTTATGTATATACCGAAAAGGGAAGAGATAGATCTTCCCGCCAACGAACAGTTGATTGTTGAGTTTTATTCAAAATAACGTAGGGGTTCTATAAAAATGGCTCATAAAAATCTCTTGAAGGGAATGAAAAGGCCGAGGTCAATAGCCATTGAGCATGAAGAGAAAAGTAAAAATTTTGGCCGGATAATAGCATCTCCTCTCGAAAGAGGATACGGAACAACTCTGGGAAATACATTGAGGAGGACTCTTTTATCCGCTCTGCAGGGTTATGCGATAGTCGCGTTACGCATAGAGGCATATGACCCTGAAAAAGACAGCATGCGGCTCATTACAAATGAGTTCGACACCATCCCCGGCATGGTTGAGGATACTATTGATCTTATTTTAAATCTGAAAAATCTAAGAGTAAAACTGGAAGACGATATCGAAACAAGGACCATAACGATAGAAAGCGAAGGCCCCGGTGAGCTGAAAGCCGGTGATCTCGCGGTTGATGATAATATTATTATATTTAATCCCGACTTACATCTTGCTACATTGGCTGAGGACTGCAAGATCGCGATGGATGTACAAATTAATTTTGGCCGAGGATACGTCTCTTCCGAAGCGAATCTTGAAAACATCGAAACAATCGGAACAATTCCTATTGACGCACTTTTTTCTCCAATAATCAAGTGTAACTTCAACGTTGAAAACGCCAGGGTCGGGCAAAGGGGCGATTACGACAAACTCGCTATTGAAGTTTGGACTGATGGGAGTATTCTTCCCGAAGACGCTGTGGCTGATGCAGCAAAGATAGTTAAGGATTATCTGGTGCATTTCATAAACTTCAATGAGGAATTTGAAGACGACGAAAACGAGACCAATGAAGAGCTTGAGCGCCTTCAGACAGTTTTAGAAACTCCGGTTGAGGAGCTCGAACTGTCTGTCCGCTCCTCGAACTGTCTCAGAAATATTAATGTAAAGACCATTGGAGACCTGGCGGAACTAAGCGAAGATGAGATTTCAAAAACGAAAAACTTTGGTAAAAAATCTCTTCAGGAAATAAAAGAAAAACTTCAGGAATACGACTTGAATCTCGGATTTAAAGAATACATTGAACAGAAAATGGACATGAAGGAAGTGGAGAAATAAAATGAGACACATGAAACGGGTAAAGAAGTTCAACAGGACAAGAGGGCATAAAAGGGCCATGTTCTCAAACATGATGATCTCATTATTCGAATACGGCAGGATAAAGACTACCACAACCAAGGCTAAAGAATTGAGAAGGTTGAGTGAAAAGATCATAACCAGGGCAAAGGAAAATACACTGCATAACAAGAGAATAGTGATGAGCAGGATCAATAACAGGTATATTGTCGCGAAACTCTTTGACGAAATCGCTCCGGTTTATAAAAATGTAAACGGCGGATATACAAGAATGTATAAACTGGGATCCAGACCCGGGGACGGGGCCGAGTTGTCCCTCATTGAACTTATAGACGTTAAAAACAGCGATTAATAAAGGTAACAAGGGAGTTGTAAAGAGAAAGTATTATATCATCCCTGAACAACTCTATGGTAAAAATCACCCCTTTCTCTCAACTGGTTAGTATTATCTTTTTTATTGTTTTTGCACTTCTTTCCGAATCCTTTGCAACGATCCTGGTGCAGTTGATATTTATTAGCTTTTCGTTTTTATTATTAAAGGGAAAATGCAGCGATATTATTACAACGGATTATCTTCGATTGATCCCGATAATAATATTTATCTTTGTACTGAATGCCTCCCGGGGCGGAGGAGAAATTATTTTCAAAGCAGGCCCTTTTGTTTTACTAAAACAGGGCATATTCAGGGGGCTCTATTATGCGGCCGTGGTCACCGAACTTTTTATGATGAGTAGATTGATGACAAACGGTTTTACTCCCGATCTGCTGATCTCGACTTTTTACACGATCGATCGGCATGTTTTTAAAATATTCAGGCTAAAAAGAGAAAAGACGGGGCCGGACAAACACAGCTTTTTTCTTGTGCTGTATTATGTCTTGAAAATATTTCATATAGTTTACTCTGAATTAAAATTATTTTTCAAAGCGGGAAAAGGGTCTTTAAAGGAAAAAACTGTCCTGTTTTTTAACACCGTTTTCAGAAAATCTCTCGATGAATATGAAAAGTTTAACGATGTATCGGTATTTACCATAAAACCTGTATTTTTTGATTACCTGTTTTTGTCCGGGCAGGCTTTCTGTTTGTCCTCTGTAATTTTTATTAAACCATGGATGTTTTGATGCTGATTGAGGAACTTGCAAAAAAGAGTAAAAATGAGATCGAGCAGACAATGCACTTCTGGGGATTGACAGAAAGCGGGAGCCTGAACGATATCACAGGCGTTATCGGGCAAAAGAGAATCTTTGCCGGCAGTCTTCTTAAACTCAACCAATCAGAGCACCTTTTACTTCACACTCTTTTTATCAACGATTCTGTTTGTATAAAAGGGGAACTGGAGAACAGTTTCAAGACAGGCGTCCACCTCGATGAAGTAATAAAAAGCCTCTTGGAGAAATCTTTTATTTATTTGCGAAAAGACAGGGGATTGCTGACTGACAGGCACGATAAAATTTATCTTTTTCCCGCAATTGTTGAAGCGTTGAAAAGTTTCCGTATGTTCGATGAAGAGGCTCTCAGGGAACATCTCATGAACCTGCAGCATCCAATGATTATCCTGAGTAAAAAGGTCCCCGAAAGACTGGAGAAACTGATCCTAGCCGGGTGGGTTGCGCTGCTAAATGAAAGTGATGATGACCGCCTTTCAGTGCTCTATAAGAAAGGACTGGTAGATATTGTACTGGCGGAAAAAAACCTGTCATTTATGCCCTTGTGGGTTGTAACGGAAAAAGTTTCAAAGTATGTAGACCAGGGTTCGGACAACCTGCACTACAGATCGAATTTATATTTCAACAACATAACAAGCATAGCGGACTGCCTTTTACACATGCCTTTGAAAAAAAAGTATTTTAGAAAAAACCTCGGAACCTGTCTGAACAGGCTTCCCGAAAACACTTACAGCGCGGATAGGTACCTTCGGGAGTTAAAGTATCTCGAGATAATCAAGAAAACTGATGATGCTGTTTCTTTAGACGCGTCATTTGCATTGAGCAGTTTTGACAAAAAATTAGCTCTGTTGAAAAACAGGATGATAGATGACGAAAAACAGGCCCTGGAATGTGTCGAAAATAAGGGGCAGTGCAGTAAAATTTATGTTACTTCAGCTATAATGATGAACAAAATAATAAAAAAGGTTTTTTATGAAAACCCTGAGGAACTAAACGGCTGCTCTACGACGCTGGTGGATGACCTGACCTTCAGAGGATTTCTTCTGGAGGATTTCAGCGGTTCGTTTGTCCGGCCCAATTCCTTTGATGCCAGGAAACCCGAAAAAGACTCCGTTATTGTTAATACGGACTTCGAAATATTGATTTTTTCCGAGCGTATCCCGCAATATGTGCTGTATGTATTAGCGGGATTTTCTAATGTGATGCAGAACAGTGAAATAATAAAACTTAAGATAGACCGTTTTTCGGTATCGCGCGGGATAGCTTATTCCGGAGATATCGAACTGTTTATTGATATTTTGACAGACGCGTCGAAAGGGCAGATCAGCAGCAATGTTATAAGCGCGGTCAGAGAATGGTCTCTTTCCTTCCTGGAAGTTGATGTAAAGGACCGTTTTATAATCAGGATCGATTCACCGGATACAAGGTTCAGATTGTTCCACAACAGGTACATACAGTCAATTGTTGAAGAGGAAACCGAAAAGTTCCTTGTGCTTAAACCCGATGCGGATATTAACCAATTGAGACTGGAATTGCGGAAAGAAAACATATATATAAAATTACCGGAGTAAAGAACCACCTGCAAAGCAGGTGCGCGTTAATTCCAGAAGCCCGGAGTACTTTTTGTTTCTATTTTCCCGTTTTCAGTGCTGTATATTATATAACCTTTAATGGTGTTTTCGGATAAAAAACTAAACCCGGTTTTACTTCCCATTGTGAAAACCGCAGTGGCAGCGGCATCCGCGAAGGCGGTGTCTTGTGAGAGAATTGTCACGCTTTTACAGTCGCTGAAGGGATAACCTGTTTTCGGGTTGAATAGGTGACTGTATTTGACCCCGTCTTCGATAAAGAACCTTTCGTAATCTCCGGATGTCACAATTGCTGTATTTGTTTTCTCGATTATTGCGTTAAAACTGCTCGTATCAACAGGGTCCTGGATGGCGATCTTCCATTTCTTTTTATCACGGTTAAGGCCGCTTACATATATATCTCCACCCGCGTTTATTAAAAAATCAGTATACCCGCCGCGCTCAAGCTGGTCCCTTATCAAATCTATGATCTTTCCTTTTGCTATTCCCCCGAGATCGAATTTTACATACAGAGGTTTTTCTATTCTGTCTTCGTATATTGTAACTTTTTCATATCCTACGGTTTTCAGGGTTTCGAGAATTTTATCATCTCCGGGAAAAGAGGGATTATCTGTGTCAAAGCCGTAAAGCTGCACAATAGGCAGAATCGTTGGATCGAAATAACCGCCGGTTAATCGGGCAAAATCGAGAGATTCTATCAAAAGAGAGAAGAGCTCGTTTTCATTTTTTTTCAGGATCCGGGTGGAATTGTTGAATTTATTGAGACTTCCGGACTCAGGCCTGTGGTCAAAAATAATTTCATATTCTTCGATTTTTTTAAAAACGCTTTCGACTACATTTTCCGCTTTTACACTTTCACTTTTACTCGAGATGATATTAATCTGGACAAATGTTCCCAGCGCAATTTTTGTTTTTGAAATTTCAATACGGCTTTTTGAGCAGGACACGAATGCCAGAACAGCCGGTAATAGCACAAGGAATTTCGAAAAAGTTAATTTATTCATTTTTAAAGGTATTTATTGATGTTTTGAGTTCTCAGAAGAGGTACCGGCGGCGGGTGCCTTTTGAAACAGGATTTTTTGGCAAGCTCGATAATGTTGTCGATATCTTTTGAGTTATACCCTTCAGCAATTGCTTCTTCCCTTGTAAAACACTTCTCAAAAAGCAGATATAAAATTGAATCAGCCTTTTGATACGCTATGCCGAGTTCTTCTTCATCTGTCTGCCCTTCCCACAGGTCGGCAGTGGGCTTCTCGTTTATGATTTCATCAGGTACACCAACCATATTAGCCATTTCCCATACCTGGGTTTTATAAAGGTCGCCGAGCGGCTCGATTGAACAGCCTCCATCGCCGTAAACAGTAAAATATCCGAGGAGAATTTCAGTTTTGTTCCCGGTGCCCATAACAAGACCCTTGAATTGAGAAGCTGTGTCATAAAGTGCGATCATTCTCGTTCTGGCCATAATATTCCCAAGACGAATGCTTGTAATATTTTCGAATTGTTTTTTAAAACTGTCCACAATACCTGTTATTTCATGGTACCTTATCCGTCCTCCTTTCAATTGGGCCAGTTTTTCGGCGTTTCCTTTAAAACTTTTCTTTGAAGTTTTATAAGGCATGATGACACCAATCGTGTTCTTTTCGCCGAAAGCTTCACAGGTAAGAGAGTATGTCAGGGAGGAATCCACACCCCCGGAAAGCCCGACAACACCGGTTTTGTGACCGGAATTGTAAGCGTACTTCTTTATAAATTCAACAATTTTGTCCCTGTACTCTTCAAGTGTTGCTTTATCGGTCTTTATCATTTTAGTGACCCGTTAATTTTAGTATCCGTTCAACCGATATTATTAAATCAGTAGCCTGACAGGTTTTGGGGGAGAGCATAGCAAGCTAATCGGTTACTATTCAGATTATATGCCCCCCCGGGAGCTAATTGGTTCCTGGTGACAACTTCGTTCACGACTAAGCCGGACAGGCCCGGCCACTCCGTGTTTTATACGGCGTGGTACCTGGAACTAATTATCAAGCATAAGTTCTGAAATGTCCTGTTTTGTGTATACCTCTTTTATGGGTATGCCATCTCCGGTAATATAACGTTTGCTATTGCCTTCAATAAGAATACTCAGTTTTGTGACTTGACTTATGTCAAAAGAAGTAAGAAGGACCTGATAAAGTTCAAGCCGTATTGCTTCTATTCCTGAATAATTTTCCTCAAATTTATTATCGAAATTCAGGGTCAAATGCCCGTTTTGAATACTGGCGGAAATCAACTCAGTATCGTCGGGAATGAAGCTGGTCATACCCTTACGTTTTTCATTTTCAGTGGGCCCGTTCATCAAAGCCTCTATAGTTCTTGTGATCGGTGAGTCTTTAAACTTAACGGTTCGATGAACAGGAGCCGGTTTTGCCGTGCCGTCTTCTTCATTTATTTTCACGAAGTACAGTACAGCTTTATATTCCTTTGTCTTTATATCATTTTTTGTCGGGGACCTGGGTTGGTCCTTATCGGCGCCTGTCTTTTTTATTTTAGAAGGTTTTTTCTCCGGTTCAGATTTCCCGGTTTTTACGACGTTTTCACCTGCTGAGTTCGGTGCCTCTGCTTTACTCCGCTCTTCATTTCTGTCGGGTTTTGCAGCGGTGTCTTCTTCAAAGGCTGCTTCAGCCTCGGGTTCTTCGGCCTGCGTGATTTCAGCCTTGTCAGTCGTTTCGGTTTCTTCTGTTTTTTTGAAAGCTTCGGTTATGGGGTTGTTTTTTACAAATTTAAAAGCTTCTTTTAAGTTGCCCCTGCCCTTATATACAAAAATAACAATGATTACGAGAAGGATAAAAAGCCAGAACAAACAGCCTGTTTTTCCCATCCTGGTTCTTCTTCTCTGTGCCATTTTAGGGAATATAGGTTTCAAACAATCATTTGTCAATATAAACAAATTTAGATTATTTTATTTATTAGAGCTATAATATATTATGGGAGTTTCTAAAAATTTAATATTGCGAATAATTCAAAGGATACTTAAACTACTTGAAAGTATGGATTGATTTTAGCGGAACAATCAGAGTACGTCGAAGCACAGCAATTATAAAGGGACTCTTTATATCTGTAGTTTTATGTTTCGTCCTTTTTACATCCTGCCGGAAAGAAAAACCATCGATTGTTTTGAGTATCAACGGCAGGCCGCTTATGGTGGAAATCGCGCGCTCCAAGAAACAAAGGCAGCAGGGACTCATGCACAGAGATAAACTTGATTGGAACACCGGGATGCTGTTTATTTTTGAAAATGACAAGGTTGTTTCATTCTGGATGAAAGACACAAAAATACCATTATCAATTGCTTTTATAGACAAATATGGTAAAGTTACCGATATATTTGATATGAAACCCTATTCTTTAGAAGCTGTGACATCGACCGAAAAGTGCAGGTATGCGATAGAGGTTAATAAAGGATTCTTTGAGGAGAGCGGTCTGGCTGTGGGAGACACGGTTGATCTGCGCATGGTCAAATAAGGATTTTCATATCAGGATCGTATTAAGGGACTGGAAGATAAATTGTATACAAGGAAAGTTTTATTAACGCTCATCGCCTTTATCCTGGTATTTTCCGCTCATTCACTCATCGCGGCGCCGACAAGAAGGGTGCTGATCTATTTTTTCAAAGATATCACCGGCGATGAAGAGTTCATGGAGCTGAACTATCAAATTCCTTTTTATTTTTACAGTCAGATAAACAGGGAGATAAAAGGGAAGAAATTTATTCTGATCGACAGAGAAGGGCTTGAGGTTTACCGAAAAGATAAAACCCGTGATCTCTGGGATGAAGCGGTCCTGATGAATATTGCCAGGAGAAAAAACATCGATGACATAATATACGGTGTTTTTTTTATCCAGAATGGTAAACCTGTGATCATGGGTAAAATATTTCACGCGAAGAGCGGTTTGATGCTTGACATTACCGAAAAGGAAACTGATTATAACGATCTCGTTAAAGACATTGAAAACCTGAGTGTAGATGAGATCGCTGCCCATTACAACGAATTGAAAGAAAAGAGAACCCGGGGGTATAACCCAAAACTTTCCCGCATGGTGCAGAGTGAGGTGAAAGACACGTGGTTTTTTCTGCAGAATTCGATGGGGCCCTATTTTCCAATAGGCACCTGGGCGGACCTTTACCCCCCCGGATTTTTTTATGAGCTGACATTTGTCTATTTTCCGAAAATGAACATTGCCCGTCTCGGGATAGGTATCAATACGAATATTATTGATATGGAAAGAAAAAGAAGTGCCACGCTTTGGGAATCAAGCATTACGGTGCTTTCAGTCGGTGCGTCTTTTCAATACTCGTTTCGACTTGGAAAAATATTTGAAACACTTTTGCTGGATCTAAACGTGGGACTTGCCCAGTCCTACATGTTTCAGAAAAATATTAGGAGTCAGTCGAGCGACCTTTATATTAAAGGCGGTGTAAATCTGGTATTAAATCCCTTTGCGGATATGCACCTGTCTTTAAAAGTCGGGGTGTTTTCTGTTGACTACAAGGAAAACCCTATGGACGGTGTGTTTTGTGAAATCGGTATAATGGGTTTCTGATAATTAGATAAATAAAAGGACCGAGGTTTTTATGAAAAAGGCTTTTATCGTAATAATGACCTGGTTTTTTATCATAACGGGGATTCCCGCGTACACCAAAGGTCCATACGAGCTCTTTATTAGTACGGATCCGGTAAAGGCCGATGTTTTAATCAATGGAGTGGAGGTGGGTGAAACTCCCTTGAGATTGAACAACTTCTCGCAGGATGCTTTCGAGCTGCAGATAGTAAAAGAAGGTTTTTTAGATATAGAAGAAGAGCTGACTTTAGGTGAAGAGCGCCGGGTGTTCCTGTTTTATACTTTGTCCCCTGAACACATAAAGATCACCTTCCATCAAAAGGAGCAGGATATCTATATCAACAATGAATTGGCCGGACAAACCCCTATATCGATCGGAAACCTGCCGAGCGGTACGTTTCGAATTGAGAAAAGAGAGGGCGGCATCGCTTTTTCCAGTGAAAGGTTCAGTTATTTGAGAAGAGCGACACTGACAGAATCAATTTTTACAGCCGGTCTTTTCGGTTTATCAATAGCGGGCAGTATTATTTACAGCGGCCGGACCGGACCGGAAGCCCAGGTGCTTGGAATTTCTTCAGCATTTTTCGGCGGTCTTTTGGGATACAATCTCCTGAAATTATATAAAATAAATACAATATACAATAAAGAAGTGAATGATATAACAGCGATCAATGTTGAATCCTTCAGGAGAGAAACCGCCCGCGACCTGTTTTCCAGGGGGATGGAACTGCTGGGTAACGAAAATTACGACGAAGCCCTGACCAAGTTCAGTTTTGTTGTGAACGTTTTTTCCGATTCAGAGTATGCGGCAATCTCTGTATACGAAATGGGTTACTGCTATTACATGAAAGAAAATTACGCGAAGGCGCTCGAATATTTTAGAAAATTCGTGTATGATTATCCTATATATGAATTTTTTAACTATGGCGTTTATTATCTTTTTGAGATCGCTTTGAACTACGGCCAGATCGAGCAGGTGTTGATCGACTACAACAATTTGAGGCCGGTATACATTGAGGATGAGAGCGGCGCTCTTTATATCGAATTCTATCGGATATTATCCGGGATCTTTACTGAAACCGGAGAAACCCATGAATATATATTATCGGATCTCCTGGATGAGCTGAATTATTATCTGGACAACATGAAAGATTCCGTTACCTATCCTGAAATATACTTAAGGAAAGGCAGGTTATTGTACGAATATCTTGACAGAGATGAGGGGCAGAGGATTCTCAATGACATCAAGGAGCAATATAATTACGACAAAAATTTAATGAGAGAAGTAGATATTATCTTAAATGGCTGATAAAATACTGTGTTTCAGTTTGAACGGGTTTTCACTTGCCGTAGAACCGGAGCAGATAGAAAAAATATTAATCAACAAGCACCCGACAAAGGACAACTTTGTCCTTGAAACAGGTGTTGAAGTAAAGAACCTTAAATCCTACATCCCGCTGCCGGATAGAGAGGAAGCGCTTTCAGACAACATAATGTTCGTTAAGGACCAGAAGGATTTTTACGGGTTCACGGTTGACCGCATCTCCGGGTATCTTAGACTGAAAAGTACGGAAAGAATACGCTCAAAAGTCGAAGGTTCACCCATCCTCTACTTTGTAAAAAACGAAAACAATTTTATTCCTGTCCTGGACCTCCATTTTATCACAAACAATGAAAACAGTATAACCAATACCGATATTGAAGAGATAATGAATTTTTCGCTGGGTTTAAAAGATACCTCCGAAGACCACGATGAAGTTTTCGACGAAGTCAGCGAGAATGAGATATACAAGTCGATTGATGAAGAGATTAACAAAACAAAGACGACACATTTTGCGGACAAAATAATAGAGAGTGAAAAAAAAGGGATTGTACTCCCGCTGATCTTAAATATTTTTATCATTGTTGGGGTGACGCTCGGCCTTGTTTACTACATGATAGGAAATAAGTCCAAGGTGGAGGAGCAGGCCATAGGTGAAAGTGTCGCCGGTGTAGAGGAGGAGGTGATCAGGGAGATAAGAAGAAGATCGGAAGAGGAGGTAAAGGAGCAGAAGAAGAAACTGGAGGATGCAAGAAAACGAATGGAAGAGCTGCAGCAGGAAAAAGATTTTTTTCTCGAGAACCAGGACGAGATCCTGAAGCAAAGGGAGCTCGAACTGAATGAAGAGTTCCAGAGAAGCCTGGAAGAAGCGAGAAAAAAGTTATCCGAAAGCGATGTGACTAACTTTGACGAAGAGTTCGAGAAAGAAAGAGAGCGGCTGTACCAGGAATTTTTAAGCTCGAGAGAAGACGCACGAAGTGAAATGGTTGACGTAAAAGCGAATTATGAAAGCGAGCTCAGAGCAAAAGAGGCTGAAATACAGAATGAGGTCGATACATACAGCAAGCAGCTGGATGAAATAGAGCAAAAACTGCAGGAGGAGCAGGCAAAATTAAAAGAAGCCGAAGAGAGGGCCCAGACCGTTACGCAGCAGCAGCAGGAGTACATGACCTTTCGCAGACAGCTGAACATGGTTTATAAAAGCGCGCTCGGGAAATTTTCCAGACAGGATTATGAAAAAGGAATTGAGGAATTAAATACACTTGTGC
>SDBS01004036.1_pt1 | contig 14391 bp, 11 predicted proteins | sample 2277091 | NCBI WGS metagenome assembly SDBS01 (sample SAMN10404972, study PRJNA504765) | marine sediment metagenome | isolation source: marine sediment core GS10_PC15, 163 cmbsf | place: Arctic Ocean: Southern Knipovich Ridge | collected 2010
GTTGGTTGTATTGAAGGTAAATTATTTCATAGAAAAGATGTAGGAACTCGAAGAATTTTACAAAAAAGAATCGATCATATGGATAGACTTTTAAATACATCATAATCTAGTTATTTTTTATAAACTATAATCATCAAATTATAATTTGATCAAAATTAATGTTTTCTTGTATGAATTGGCAAGAAATAAACACAAAATTTAACTCTCTAATCAAACGACTTTTTCATAATGAAGAGTGGCAGAATAGAGCTGAAGCTGCTAGAGAATTAGGGTTACTAGAGGAGGGGAGGGCTGTAAATTTATTGTGTAGAGCGCTTAAATCTGAAAAAGATAATATGGTCATAAACAGAATAATTGAAGCTTTAGGAAGAATTGGAGATGGTAAAGCAACCCTAAGAATTATAGAAAAACTCGAAGAGGAGCAGAAGAAGGAGGAAATTGATAAATATCGGATTATATATATTCTAGAAAGTCTCACTAGAATAAAAGATAAAAGGGCATTAGGATACATTGGAGCATATTTAGATTTTCCGGATGAAGAATTACAAGAGTTAGCTCAAAAAGCTTTTGACACGATTGAACCAAATTGGAGAGAAATAATAAAAAGAGCGAATAATAAATCTTTTGAGAAAATTTTCAAAAAAGGATAAATTAGGGAACATTAATCAGTTTAGTCATATTAAAATGTTTTCAAAATATGTAATAAGCTCCTATTAAGAATATTATTAAGGTTTTTCAAGTCTTTTTCAACTTAAAATTAAAAAACGTTTATTTCTTAAGGGGATATATTTTAAACTTTAATAATTTTAGAAGAATTATATATGATGATAGAATACACATCTGATGATTTGCAGAAGTGTATATTTAACACAAATCATGCATCAAATTATCTAAGTTTGAAAGGACAATTAGGGAGAGATAAAAATAATTTCTTAAAATACTTGAAACATGCATTAAAAACCCAAACATGCGTCGACCTGACTATCTTCGTAGGTTATAAAAAATTCTCTTTCTTATATTTTTCTTTTTCAAAAGAGTCTTGTCCTACAACCTTTAAATAATTAATTCTATATTATTATTTAAATGGGTTTGAATCTAACTTAAATACCCTTTCAAAATTAATCCAATTTGTAAATGATGTGAATAAAGAATGGATGAAAACCAGAGATTCGAGGATATCGTCAACAGAGGTATGAATGAATACTTTAAGCGTAATCCAAGCATTGCTGTCAAATTTGGTAAAGACCAATATGAAAGTGTAGTAGAATCTGGAACCAAGGAACATATCGTGGAAAATCTTAAGTTTTTTAGTGATTGGATTGATCGACTTAAGCAATTAGATAGTGAAAAATTAAATTTCGAAAATCAAATATCACTAAAAACAATGGAGTACTATCACAATATTAACCTATTCATGCATGAAGCGTATCCGCTATGGAAAAAAGACCCCAATGGATTAACTTTACTACTAGACACGATTTTCCTATTATTCCAACGGAAAGGACCAACTACTAAGGTAGCAGAAGCTTTAATAGCACATTTAACAAATTTACCAAATTATTTAGAGGAATTTCAATCTCGTTTTGACGAGGCTCCCATTCCAATAGTATGGAGAGATTTAGCTTTAAAACAAGTTCAAGCAACTCCTAAATTTTTCCAAACTCTAACTGAATCCTTTAGAGAAACCTCAGAAGTTCCTGAATCTCTTAATGGTAGGCTTCAAAAAGCTTTTAAAGGAGCTGAGTTGGATATCCAGATCCATTTTGAATGGATAAGAAGCTTACCGGTAGATGAGAATGAATTTGCTTGGGCATTAGGACAGGAAAAACTAGATATTTTGTTTAGCTTACGAAAACTTCCGTGGGATCGAGAAACAATTCTAAAAAAAGGGATGAAGGTATTTAGTTCATTATTGAAGAGGTTAAAAAAAATGGCTAAGGAGATCGATCCTACTAAAACACTGTCCGAAGTAATTGAAGATGTTCTTAAAAAGGATAAGATCCCTACATTCCAAGAAGTGCTTGAGTACGCACGCAGTGAAGCAAAACGAGCTAAGAAGTTTATAAAATCCCATAACCTTTCTAGTCTTCCTCAAGAGAATTTGGTTATTGTTGAGACTCCACCTCACCTTATCCATACCATCCCAAGTGCAGCCTATACTGAGGCACCTTATTTTCATAGAGATCAACCCGGAATTTATTTAATTAGTCCTTCACAAAACGAAGAAGATTCTGTAGGACATTCTTATACGATGATATCCAATGCCATGGTTCATGAAGCATATCCAGGACACCATTTAGATATTATTTGCAATAATGAATTTGCTCCACTCCCCAGATTACTTGGATTTGCCTTGGAAACTATAGAAGGGTGGGCTCACTATTGCGAAGAAATGATGCTTCGACAAGGATTTTACAACGATCCTAAAAATGCTGAAAGATTTATTACAGGAACTCAATTATATCGAGCAATAAGAGTCATATTAGATATCCAATTACATTGTAAGCAACGCACAATAGAAGAAGCTATTAAGATGTTGATGAATATTTTAGCAATGAACGAGACTGCTGCTAAGGCAGAAGTATTGCGATATACATCCAATCCCGGCTATAATATCTCTTATCTTATTGGAAAACTCCTCATTGAAGATTTACGACAGGAAGTGGAAGAAAAGATGGGGAATAACTTTAGTTTAAAATTCTTTCATGATTCTGTTCTTAGGAGCGGGGATTTACCTTATTATTTATTAAAAGAATATTTTGAAGAAAAAATTAAGAAAAGGAGCTGTAAGTGAATGATATTCTTACCATCGTATTTTAGAGCCCCCTAAATATAACTAATATTTAGTAACCGCAAATTCTTGTTATTTGAAAGACAAAGTTATTTCTACTTTAATAGAAACTTTTGTTAAAATATTTCTGCATCATTCTACTAAAGGGAGATAATTTTACCTGTTTATGAGAAAAAAAAATATTTGCTTGTTTGATTTGGAAGGTCCAATTAGCACCCTTGATTTTGCTGCTGAATTAGGGAAAATTATAATGTTTTCAAAATTAAAGTTTTCTTGAGCTATGAATTGACATGAAGAAAATATTGCATTTAATTCGTTTTTAAATCTTTTGAGGAAATTTTCAAAAAAGGATAAAATAGGGAACATGAATCAGTTTAGTCATATCAAAATGCTTTCATTTTTTTTATTTTTAATGTGTATTTAATATAAGTTTTACAATTAGGAATTTTACAAAAAAATTGGTGTTTTGGGAGTTTGCATTGATCCCCCATGGACACGTAAATATTTTAGGATTAAAATTTGATTAGACACCCAAATTACCCTTTTCTAATTATTATTTTATTTTTTTGATCATTAATAAACTCAGAAAAAATTTTAAAAGACTCCATGGTTCCTGTATGGGACCCGTCTCTTCACTTTTTCTATTGGAATTGTTTCTTCTAGATATTTCGCATTGTACTTAGTTTTCTTGAATAATTTCAGTAAAGCTTTTTTAACTCGTTTCTTCCCTACTTTTATTTTCACTTCCTCATACAGTTCATTTTTCGCAGGGATTTCTTCTAAAACGGTGATTTCTTCTAAAACGGTGATTTCTTCTAAAACGGTGATTTCTTCTAACTTGCTTTCTATCTCGAGTTCTTTTTTTTTTACTATAAATTGTGACATTTTTATCATCATTTTTTGTGTAAATTTGAAAAAAATAATTGTCTTCTTGTATAAAAAATAAACTTTTTTGTATTAAAATATAAGTCATTTATTACATGTTGTGCAAAAAGTGAAAACAAAAAAAAAAGTTAAATAAAAATATAATATTCCATTTTTTCCTCTCATATCCAATAGCTTAATGGTTTATTAAAGAATTCTCTAAAACTCTAAATAATTGAATTGTATTATCTCTTGTGTTAAAAAGACTTACCTTTCTTGTTCTACCATCAATAAGAATTTTTACAATTGTTCGAAATTCAGTAAGATTAATTCTTTTTCTGCTTGGTTCAAAGTAATATTTCTTTTTCCCTTCCTTTCTAAATTTACTTTTATTAAATAAATCAGAAATTCTTCCTCATAATTTTCCAAGTTCTTTTCTAGTTTCAAGTATATTTCTTGGCAAATTGGATGAAAAAAAGTATCTAAAAATATTAAATTTTTTAAAATCTATATTTGAACAAGAAGATAAGCTAAAGCTAAAAACTTGGTTTTGATCATTCTATAGGGGAGAATTGAACTTAGACTTTACATATTGGGAAAATTTTATAAAGGATAGTAATATTTGCGCCTTTAACGAATGGTTTATCAAGAAAAAAAGATACTACGGAATTTCAAGATCCACTTGGGTTAATTGGGTAATTAATCGCATACCTTTAAAAAAGATTTGTAAAGAAGCAAATCTTTCAAGAAAGCAGGTAAAACGAGTTCGTGAGCGTCTACATTCTAGAGAGTTTTTGCGTAAATTTCAACAATATATAACAATAAAATATCGACAGGAAGGTAATTCTTGGAAAAAGATATATGAGGATAAATTAAATTATACAGCTTTTCACAGAACTGATATAAATGGTATTAAATATGGTCCAGATTTCTTTGAGAGGATGTTTCAAATACCATTCCATCGTTTAAAATTTGAAACTTTCTCTGATATAGACCTGAATAAAATTTCTAAATGGAATAATATTGATTTTTCAAAGTTTGTTATAGCGTGAGAGTTATTTCTACTTTAATAGAAACCTTTTTTAAAATATTTCTGCATCATTTTACATGTTTATGAGAAAAAAAAATATTTGCTTGTTTGATTTGGAAGGGCCGATTAGCACTCTTGACTTTGCAGCAGAAATTGGGAGCATGCTAAGTAAAAAGTCCGAATTAAACTCGCAAAAATATGATATGGCTGCATTTTTTAGAATGATTTCCAACTATGACGACTATTTGATTGATGTTGCCGGAGTTAAAGAAAAATTAAATATCATAGATTATCAACCTGGAGACACTCTTCGGTTAATGGCACCTTTATATGTTGCTTGTTATTCTGATAGTGAATTAATCACACTAGCAAAATCAAATCTAGGATTATTACCAGGCTGCAAAAAGTTGATGTCAGTTTTACATAAAAAGTGGGATATCTATGTGATATCTACGAGCTATAGTCATTTTGCTTATAATGTGACATCAGCTTTAGGAATTCCAAGGGATCACGTTTATTGCACTCATATAAATATTAAAGAATTAAAAGAAGGATTAACAACTGTAGAAAGTTCTGTTGATATTTTAGTAAAGGAGATTTTTCAGAAATATCTTGATAATAATAAGAATTTAGATTCTGTTATCGAAGATTTAAATATATTTTTCTGGAAAGGAAAAGAATCCGATTATATCAATGTGATGAATCAAGTAGAAGTGAGGGGTGGGAAAAGAAAAGAACTAGCAGTTGAAGAAATCTCAAGAAGAACTCATACAGATATTTGTGAAATGATAGCACTAGGAGATTCAATTACTGATATTGATATGTTAAAGAGGTTAAAAGACGACGGCGGAATTGCGGTATCTTTTAATGGAAACAGATATAGTGTGGAAAGATCAACTATTGCTGTAACTTCCACAAATAGTTTAGGAGTCTTACCAATTTTCCAAGCTAAAGATGAGATCACACATTTCTTAACTGAATGGGAAGATAAATTTGAAAGTTTTCAAAATAATCCAAGAAATATCATAAATGGATTGATCTCCAAAGAGTGTAAAGAATTCTTTATAAAATACAATTTTTTACCAGAAATTGTGAATTTAACTGATAAATCAAGAGAACAATTAAAACATATAACTTTAAGACAAGAAAAGATGCGAAAAACCGTTAGAGGGTGGGTAGGGAAATTAAGTTAAATTTAAAATAAAGAAGATTTTCGTTTCAAAATAGTTCTTATTAACCCAATTTTATTTATTTTATTATTTCTTTTAAAATTCATATATAAATAAAAAAAAATATATTGTAATTTTGAAAATTCTATATAAAGAAAGGTAAATTTTCTTCACTAAATATTATTTGAATTAAAATATAGACAAGTTTATGAGGTAATTGCAAGAAATGGCAAGTTCTTTTAAAAATCATAATAAAATTGGCAAAATTTTCTCTGAAAATATCGATGATTTAATATTTATACTTAATGAAAAATTTCAGTGTGAATATATGAATTTTCAATATTTCAGTGAAAAAATCAAAATTGACGATTTCATTCATCCAGAGGATATCAACCAAGTAAAAAAATTATTTAAAAGTATCTTTAAAATGGGTGATGGTACTGGAGAAGCCCAAATTAAACTTGAAGGTATATCTTTTAATTGGTATGAGATTAAGGGACGAAGTTTCGTAGATAACGAAGATAATAAAAAGAAAATATTGTTAATTTGTAGAGATATTAGGAAGTTTAAAGAACTTGAATTTGAATATAAAAAAAGTCAAGCTAGATTTGGTGTAATAACAAATACTTTACCAGAAATCAAATACTGGAAATTACTTGTATCAAAAGAAGGAATTGTTGCTGTCCAGAAAACTAGAGAAATGCTAGAATTAGTAATTGATAATATACCTCAATTAATTTACTGGAAAGACACTAACCTAGCTTATTTAGGGTGTAACAGGAATTTTGCATCAAAAAATAAGTTAAAAGATCCATCTTACATTATTGGTAAAACTGATAAAGATTTAATTTGGTTAAAAAACAACTTGGATTATATTCAAAACTGTGAGCGAAATGTAATCTATAATGATAAGCCAGAATTTAAAGTTATTGAATCATTTATATCTGTACATGGTAGAAAAGAATGGTATGAAATTAACAGAATTCCATTACATGATTTAGAAGGTAAAGTAGAAGGGATTCTTTCTACTTATGAAGATATTACAATTCGGAGGAATGCAGAGCAAAAACTGCAAGAATCTGAAGAGAAATATCGTAGTATTCTAGATAATATCAAGGAAGGTTATTTTGAAGTAGATTTAAAAGGGACTTTCACATTTTTTAATAATGCATTTAGTGAACTTGTTGAAATTCCTAAGGATGATTTAATTGGAATAAACTTTCAAGATTTTGTAAATGAAGAAAATAAAATTAAAATTTTTACAGTCTATAACGAATTATACTCGAGTGACAATCCAGTCAGTAATTTTCAGTTTCAGTTTATAAGAAAAAGTGGAGAAGAAATGACATGTGAATCATCTATTTATTTGCATTATAATTCAAAAGGATATAAAATTGGATTTAACGGATTAGCACGTAATATCACAGAAAAGTTTTTGTTAGAACAGAAGATTAAAGAATCAGAAATAAAATATCGTTATTTATTCGAAAACTCTCCGTACTCGATTATTCTTGTGAATAGAAATGGTAAAATAATCGATTGCAACCCAGCAACTGAAAGAATATTTAGAAAAAGTATGGACAGCTTGATAAATAGAAATTTTGTAGATATTTCTATGAAGCCTGAAAATTTATTACCACTATTTATACAAACATATAACTCCATCCTTAAAGGTGACGTTCCAGAACCAATTGAAGTTCAAATCTCAAGATTAAAGGATGAGCGCAAGATATGGATAAATATTAACTATTCTTTAGTAGAAATTGGCGATGAAACTGTAATTCAAGTAATAATTCAAGATATTACTGAAAAAAAATTAGTCGAACAAAGTTTAAAGAAATCTCAAGAGGAATTAAAGAATTTAAATAAAGAATTAGAACAAAAAGTAAAAGAGAGAACTAAAGATTTTATAGAATCTGAAGAAAAGTATAAAAATTTAAGCCTAGAGTTGGAAATGATTTTAGATAATATTCCGGCATTAATATTCTATAAAGACTTAGAAAACAATTTTATTCAAGTAAATAAATATCTAGCGGATCGTCATAATGAATCTAAAGATTTTCTAAAGGGTAAAAGTCTGTTTGAATTATATCCAAAAGAAGAAGCTCAAGCATATTGGGATGATGATTTAGAGGTTGCTAAAGGTAGAAAGCCGAAATTGAATATAATAGAACCTTGGGAGCCAAATCAGGGCAAAAGGTGGGTTAATACAAGTAAAATTCCAATATTTGATAGTAATAAAAATATAATGGGGATCCTTGGAATATCTACAGATATCACCGAAAGTAAGAGAATAGAAGATCAATTAAAAGATTCCGAAGAAAAATTTCGAAACATGGTTAATAACTTAGATGTAGGATTTTATAAAGGAGAATTAAGGGGAAAATTAACGATGCACAATCAAGCGGTTAATAAAATTTTAGGACTTAAGCCAAGTGATAGTATTATTGGGTTAGATTCAACTCGATTTTTCACTAATCCAGAAGTTCAAGAAAAATATTATAATAATTTATTGAAAAATGGTTCTATTAAAAATTTTATAGGTCACATTAAGAAGGCCAATGGCGAAACTATAATAGTGGATTTAAATGCTCACTTAATTCACAATTCTAAAGGAAAACCAATAGAAGTTGAGGGCACGTTCACAGATATTACTGAAAAATTCAAATTAGAACAAGAATTATTTGAATCGGAGAAAAAATTGCGACAACAGAATATCGAATTAAAAAAGTTAGATAAAACAAAGACCGATTTCATCACGATGTGCGCTCATGAATTAAAAACTCCCTTGATTTCAATATCAGGATATACAGATTATATTCTAATGAAATATAGAAACCAAATAAAACCTGAAATTACAGAGGATTTATTAACAGTTCAGAGAAATGTTAACAGATTAGAAGTGTTAATGGACCAACTTTTAGAAGTCTTAAAAATCGATGAACATAAATTAACATTAAATAAAGGAATGGAAGATGTTAGTAAAATAATTAATAATAGCATTGATGAATTGAGTTATCTAATAAATGCAAAAAATCTTGAAATTATACTGAATTTTGATCCTAAAATTATATTAGATGTGGATCCTGACCGTATTTTCACAGTTTTTACTAATTTAATTTCAAATGCTATAAAATTTACTCCTGAATATGGATGGATAGAAATTTCTACAAAAGTGACAGAAAATCAGTATATATTTGAAATAAAAGATAATGGTATAGGATTAAATCAAGATGAAATAAAACGATTATTTAAAAAATTTGAAAGGATAAAATCTCCAATTCTTAGTGAAAATATTAAATTTAAAGATACAGGAACTGGATTAGGTCTCTATATTACTCAAGGGATCATTAAAGCTCATAAAGGAGAAATTCGTGCTTATTCTAAAGGAGACAACCAAGGTTCAACATTTATTTTCAACCTTCCAATTTAATAATTATCTTTAATTAGTTAATTAAATTCATAATAATTTCCAAAAAGTAATGAATTAAATTATTCATATAGAAGATTCAAGTAAGAAAATTCTATTAAATTTGTAGGATCTAAGGCTAAAAATTAAATAATTGTTTTACGACTATACCGAATGTATTTTGTTGTAAAACTTTTGGAATAATTAAATACTTTGAAGGTCAGAATATTCTTTTGATAATCGATCTAAATATTTCTGAGAAGCTCCCTCTTTCATTAGGAATTTTATCAATCCTAATTTCTCTTTAAGAAGTTTTTGCCTCTCTGAACTAGAATTTTCTGATCTTTTGATTTGAGATTCCATTAGTTGCTTATATGTGAGCTGTTCCCTTAAAAAATTTTTGAACTGTTTTACTGTGTTTTTATTCCAAAACTGCCAAAGGTCTTGCTCTTCTTTGCTAAATCGGATTGTTTTAGTGAATGAATTTCTTTTAGCGGGTGTTAAATGTTCTTCAATAGAATTATTTTTATTTATGGATTCAAGCATTTTTAATTTCCTCCTTTTTGGTATTTTAAAGTAAGAATTTTAGGCATTTTATACTTGTAAATATAAGAAGATTGAGGGTTTTGTGAATTTTAAGTTATTTTGTGGGATTTCTCGTTAAATAAGGCTATCTGTATAAAATGGAAGGAAAAGCTTTGAAACTATCATATAGAGGACTTAATTTTTGTAAATAATATCGTTCTAATGGAGGATGCAAGTAAAAAAATTACATTAAAATTAGTTCATAATGTTATGAACTTAAAAAAAAGAAATTCAGTTCTAAGCTAATTACTACCTAATGGAGTTCCATTATATTAAACTTTATTATATGAAAAAAATCAATTACTCAGAACTAAATGAGACATTCTTTTAATCTTCATTCCTATTTTTCAACCATTTAGAAAAAATTTTAGCATTTTTTGTATCAATTCATATCTACTTTGGTACAAAAAAGTGGATTTTATTGATATTATTGATTGATTCTCAACTTGAGATTTAATAACATTCACCATAAAAATACTGTCCTTTCTATTTAATGACGATATACACCCACTGATAATTTTTTTCCTTCTCAGCGAACATGCTCTTATTAGAGCCCCAATCTGTATTGTAATTAACAATTAAAAATAAAATTAAAAAAAATCATTTGGAGAGTGTAAAATTTGGTTGATAATAAAGAAGTAGTTGGATGGATGTTAGGCGCAGCTTTTGAAAGCCAAGCGGCTAAGCTTGAGAATTTTTATAAAGGGTTTTCCGCAACTCATTTGATTCACATAGGAGATAAATTGGGATTATTTGAAGTTTTAAATGATAATAAGAAAGGTTTGACAACTTCAGAATTAGCTTCAGAATTGGGGCTACACGAGCCATATTTAAAAATTTGGTGTCAAACAGCGCTGTATTTAGAGATCTTAGAATATGATGAAGAAGGGAGATTTAAATTTCAACCATATATGAACGAGATTTTAGGGGATAAATCCAATTTCAGAAATATTTTGGGAAGATTTAATTCACTTGTTAATATCACTGGAGAAAGATTTAAAGAAAGTATTGAATATTATAAAACCGGAGAAGCCTTAGAAGGTTATAGCCCTCAACATTCAGAAATAGTAGCAGAAGCAACAAGATCTTTTCACACTTATTTAAATGTCTATTTCAAAAAATTACCAAGTACAAATCCTATCAAACAAATGTTGGAAAAGGGAATAAATTTTCTTGACATTGGTTGTGGAATGGGAAGGCTCATTATTCAATTGGCAACGTTATTTACAAATAGTCGATTTACAGGTGTAGAGCCTAGTCCATATGGAATTAATGTTGCTGTAGAAAATATTGAACAATTAGGATTAAAAGATCGCGTTTTTGTAGAGAATCTAGGCGGTGAAGAGCTTCAATACAAAGAAGAGTTTGAAATTGCATGTATGACAGTAGTTTTTCACGAAATTAACCCTACCATTCGTCTTAAAGCATTGGAGAACATTTACAATGCATTGAAAAAAGGCGGGCGCCTTATTATTTTTGATTTTTCTTATCCAGAACGATTTGAAGATTTCAAAAACCCGAATTACGGATCAACAATAATTCATCAATTCAACGAAACATCTTTGGGGGCTGTGTTTCTTACCCTTACGGAACAAAACGAAATGTTTGCTAAAGTCGGATTTAAAGATATCCAACGGATCAAATTAAAAGGAATTGATATAATAAACGTTTTAAAATAATTATAAAAATTCTTGTAAAAACTAAAAAAATTAGAAAAAGAAGTTTGCAAGAGGTTTAACAGTGCCTATAAAACAAAATTATCATTTACCAAAAATTGAAAAGGAAGTTCTTCAAGATTTAGAATCTACCATTAATCAAACTATCCCTTTAATGGAAGCATGTAAATATGATAAATTAGGGTTTTCTATTAGAAATAATCATGTTTTTGGCCTATCATTAGCGCATCAGAAATTAACCACGTTCCCAAAGTGCATTTTGCAGTTAAGATGTCTTAGAGAATTATGGTTTTTGGAGAATCATATTCAACATCTCCCTGAAAACATTGGAGAATTGAAATATTTAGTCCGAATAGATATGGAAAATAATTTCTCTCTCTCTAGTTTGCCTGAATCCATGTGGGAATTAAAAGCTTTGGAAGTTTTAGGCTTAGGAGGAAATAAATTTTCCAACATTTCCGAAAGAATAAATGAACTCCCCAATTTGAAATATCTTTTTCTAGAAAATAATAAATTTACAGAAATTCCAAAATACATTTGGACTTTAACACAATTGGAGGTGTTAGGGCTTGGTGGCAATAATTTTAAGGAAATCTCACCAAAATTGCATGATTTTACTCAATTAAGGTTTTTAAATTTAAAAAACCTTGATTTTTTAGGATCTAATTCTAGGTGTGTTGGCAGTATTCAAGATAAGAGTGGAAAAGCTAAAGATGAAGTTAAGGATTTCATAACATCACTATTTCATCTACATTAAATGATATGAAATAAGGAATATTGGATTCCTACATTAAGGAATTATATAAAATTTAGAACTTAGAACAAAATGAACAAATTTGATCAGATTACTTTCCCAAATCTCAACCAAATAGAAAAACTTTTGGAATTTTTTGTATCAATTCATATCCATTTCAGTGTAAAGAAGTGAATTTTATTAATATTTTTGATTCTTTTTTTATTTTAAGATTTGATGGTTGATGATTGATGTAAAGGATTTAAAGAAATATTTTGTAGGGAAAAATCGTTTTAACGACGTTAAAGCTGTTGATGGAATTTCTTTTAATGTAAAAAAAGGAGAAATTTTTGGACTTTTGGGACCTATTGGAGCTGGTAAGACAACTACAATAAATATGCTATGTGGTTTAGTAAAACCAACAGAAGGAACTGCTAAAGTGGGAGGTTATGATGTAAGGAAGGATCTCAATGAGGTTAAGGAATTAATCAGTGTATGCCCACAAGAAGCAGCAGTATATCCATTTCTTACCGGTAGAGAAAATATTGAGTTTTTCGGGAACATGCACCTGATGTCGAAAGAAAAAATAAATGAGAGAGCAGAAAAACTATTAAATTTATTAGGTTTATTTGAAGCCAGTAAACGGAAGACAAAAGAATACAGTGGAGGAATGAAAAGACAATTAAACTTAATAATTGCGTTAATAAATGAGCCCAACATTCTCTTCTTAGATGAGCCCACGGTGGGAATGGATCCTCGAGTTCGACGAAAAACATGGGAATTTATAAGTTCGTTAGATAATCAGGATAGAACCATCATCTTGACAACCCATTATATCGAAGAAGCAGAAGCCCTCTGCGATAGGGTTGCGATTATAGATTTTGGGAAGTTAGTAGGACTGGGATCTCCAAAAGAGTTAATGGAAGAACATGAATCTAAAAATTTAGAGGAAGTTTTCCTCAAAATAACCGGAAGAAAAATTTTGGAGGGGATTTAATAATGAAAAGACAAAGAATTCTAACAGTTTTTAGGATGGAAATGAAAAAACTGTTAAGGACACCGATGTTTCTGTTTTTCTCGTTATTTTTTGTTGCATTGCTTGTTTTAGTATTTGGACTAGCGCTAGGTAATGTTTATGGATGGGGACCTGAAAGAAGTATTTTTGAACAAATGGTTCCGGGTTTATTTGCTTACTCCGGTATTCTAATAATATTTACTGTCTCGTCATCTGTTTTGGGAGACCGTGATAACGGAGTGCAAAGAAGAATGAATACAACTCCAATAAAATCTGGAGAAGTTATAGTGGGTCAAATGTTGGCATATTCGATCATACCAATCATCCAAACAGCTATAATATTAATAATTGCGCTTCTCATAGGTTTTCGCCCAAATATTACTGTTGCAGGGATAACAATGGTTTTTATTTTCTCGATCTTTCTGAGTTTTTGCTCGGTAGGGCTTGGACTGATTACTGCTAGTATTGCAAAAGATGCTAAAGCTGCAGGCGGTTTAGCTTTTATCTTTATCGTGCCACAACAGATGTTTGGGTCATTCTTATACATGGGCGAGGCAGTAAAAGTAATTGGGTATGCTATGCCAAGTCAATATGTCACTGATGCTTTGTACCGAATTTTTTATGGAACCTCTTTAACTGATGTAAATATATGGATTGACCTTATAGTAATTGTAATTATAAGCATTATAATATATATTATCGGGTTAAAGCTATATGATAAGTATAAAAACAATTAACTAAATTATAATTAGATGCTTAAATCTATCAATTTCTTTTTTTTAACTTTTTTCTTTAACTTTCTATATTCTTAAAAAAGAACAATCACATAATGTAAATTTAAAAGAGAGGATTTAATTTTTAATACTATGGATGAAAATGTTGATGATTATATAAAAAAACAGAAATCTCCTCAAAAAGAAATTTGTCAAATTATAAGGAACATCATATTAAAAACCTATCCAGACATTAAAGAGGAGATGAAATATGGAGTACCATATTATGGGAATAAATATTATATTGTTGCATTAAAGACGCATGTTAATTTAGGTTTTTCAATCAAGGGATTAACAACAGAAGAGATTAACCTTTTCGAAGGTACAGGAAAAACAACAAGGCATT
>SDBS01004037.1_pt1 | contig 14391 bp, 19 predicted proteins | sample 2277091 | NCBI WGS metagenome assembly SDBS01 (sample SAMN10404972, study PRJNA504765) | marine sediment metagenome | isolation source: marine sediment core GS10_PC15, 163 cmbsf | place: Arctic Ocean: Southern Knipovich Ridge | collected 2010
ATCAGCAGCTCGAGATAAAGCTGTTCACTGGTAGACCCATAGCCTATTCCCTATGGTAAGTGGGTAAATCGTTTAAATGAAAGGAGATCATCATGGCAGCAAAGACCATTAGCATTGATTTCGTTGGTTATCGACGTGATGAGAAAAAATCAGGCTTACCCGCCATATCTGGCATTTACTGCGTATATACCTGCACGTACGATAAGGATGAAAAGACAGTCTCGTTGCATAAGCTGGTTTACATTGGTGAGGCTGGAAATATCAATAGTAGAATTGCTAAACACAATAAATATGAAGACTGGCTCAGGCATGTGAAGAGTGGGGACGAGCTCTGCTTCTCCTATGGCGCCGTCCCATCAGCAGATCGAGACAGGGCCGAAGCAGCTATGATATTCAAACATAAACCACCCGAAAATACGGAATATATAGACTCTTTCCCTTTCGATAAGACCACCATCTCATTATCAGGGAAGACCAGGCTTCTTAAATCAAGATTCACAGTCGAGAGAACTGAAGAAGATTAAGGAGGTACGTTTAATGGGATGTAGAACCCCAAATACTCCTTGAGGAACCTTAAGCCTTGACCCACGGGGACGTAGTCGAAGTCCTTGCTCCAACAGTAGTACAGGTTCGGGTTGAGGCTCTCCCGCCGGCAGATTGCCGTGATGCTTTACTGATTTACCTCTAGTAATAACAGAGGATTGTCATGCATACGTGAAGCCAGGGCATATTAACTGAATTATTGCCATAAGTTTGATGTGTCACCGGGCTCTTGAAGAGATCCTGGGGTTTTTTCGTATTTGGCATAGGGTGCAGTATGGCTTAAAACCATTCATCTCCCTCGAACCCAGAAGTAATATAATCCAAAATGTAATGGATAAATTATTCAAACTATGATGCAAAAATTGCATTTAATACTTGACTATTCCGAAAAAATAGCTTATCCTCTGTCTGGAATTAAGTTGTATTTGACGAGGTAGCAACGTAATTATATAGTATCATTAGACCTCGCCATAGGTTATAACGAGGGATGGTACCTATGGGCCTTTCTTCAGCATCGATTCCTACCCTCTCGCATCAGCGAGTTCAAGGGGGAATTAAACACCCTTTCCGCTTTACCCGCCATCATATCTCACATAGTTTTAGCCTCAAGTGTCCAAAAGGCTCTGAAGATGTATATAACAACGATAAAGAGTAACACATCCGAAAAAAAGGGGGGATATGAAACCACAGATCCGCTTCTTACCCGCGATAGCTATTGTTCTTTTACTAGTATTCTGTACAATAGGGGCTGATGGCCAAGAACAGGCATCCCCTGAAATTCATTGCAAGCACTTTTTCTACGGATACCCTGTTGGAGTTCCACTTACGAACGATATGATAATACGGGAAATCTATGCCCTATCTTCAAATGATGCTACTAAGATAGCTGACTGGGTTGTCTATAGGTTAGATCGGAAGACGATTGAGGGCGATGTACGGACATCCCGGGTATGGAAAGCCGATCCCTGGCTTGATGAGGATGAGACTCTAGAGCCCAGTGATTACGATGGAGCAAATGCAGCGCTCAAAACTGATCGGGGCCATCAAGCACCGCTCGCTTCCTTCAAGGGCACCGACTACTGGAAAGAAACCAATTTTCTCTCGAACATAACGCCCCAGAAATCAAGTCTTAACCAGGGACCGTGGCAAGTACTTGAGTCCAAGGTTAGGGACTTGGTCGAGGGAGGGTATATAGCATATGTTATGACAGGACCGCTATTTGAAAAGGAAATGCCAAGCCTTCCGAATGCTGACGAACCGCACACGATACCATCAGGATACTGGAAAATTGTCTGTGTCCAGGAGAGTGCAATCCCAAGCTCCATCAAGGCTGCAAGTTTCATCTTAGATCAAGAAACTAAAAGAAATGCAAAGGTCATTACTCATCTCACTACGATTGATTCCGTAGAGGTCAGAAGTGGACTTGATTTTCTTTGGGAGCTTCCAGATGACGTTGAGGATACTATCGAGGAAGACAGGTTTGAGGAATGGGCCAGACGATACTTTGATTAAGTGGTTATAGGCATAGTCTACGGAGACTATCGATGGAAGGAAATACGTAAAGCAGGATGAGTAAGCATCTAGGACTATGAATGACTAGGGAATTTCTGCATTTGATCATTTAACTAGAAGGGGGAAATATGAAAAAAGTTAAGGGAGCATACATCTTCTGGGTGTTGGTAGCATTAGCACTATCTCTACCGCTTTGGCTAACACCTGATTCGTTAGGGTTTCATGATCTTGTATTCGCCAATATAGTGCAGTTGCTTGCATCTCTGTTATTTATCTCGCTACTTCTCGAGCGGGCTTTAGAGGTATTTATGACTGCATGGCGTCGCCCCAGAGCAGCATTAAAGGACCTGAAAATTCAAACACTACAAGAAAAAATTGCAAAGATGGAAGAACTAAAGGGTCAGGAGAAGACGAGCAAGCAAAATGAATTAATTAACGACGTGGCTGAACTTAATAAAATCAAAGAAGAACGGACAACGTATAAGACTGAAACACAGCGCTTCGCCCTTTGGATAAGTGTGATCCTTGGCTTCTTGATTAGTGCAGTAGGAATCCGAACGCTGAACCAGATTATTGATCCGCTGGTTTTGGAACAACTGTCTGATTCCCAAACACTGGCATTCAGACTGGTAGATGTTTTTCTGACAGGGGGGATCATCGCTGGGGGTAGCGAGGGGATTCATAAAATAGCACAAGTCTACACTAACTTTATGGAATTAAGGGCCGAGAGTCTGAAGCCGAGGACTCTCTGATCGCTTCATCTCAAATAATAAAGAGCAACAGAGTCTTGAAAATGATTCTCAATAATGACCATTCAATTTCATGAACCAGAGCTAATCTAAAGGGGTAGAGCAATGAGGCTAATATTGGGACCCATACCAGGTGCAGTTACAAACAATAGTGCAAAAATCTGGATTTTTTGGAGTAAGAGCCAGGAGGATGAGCCTGTTCCAAAATGCCATGTTTATAAGGATAAGGAGTGTAATGAAGAAATTTCGAGTTCACCATTTGATGCTGTCTCGAGCTCTGTACATATAAGTGGTGCAATCCATGGATTATCTGGATTGGCTCATATCTCTTTCCCAGGAGAAGAACGAAAGTATTATTTCAAAATCAAGTCAAGTTCAGCGAGTAATCAGGAAGATGATCGCGTATATTCTGTCCGCCCCTTCCCGAAAGATGCCTCAAGTATTGATAGTCTCTCTTTCGCACTAGTTTCCTGCCATAGACCTTTATTCAAGCCGAAAGTCGATAAAAAAAGAGTATCTGCCATGTGGAAACAGCTGGGCGATAAGATGCGCGAGCATGATTGCCGTTTTCTGATTAACGCAGGAGATCAAGTGTATAGTGACTACCCGGCATTAAACGCCTGGGAGTGGAGTCTTAAGGAAAGTTCAGACGAGAAAAGATTATGGTATTATCGCCAGCTATATCTGAAATACTGGGATTTTCCGGAAGTTCAAGAGGTCATGCGATCATTCCCTCAGTACATGATATGGGATGATCATGAAATAACAAATAGTTGGGGTTCAGAAAGCAAATACTTCAAGGGCGACAAGTATAGGAGAGTCTTTGAAATTGCTCGCCAGGCATACATTGAATTCCAACATTGTCACAATCCTAATCCCCTTCGCAAGGGAGAGCTCTATTTTGCATTCAACTACGGTCCAGTTGCCTTTCTATTCATGGACCTTAGGGGGCATCGCAACATTACTCTTTATGATCTTGAAGCCGGTAACGACTCCTACCCATTGGCAGGAAAAGAACAATGGGATGACATACAAGAGTGGCTTAATAGCAAGGTTGTCCAAGAAAGCGAAACATTATTCGTGGTTACTTCTGTTCCTGTATGCCACTTGAGCCGGAAATTTTGGAGCCTTGGTTTTATTAAAAAAGACGTCTTTGATCAATGGTCAACTCCACACAATAAAAAAGAACGACGAATGCTCTTGGACTCACTTCTCAAATGGTCTGGCGAAAAGAATAAACCAGTATTTATCCTAAGTGGTGATGTTCATGTTGGAACGGTCGCATATATAATAGAAAAGACAGGCGACAATGGTAAGAAGATTCATCAGATTACCTCCTCCCCTATTACAAATGATCCAGCCACCTTGTTGGACATCTTTATGAAAAAATACAGCGGAGAATTTAATTTCCATCTGGAAAAAGGTAATAAAAGGCCAGTACATGGGAAAATTACTCGCCGGTATCGCAAACGCAACTTTGCTATTATAAAAGTCCAATTCAATGATGTAAATCCCAGCGTTTACCTTTATATGTACAAAGAGGGTAAGAACAAGCCTGATCCAGTATCATTTATTTGAAAAGGTTACTTATATAGAATTAATCATTAAAAAGAAAATATTTTTACGGCAAATAGAAGGAGGATCGTCATGGCACTAGAACACATAAGGAACTTGGTCTTCGAAGGAGGCGGCGTAAGAGGAATAGCCTATCTGGGTGCGATGGAAGTACTCCAGAAGCGAGGAATATTACAGCAAGTTAAACGTTTCTGCGGGACCTCTGCTGGGTCAATTACCTCATGGCTTCTGTGTTATTATAAGGACGATATGGATGAGATCGAGAAAATCCAACGGGCCACTAATTTTAGCCAATTTGCAGATGATGACTGGGGTATTATTAGAGACTCGTATAGGCTGCTTAACAGGTATGGCTGGCACAAAGGGGATAAATTCTACCAGTGGGCGCAAGGCATCACCCAACGGCGGTTTAAGAAAGACCATATCACCTTTCAGCAGCTTTATGATGAGACTGGAAACGAGTTGCTGGTGGTAGGCTACAACGTTTCGAAAGGGAAAACAATTTTATTCTCAAAAGAGCGAACTCCTGATTTGTTTGTAGAGCGAGCTGTCCGTGTCTCCATGTCAATTCCTATATACTTTCGGGCTATTTTCATTCGCGACAAAAGTGTAGACCCTAATGGTAATATTCTGGGGAATCCTGGAATTGATAAGGATATTGATAAAAACCGGGATATATTTGTTGATGGCGGTGTTTTAGACAACTACCCGATCCAATTTTTCGATGTGCCACCGTATGCTAGTAATCCAATCGAAGGTGAAATAATTGAACCCATTGAGGGTAGAACACCTAGTAATTATAATAAATCTACCTTGGGCTTTCGGGTAGATCAACCAGCTGAGATTGGAATTGGCCAAATTAAAAAAGATGAGGATCAAGTGAAAGCCGAGAATTTCTTCAAGTACGTGTTGGCATTCATTAATATTCTCCATACCTATGCAAACAAGCGACATCTCGATCCTTATGACTGGCATCGCACTGTTCGTATTAATACCCTTGATGTCAAGGGGACGCAGTTTGACCTGCCTAAACCAGAACAGGACAGATTGATAGAGCAGGGTCGCAAGGCAACAGAAGAATATTTAGCAAAGTATGAAAGTTCCTGGCTAAATTATCACTCTGAAAACTAGAAATACCTGGAGATATTAAGGTGCCTACATATGACGACATTATGATTAAGCAATGGTACCATTGAAATGATAAAGAAACATATACTTAAACTACTTAAAGAAGTCAACACATAGTGGTTTTTAAAGTATACGTTAATAAAAAGATCTTATGGATCTGTAAATAATTCACGAAAGGATAGAACATTATGCCTCTGATTGACCCGATTCTTTATGTTTTGCCTCTTACCGGAATTGGTTTTATCATTATTGCGTTAATCTGTAATAAGAACTTAAGTGATCGAAAAGTAATAAATTTAAAGCTAAAAAAAATAGGCCTATTCCTTATTGCAGATGCATTTGGATTAATTGTATTGATAGGTATTATGATGATCGGGACTGGGATTTATTTTGTATCCCAGAAATATGACTCTAAGATAGAGTCATACGAAAAAAAAGTTAACGACCAGGAATCTACTATAGCAGCACTAAGTGAGATAAGGGTACATCTATCATTGGATTTTCCTCCTGAGAATCCGGCAAAGCCTGGTTCCGCCAAAGCAAAAATTCTTTTGAAAAAAGCGCTTTCTGCAGAAAATGCATTTGACTTTCATGATGAATACGTGGATAAAAGTGACACTATGAGTATGAGTATGAGTCTGGTTGTTTATGAAGTAGGCATAGGAGATATGCTACGCGTAGTTGTTGAAGATAATGGTAAACAATGGATAAGCAATACGCTCAGAATACCAGATAATCGTCTCAAAATGATCCTTCAATGATTAAAAACAATGTAGGTGTAAAAGTGGGAATTATTGAATTAATAAATAATAAAATAGTAGCTATAATATTGGGGATTATTTGCGCTTCCTCATTAATTAAGGGAATCGATGAACCGAAAATTGGAGCAAATACTTCAATATATTTAGGCAATGGCAAATGGGCTTATACCGTTTTCATTAAGACTTCCACTGAATTTCTTGAAAGGATAGAATCTGTAGAATATGGATTAGATCCCTATGATAAGGACTCGTCATATAAGGTCACCGAGATTGGTGATCCACTTCATCCGTACAGTGTGATAGATACTGGGAGGGCAGCATTTAAGGTTGATATCAAGGTAAATCTTAAAAAAGGTGGATCTCAGTATTTCACACATAAGTTAAGATTTATATCAATGCCTATCGATGAACCCTTGCCTATTACAGCTGATAATACAGCGAGAATGGCTGAAGAAGGATGGTGGGATTGGACGGTTTTCATAAAAGGTCAAGATGATGTTCTAAAACAAGTCCGATGTGTAGAATATACTCTACATCCCACCTTTCCAGATCCAGTAATAGAAGTATGTGAACCTGGAAATGAAACTCATGCTTTTGCCTTAACCCGGAGGGGATGGGGAACCTTTGAAATACAGATACGAGTTTTTTTAAAAAACGGCCAGATGCAAAGATTAAGGCATAAACTAAAATTTTAAGTACATAATAGTTTTTAGTTTATCAGCATCCTATGTATCGGGACCATCTTTATGAGCAATAGTATTCTGTTCTAGGATTGCTAACAGTTGCACTATATATATAGTCTTATGACGTAACACAGTTTATTCCTCGATTCCGTAAAATACTTGTTCTATGGCAGTGAGTATATCTACAGGCCTCATAAACCAATTCTAACGGCTGTCCCTCGCTCATAGCCACAAGAACTAACAAATAATCGTCACGCAGACCTACCGAAAGCTTTATAATAAAGCTTTGCCTCACATATACAATAGCGTCGGTAAAATGCTTGTTCCTATTGCAAAACAAAAAAATGCGTCCTTGATACTCAGTGTGCTTAAAGACAAGAAGAGGATAAGACGGAGTGATCTATACAAAGAGGTAATGAAACTGCAAAAAAAGAAATATGGAAAAGCAACATCCTACCAGGTAATAAGTAGAGATGTGAGTAGATTGCTAAATAAGAGAATAATAAGGGTATCTGAAGGTGGTGTAAGGTCACAAATATTATCTTAAAAACAACAATATGGAAGATAAAAAAGAAAAGGTAATTGAAGAATTGCTAGATAAATATGAAATAAAGGATATGAATAACTGGGAAAACGTTAACGCTGATTTAATTATTGCAGATCCGCCGTTTGGCATACAGTTCAATGGGAAAAATGGTAATTATCATAGAAAAGTAGAAAATGTCGTGAACGGTTATGTTGAATGGAATCCTACTGAATATGCAGAGAAAATACAGCAATTACTAGAGTGTATAGAAAAGAATCTAAAGGAGAACGGCCAAGCTCTGATTTTTTCAGGATGGAATAACAGCAATATTATCCAGGAGAGAATTATGAGATGTAACGGACTAACCTTGAGGGGCAAGATGTACTGGACTTACAATTTTGCTCCTGCTTGCAAGAAAAGACCTGCTCATAACGTATATGAGATATTCTGGGTGACCAAGGGCAATGAATGGACGTATCATAAGCGATGCTCTACTCTCCATTGCCAGAATGGTGAGCCAAACCTAACAACCCTTGCTTTTAAAAGGGACTACAAGGTCAATATGCCTAAGTACCCTACAAGATTACCTTTTGATCTTCTGCATAGTCTGATAGACCATTTTTCTAACAAGAGTGATTTAATCTTTGATCCCTTGGCCGGGAGCGGCATGCTGGGAGCAGTTGCATATCTGCTGAAAAGAGACTTCATTCTCGGCGATTTAAACAGGAACGGGAAAATTGTTTTCAGGCATCTGTTGGATTATTGCTTGAACGATAAAAGATTCAAACAAGATAGGAAATTAGACACTTTCATGCAGAATGAAGCTCTTTATTAAATTCAATCCTATGCAATATTTCTTCATCATCTAACTTTTCTAGATTCAGCATGACCTTTGATCTTCTCAGTGAGCCATCTGCATTTCTAAAGTTCTTTTGAAAAGAGCCTGATTTTTCTAGAGTCTTTTTATTGATTTTGATAAACATGATTTCATTGAGATCGAATTCTGTTTTTCTCAGTCTTGATAAAGCACCTCTTCTAATTCTTTCTAATTCGTACCTGGATTTGCCACCTTTCAAACGTTCGTGCCATTTTTGAAAGCTACGATCTTCATCATTATATTTTACTTTACCTAGAGCCATGATAACTACTACAGAGCCATATTTATCTATCGCCTTGACTGTCGCTTCTGTATCATTAATGATAACTTGATGGCTCTCCGTATTTAATGCATGAGCTTTGAAATCAAAGGGAACCTCTAAAAAGCCGTCGAAAGAAGTCCTGCCGTAACTTATTTTATGATATTCCATTAAATCGTTAAAAATAGTTTGGCATAAGAATTCAAAGTAGAATCCGATCCACTCCATCTGTCTCCAGTGAGGATAGTTCTGCTTCTTCATCTCCTTGATGGCTTCCATGCCGTCCCATCGGGATTTCATGTTCTTTTCTAGTACCGTCGCCAGTCGTAATACCGTCTCCTCCCGAACCATGTGAACAGGATGAGAAGAGGATTTTTAAAGATTTCTGATTCAGTATGAAGGACAAGAGAGAAGAGATGTTCAATGGGGCAACTTGCCTACGGGAACTTTTACCGCTGTTTCGATTATTCTAACTGATATGAAATCAGAAACTTCCTCAACGAATCACCCAAATAAAGCACAGTGTGCTCTTTGCAATCGATTCGAGCAGCTGCGCAAATCCCACATCATCCCTGAATTCATGTTCAAGCCTATGTATGATGAGAAGCATCGGTACATAGTGTTGTCGACGGATGATAAGACGCCTAATAGATTCAATCAGAAAGGATTACGTGAAAGACTTCTATGTCCAGATTGCGAGACTAGACTATCAGTATGGGAGACCTACACCCGGAGCTTATTCTATGGTGACGGTGTTCCGGTTAGACCCTTGAATACCCCATCTGGACGATTCCTCATAATGGAAGGAATAGATAGTACGAAGTTTAGACTGTTTCAATTATCGATCCTCTGGCGCGCTAGTGTTTCCAAACTGCCGTTTTACAGGAATGTCAACCTTGGTCCGTTTGAGAGACAGATCCGGGATCAAATCCTTTCAAGCGATCCGGGCGATTTCGACTTCGTTCCATGCCTTCTTTTTGCCTTGTTGGCCAACGGAAGCCCGATGGACGATTTCATCCATATCCCAGAAAAAGTCAGGTGGTCGGGGATGCTCGGTTACAGATTTGTTTTCGGGAGCCTAATCTGGTTCTATGTCGTGTCGAAACGCAAACTACCACATAATATGCGAAACTTCTACCTCAGCCCAGAGGGCAAATGTTCTATCTTGATGAAGGACGCGGCTGACGTTTCCTTCGTTAGAGAATTCGCCATTGACTCAACGAGGAAGGGGAAAGTTCCTGACTAATCAACTTAACCCACTCTGTTGAAAACTCCTTGGGCCTTTTCCCCTCCAATCGCTCAGGAGGCACCTAAAGAGTATAATCCCTATCTGGTCCTCCAAACACCTCCGGCGCAATCTCACTCAGCGTCCTTGGCTCCCAGTACAGGTCACGTTCGATGGGAAGCCCCAGCGGACCACGCGCGGCCTTCAGCTCCGAGAGGCTGAAGTATCCAAGTTCCTTCTCAAGTCCATCCACGAGACCGAAGAACGTGTCCTCACCGTCGAATTCAGTCGCGTACCATGTCCAGCTCGAGTCGGGAGTAAAGTACTTTGCGTAAGCGATGGCGTCTGCCCCTAGTTTCTCCTGAGCGTACAGATTCGGCAGCTTCCCCCTGAGTTTGTCCGGTAGCAGATTCATCGAACCACTCCTACCTCAGTCCGGATTACATGTTTCTTATTCATCATTTTCTTCATCGTGAGCCGCATAAAGCGGCAGGTGTAATTGGCTCACATCCACCATCGGCGCTTCGGCCAACCTGATCTGACCGTTCTCAGCTAAGACATCATAGCCGCCAATTCTGATTCTGTTGAAATCGCGGTCAACCAGATACTTCCGAACTATGTCCTCTAATTCTTCCACTCCTTCAAGCAATCTCCTCCTGTATGCCAAAGACATTATAGCTCTCGACAATTGATAATCTGTGACCATCTTCCATTATTGAGCGTTTCTATAACCTCACACTTTCTGAATCAGCCCTTTATCAGCAAAGCTGAAATAACTGTTTCCGCCGATGAGGATATGATCATGAACAACAATGTCGAACAGACTTGCCGCATTACTTAGTTTCTCGGTTATCCTGATATCATCCTGGCTTGGCTTGGGATCCCCAGAAACATGATTGTGGGCAAGTATGAGTCCTGCCGCACTATGCCTTAAAGCAGACTTCATAACCTCACGAGGATAGACCATTGCCTGGCCAACTGTTCCGGTGGAAACGTCTTCATCTGCTATAAGTCTGTTCATGCCATCCAAGTACAACACCTTGAAATGTTCTCTTTTTAGCCCTTTCATTGAGTGTGTGAGATAATCCACAACAGACTCTGGCGATCCGACCAGGGATCTCTGCTTCAATCTGTCAAACAGGTATCTGTTGGCTATCTCGTGAGGAAGTCTTAGTCCGAGGCGATAATCATTCCTGATGGGTGAACCGTCGAAGGGAGTATCTGCGGCAGCATCAATCACCTTGGACAAACTGCCATAGTGATCAAGGAGCACTTGGGCCTCGAAACGATAGTCAAGAGAATCGAGATGAAGTCTTAGCAGCAGTTCGATGATCTCCACGTCTTCACAATTGTAAAAACCGTTCTTGAGGAACTTGGCTACCAATCCTGTATTGCCCATTTTGTATAAGAAGTGAAAAACTGCCCGACTTATAAACTTTGTCACTCTCGAGTTACACAAAGTATAAAAACAAGAATTACCACGACTGTATTATGGCTGAAATGACCCTTGAAGATTTGGCATCGAGGCTCGATTTAATACAACAGGCTATTTGGAGCACTGAAGACCGAGTAATAAAGAATCTTGCAATTATAGCAAGGCAACGGGCAGAAGTTGATGAAATAAAATCCTCCCTGGAAATAGTGCATCAGAAAATTGACAAGCTGGATGCTGAAATAAGAGGAATGAGAAACAATGGAGAGGCTTAGAATAATGGATAGCCCAAGTACGGAAGGGGTGATTCTACGTAAGCAAAATGAAACAAGAAGTTCGAAAGATGTTGGAGAACATGTATGATCTGCTTACTGAGAAGTTTCATGATAGGTACGAAGCCTGGGATCACTTTATTGACTTCCTGGCCACGGATAACTGCGGGAGTCTGATTCATCAGCTAGACCACAAGTTCGAGTGGCTGTTTGAGGATAGCAGACTGGCTGACAGGCTGATGAATACCTATGACCCTGAAAAACTGCGGTCAGACTATTATGATCATCTGGGAGAGATGTACCTGGACAAAGTGGTAGGCCCTTCGCAGGTGCAGCGCCAAGGCCTATTCCTTACTCCGATGAACGTGGCTGAATCAATGGCTGCCATGACCATAGGAGAAACCAAGGACAAGGTCAATGTCCTCGATCCATGTGTGGGAACCGGACGGCTCCTGATGGCAGCTCACAAGCAGGCACCAAATGCCAGGTTGTTTGGAGTTGACGTTGATTTGCGCGCTCTGAAGGTTGCATTCACCAATTTCGCTATTCACGATATTTCAGGCTACTTGCTTCACGCAGACAGCCTTCGACATGAGACAGACATATCCACTGACGAAGGATTTCATAACTGGCAGTATGCCAACAAGTGGTATTCCAGTATGGATCAATTGAAGCCAATTAAAACTCATGGTGGGTCGAAATCAGAAGTAAAAAGCGGTAATCAGCTCACCATGTTTGGGAAATGAGCAGTTCAATTTATCTCCCGGCATGGATTGACGTGCTTGTGGAACTCTATAAGGTTCCAGACTACAAGAGATATTGCCAACGACTGGGCCGGGAAGTCGATACATCCATGACTCATCTGCGGGCAGTGGTCAAACGACTTTCCGAAAAGAGACTAATCGAGATTGTTCCTACCAAAAAGATCAATAGAATAATCGTAACCGAAAAAGGTAAGAGGATTGCTGTTGCAGTTCAGGCTATCAAATCAGAATTACAATGAGACCTGATTATGAACGAATAAAACGAGAACTCCCGGTCGAGAGGGTGCTTCATGAGTATGGAATGCTTCAGGACCTGAAGAGGAGCGGGACACGGCTGGTCGGGAGCTGTCCAATCCATAATGGGGACAATCCAAGGGCATTCAGTGTTAGTCTGGAAAAGAATCTCTGGAACTGCTTCACACATTGTGGCGGCGGTTCTGTAATTGACCTGCTGATGACTGTTGAACACGTTAGTGCCCGAGAAGCTGCCCGAATAGGATATGACCTGCTGGGAATTGATAATCCAAAAGGTTATACTTCTGAACCTGGACTTAAACCGCTGAAATTCAAACTAACACTTGATCCAGAGCATCCATATCTGGAGAAGCGAAATATATCACCTGAGACGGCGCAGTACTTCGGAATCGGCTATTGCGATAAAGGAATTATGGCAGGAAGGATTGCCATACCCGTACACGACGCTGACGGGCACCTGGTGGCCTATTGTGGCCGAGCGATTGATGATACTCAGCCGAAATATCGTTTCCCTCGTGGATTTCCTAAGAATAGGGTTGTTTACAATCTCAATCATGTTGTCAAGGATCAAGGTAAAGAAGTAGTTGTTGTCGAGGGCTTTTTCGACGTGTTTGCCCTTTTTGCAGCAGGTCTTGAAAGTGTCGCCCTGATGGGCAGTTCAATGAGTCATCATCAGAAGAAGCAGTTGCTCTCACTTGAACGAAGGCTTGCATTCATGTTTGACGGAGACGAAGCCGGCAGGCGTGGGATGCGCCAAGCAATCGACGCTCTGCATGAGAAGCGGCCGATTAAAGCAATCTACCTTCCTGAGAACATGCAACCGGATCACTATGGGCCAAACTACATACGGGAGTTCCTATATTGAAGATGTATTCAGCTTTTAGCGATTAATTAACGCTCACCAAATAATAGAATGGAAAAGAGGAATCAGGAAAAAGAGAGTGAAGTCGATGAGATAGTGGATACTCTACTTGGACTCCCGGTCAAAAACCTTGAGGAGAGGATAAAGCAGCTTGAGACAGAGATCCAGATGAGGGCGATTATCCGAAATGGCGCCCTATCCAGTTTTGGGACTCACCAACTCAGACTTGAAGAGAACCTTCGACAGGTGCATTATCGGAGCGCAATCAACGGCTCTGCCTTGGCCAGGAAGACTGCTCTTGAACAGGAAAAGGCACGGACGGAGTTCAGCAAGATTGACGAATGGCTCGCATATTTTAAAGATGTTATCAAACTCCAAGATGATCTACAGCATACCAGGGAAGAACTTGCCCTCGAACGTGAGAAAAGGAGGTTGGTGAAATAGAACTCAATTGACAAAATGAAACCGAACAGAATTTATCAGGGCGACTGCCTGGAATTGATGAAGGGACTGAAGGACAATAGCATTGATATGGTCATGACGAGTCCCCCTTTCAAACAGGAGGATGTCCAGGGGGATTACTGGGAGTTTTATGACTCTTTCTTTAAGGAATGTAGCAGAGTATGCAGCAAGGTTCTGATCATCATCCACTCTGCGACGAAACTGAACCATTTGATTCGAGAGTATCCACCTCATAGAGTTCTGGTCTGGGCGAAGGGGTTCAGCCACTATTCGTACCGGTGGAATCCAATCCTGGTGTACCAGATGGATGACGGGTACAAGGTGAACAGAAGGATATGGAGTGATTGTTACAACGCTCAGAGCCTGGTTGGTGACGGGAAAAAGCATAAGTACCAGGATCCAGTCGAATTATACAAACTTATTATCGGCATGTTCAAAGAGTGCGATCTCGTCCTGGACCCGTTTATCGGTTCGGGGACAACCGCGCTTGCCTGCAAAAGGCTCAA
>SDBS01004038.1_pt1 | contig 14390 bp, 32 predicted proteins | sample 2277091 | NCBI WGS metagenome assembly SDBS01 (sample SAMN10404972, study PRJNA504765) | marine sediment metagenome | isolation source: marine sediment core GS10_PC15, 163 cmbsf | place: Arctic Ocean: Southern Knipovich Ridge | collected 2010
CGTGTTTGTTACGGCACTGAACGACTAGGGGAGCTCCTTTGGCGGCGGTCGGCAGATAGGTTTGCGTGTCCTTTCGCCTGTTTGTCGGCCGCCGTTTTACTTGAAAGGAAAATGAAGATGAACTCTTTTGACAAGGTGGGGTTTTTCCTGGAGATGTTCTGCTGGGTATTCCTCGCGTTAAACTTGCTGGGTGTGCTCGCAGGAGTGCTTATATGTAATGGTGTCGTAGGGAGCGAAACTACGCGGACGATGCCGTTGATTGTCGGCAATAGCGTAGCGGTAGTGACGTGTGCTGTAGGCGGCATATGCCTTCGTTGCACGCGGTAGTCGCTGTAACGGCAGACTCATTCATAGTCAGAAGGAAAGGGGATTCAGATGGATCAAGACAGACGGAACTTAATCGACGCGATTGATCAATACAACGTAGCGGTTGATCGTGCTACCGAAGCTAAGGCAGTATGGGATCTTGCTGAGCAGTCAGAACGCGATACAGCGGACCAACTGTTGGAGCGTATGAGCGGTAGAGCTGTTGTGTTCAAGGGTAGGCGATACCGCATGACGCAAGAAGGACGCCTAAAGGCGGCGTTAGTTGTCCAAGAGTGTTCCGATATGATTCTTTTGCCGGAAGGGGAATCAGATGAATCATGATGATAAGTTACGAGAGGCAATCGGCAATCACCTCAAGGCGATCGCAGACTGCGGGGCTTGCGAGAAGGCACTCGGAGCTAGTGAAGAGAGACAGGTAGCCGTAGAAGAGGCGTTGGTAGCAGCGATTAAAGCTTCTGGATGTGGTGGTGTGGTTCTCGACAGGAATAAGTATCGTGTCGACGAAAGTGAACATGGCGATTCCTTGATTGTCGACAAGTGCGATGTTGTGTTTCTCTCGCCAACAAAACCTGAAAGGAAATCACCGTGAAAACCTCAGACATCGTATGCGGATATCAAGGCAAGACGGTTGTATACGTCGAAGTTGGTTCTCGGAGGATTGCACGGAAGGCAGGCGAACTACTTGTGCAATTCGCGGCGAGGGTGCTGGAGGAGTTGGCTGAGCAATGCGAGCTACGAAAGTGCCCGGTTCGCTTGACTGATGACACGACATGAGTGAGGCTGACATGGATAAGCAGACAATCGGACGCAAGACAGTCGCGAGGTTGCGTGCTCTTGCAGTTATGCTGACGGCTGTAGAGTTGCCGTTTGATACTCTAATTCGCCTATTGGTGTGGTGGAATGACGAATTGAGTTCGGGGTTAGACGAAGAGGAGGCCGGCTCTGCTGTTGATGATGAGTCCGTTGATGGGAGTCTTGGACAGAAGGGTGACGTGGATAAGCAGACAACGATCGCAGTGATCAGCGAATTGGAACGAGAGTTAAGCCTGATCCGTGAAGGCACTCGTCCTGATGCCGAGACAACGAATAGGTGGCTTCGTGAGATTGCCGAAAGGGATCGATGCGGTGTCTTGTGTTCATTGCTTCGTGGGTGGTGTGCCGAAATGCAGGACGAGTTAGATTGTGAAAGGAGAAAAGCAAAGTGAGTATCAAGCCGAAGGTGGTAGAGCGGTTAAGATCGGTGTCTGCTAATCTTGAGACAATGCAGCGTGACATAGACGAGCTATTGTCCGAGTGCCAAGGCTCTGTCATTGGTGACGAGATAATCAAAGGCTTTGAGGAGTTCGTTAGATTGATCAAGTCAGGAGGGAATCAGGTAATTGAAAAATGGGTGTCTGTTGACAACCGATTGCCTAGGGGTGGCGGATATAGTGTGTTAGTCGGGTGGGACGGCACTAATGGTCGCGCGCGTGGGGTAGAAGGCAAGCGTCACCGCGTCGCCAACAGTATTGATCCGCGTGGTTGGGTATGGGTAGATGATGATGGGGATCAAGTAGGAGCGGAAAATTCTAACGGGATGCAGCCTACTCATTGGAGGTGTCTACCTGAAGGGCCGAGAGCAGAAAGGAAGGGTGACAATGCGGATGATTGAATGTGGTTCTTGGCAGGCTGCCTTTAACGACGATTACGATCGATATTCGCTGACTGGATCGTTTACGTGTGAGACACACGAGTTTGCTACAGGCGACTTAGTTGGGTTGGTTCTTCGGCGTGATCCGGACTCAATAACGCTTCTAGCGTACATCGAGGATGTTGTTTGCGGTTACCGTTGGCTATCTCATGGTGTCGTTTCTCCTCCGGTAAAGCCGTCGATCGAAAGCGGCAAGATGTGCGTGGTCTTTGTTCCGGATTAGAACCTCGGGCCGTGTAGCATCGTCTCAGTCCATTCCTCAAAGTCTTCGTCAGCTTCGTCCTCTTCGACGAAGAATTGAAACGATTCTTTAGGGTGTCTCCTCTGAATGACTGGATCGTAATAGTACTCTTCTTCCGTCCGTAGTAGCCGACGCCATGCAAGGTAAAACCACATTAGTATGGCTCCGATGTACATGCCGATGAATAGATAGATGAATAGGCATCCGAGTTTAATCATCGGTACACCTTCTCGTTGATCTTCACTGATGATTGATTCAAGACGTATGTGGCTTGAATCTCTCGTGTGCCTGGTGTAGTAGTCGCTGCATAGAAGTCCCATTGCTGTCCTCGGGAGTCTGTGACTTCCACCGGGATACAGTCGCATTCGTTAAGACGCCGGACAGTGGCTCGACGTTCGTCAATGTAGTTGTCGAGTTGCACTACAACATAGTTGTAGGCGAGCCGATAGGATATATTATCCATCGTCTTTTCCTGTGATCAGTTGTGTCTTGAAGGTAAACACGGGTGGCTCCCCGCTCTTTGGCTCATCCCATTCAAAGCCAGGGAGCATATTGTCTTCCGGTTCGCAGGTGAGATATGTATCGGCAACCTGACTCCCATATTGCGACTTTGGACGGAGACAAAAGTAGATGGAACCCCATCGAGTGATCTTTGATTGATCTATGTCGATCGTGATTCGCAAGGTGCCTGTCGGCTTGTGATTCGTTGTCTGCTTAGGATTCATCGCCTTCCTCTTTCGGGTGAAGTGACGCAACAAACGCAGCGAGTTCGTTTGTGTGTGTGACGAGTTCTTGGAGACATATTCGTGCGTGGCTAACGTGATAGGAGTCAACAAACGACAAGGCTGCTTTGGCAACCATGCTGCCACGGATCGTCAATTCCATTCTGTCGCGTGTATCAATACGGTTGGGTTCTCTATCATTCATCGCCTTCCCCTTTCTTCTCAAGCGGCAACTCCTCTTGGCTGTCATGTGTATCGCCTCCAGCGGTTTGGTTGATATCTGTTGGTTCCGGCTTTGCCGGCACTAATCCTGCTGTTTCCGCGAACTCACTGGCAGCTTGTGCCAAACCTTTTAGTCTCTCGTCTTTGCCTTCGAGTCGAGCGGCTAAGGCTGCGGTAGCTTCTTCGGCAGGGGTAGCTTCCGTTGAGGTGTCGTGATCTTCCTCAACCATGCCAAGTCCTTTGAGTATGTCGGGAAACGTATCACGCAACGCCCAAGATCGTGCTCGCATTTGCAGCATGCGTTCCTCATAGGTTACCCAAGGCGTCGGGTGGCCATTCTTTCCCGTCTTTCCCCAAAGCTTGGCTGTCTTGGCTTGTTTGACTGAAAACGATTGTGTATGTATTTGGCCATTTGGTAACCGCCTCACGGTACAAACGGCTCGTCTGTCGTCGCCTGTGCCTTCGATACGTTCAGTAAATGCTTCCTGATCAAAGAGAGCGCTCGCTCTGCATAAGCCAAGCATTGCATCGCCGTAGAGTTCAGGTTTGCCGTTGATTACAGCGATACTCTGAACGGATTGAAGAGGTGACAATCCAATCTCGGCACCATGTCCCATGCAGATCACAAGATCCTCTATGTTTTTGATCCCGTATGGATAGAGCTGAGCTTTCCAATACAACTGTGCAAGACGCCAAATGCCGCCGAGGTTGGTAGCTTCAAAGCCGTTCGATCCGACGCGGACTTCAGCATTGGCTCTCGATGCCATTCGGATGCGTTCGTTTTCAGCAAGGACTAGCTCTAATGCTGCCTTGCCGTCCATCTCAAAGACTTCGCGTGAGAACTCGCCCATTGTTGATGGGCCGGGTTGTGCTTGTTCAGTCATCGTCTTTCCTTTCGTGTCGCCCAAGGCAACATAAGTGGAGTGAGTTTGGACTGCTCCGGTGCGATCCAATGTCCTGTCCGGTGGCATTCAGCGATACGAGCAAGGATCAAGTGGTTTTCTTCGTGTCCCTTTTCGAGGAATGCCGGATCGTAATTATTGACGTAGATGTCATAAGGCTCTTCGTTGCCAGCAACGATGTAAAGAAATAGGTGCTCCTCTCCGGTGTCTGCTTCGCATCCCTCAAGGTAGTGGGCCGCTTGTCGGTGATAGCCGAAGTTGTAGGCTTGTTTGGCAAACTCTTTGGGGGATGGTGTTGCCGATGTTTTGATGTCAAGGCAGATAGGCCAATCCGAGAGTATGCTGGCGGCAGATGGGATGCTTTGGTCCGGCTTGCATTTCAGCTTCAATCCGGTACCGTTGTCTTGCCAAAGGATCGGTATTTCGCGTAACCCTGCCTGTTCGATTAGCGAGTTGGCAAGTCGTGAACGTCGAATCGAGTTGGCAATATCGTTAGAGACTTCAACCTGTCTAGGCAATACAGCGGTACGATGAGTATCGTCGGCTTCTGTGTCGTATGCTTTCCATTTGTTTCCTCGCCGTGCATTGCATCCGTCTGCGACGAGAAACGTTGACTCGAATTCATCCGGCTCCAATACAGCCGTATGCACTAGGGAACCGAGTTGCATCTGCGGAGTAGGTGGCTCCGGCGGGATGCTTTTGTCGACGAAGCGTCCGCAATATCTCGCCGGCGAATGAGGGAATACTTCCATCATGCTGTGCGAGATGTAGTCGGTGTCGGCGTGGTAGTCCATCACTGTGTCCCGTTCTCTGGCCTCTGTCCGCCGTCCATCAAGTCTACAAGCTTCTGAGGGTCCGGCTGTTGGAGTTGCTTGCCGTTGGCATGGGCAGCTATCAGTTTATTGCGGAGAGGGGAGCCGTTGCAAGCGTATGTCATGCCGGCCTGCGTCATCGTCAAGGTGTGGTCGCGTCGTTCGTCGTCTGAAAGCTTGGAGCGATCAACGGTCGTTCCAATTTCCAAGGCTTTCTTTCCGCGTTTGCGAGCACTCCGTAGATCGGAACGCATTGCCGGTTCCTTGTCCTTGTCTTCCAAACACTTCCATGATTGAAGGTCTCGGAACCACTTCCAGATCACGCGGTGATCTTTGCGGGTTCTCTTGATAGCAGTAAGAACATGGCTGTAACCACGTTCATCAGTGCCGCAAGGCAATCCAACCACGATAGCCATTTGGTGACGTGTGATCGTGTCGCCTGGTTGTCCTTGCTTCAGCTTCTCGATAGCAGCAGCCGTGTACGGTCCTACCATCTTGGCAATGAACGGTCCAATTTCGGGTTTGTCAGAATCCATCGCTTGGTTTCCTTTCGGAAGGAGTAAAGGGGTAAAAGTAAAATCGTGTCTGGTCGAATTGTGTCTTGCTAAGTTGAATCGTGTCTGGTCGCAACGAATCTGGTCCAGTCCAGCCGAGTCGCGTCTTGTCGAGTCGTGTGACAATTGAAAGATAAAGGCAATCAAGTCTTGTCGCGTCTTGTCTAGTCACGTCACGTTGCGTCATATCGGGTCGTATCCTGTCGAGTCCAGTTAGATCAAGCCAAGTCGCGCCTAGTCCGGTGTGGTCGTATCGCGTCGAGTCCCGTCACGTCAGGCTTCCTCATACTTCACTTCATTGACGAGAAACCTGCCGTTGACGCCGCCGCCTTCGACACGCATTGAACCCCATCCGATGAACTTGCCAACGGCTTCCAAGTGATCGCGGAATTGTTCAGCAGTGATCTTCCCATCGAAGATCATACAGGTACCTTTTGCAACCCACTCGTGAAGCGTCGGAAAGGTTCGTGTCACCCGCTTCGGTCCCCCATGCTTGCCGTCACTCGGAACGAACAACTCAAGCGGGTTGATGTCTTTCATCGTCAACGGCTTGCCGTCTTTGCCGTACAGCAGAACCTTGCCATACGGTGCGACACCCTTGCGGAAACGATCCGTGAAGGTTTTCTTTCCTTCACCCGGCACCTTGCGTCCGAGCCATACGCCGGCTGTGACGAGAGAGTTAGTCACAGCGAAGGCGTTGACGAATAGCTGTCCCTTGTCTGTCTGGTCTGTCCTCCAAACCTTCTGCTGCCATGTTCGCTTCTCGAATTGAGCATGGGTCTCGGAGTCGAGCTTTGTCTCAGTCACGGCACGGCCGAACATTAGATCGGTCACGCCAGTTACAACGAAATGTGCATTGTACGTAGCCATTTGGTTCTTTCCTTTCGGGAAAGTGAAGTAGAAGTGAGGAAGTAAAAACGCTCGCGTCTTGTCTTGTTAGGTTACATCTTGTGTCGTCGCGTCCCATCGGGTCCCGTCGCGCCGTGTCTCGTCCGGTCAGGTTATGTCCGGTTGAGTCTTGTCACGTCGGATTTTGTCTTATCTAGTCCGGTCGGGTCATGTTTTGTCCGGTCATATCTCGCCGAGTCCTGTCTTGTCGCGTCCTGTTGAGTAGGTTTGATCAACGATAAAAGCGATCGTGTCTGGTCGCGTCTCATTGAATCGCGTCCCGTTGTGTCTGATCCGGCCAGGTCGAATCTGATCGGATGTTGTCCAGTCCGGTCTTGTCTGTTTATGCCTTATCGTATCTTGTTAATCTACCCAATAGCGATAAATAAAAGCATCTTGTCTGGTCTCGCCTAGTCGTGTCTCGTCGCGTCGCACCGTGTCGCATCGCATTACGCCCCGTCAAGTCCTGTCCCGTCCGGTCAAGTCACGTCCCGTCACGTAGGTTTGATTGAATAAGAGCATCAAGTCTCGTCTCATCGGGTCATGCCTAGTCAAGTCTTGCCAAATCGGGTCTAGCCTTGTCTCATCGCGGTTGTATCGATTGAATAAAGGCATCAAGTCTCGTCGCGTCATATCCCGTCATGTCCCGTCCTGCCGTGTCGAGTCTCGTCCAGTCCAGTCTCGTTACGCCTAGTCGCGTCGTATCTAGTTAGGGCTAGCGAACCGGCCTGGATTTGAACCAGGTCACACGAGAGGCTATCTGTTGACAGCCTCGGTGCAGGGGTGAAGAATCCCTTCGCGTGTTCCCACCACGCCGCCGGTCCAGATCGTGTCTTGCCTTGCAGTGTCTGGTCTCGTTTAGCCAAGTCGGGCCATGTTAAGTCAAGTCATGTCATGCCATATCCAGTCTCGTCCCGTCCCGTCGCGAGAGTATATTCACTCGTCATCTTCCAGCGGCTTCAGCACTTCCCGTAGTCCGTTGACAGCAATCTTGGCATCGTCGGCTGCCGAAGTATCTTCGCCTTCGCAGATAACGAAGCAGAGAAGTCGATCGATCAGAGACGCGAACAGCTCGCGCTCTTTGTCGCTCAGCTCTGTCGTTGGGATACCGGGGCCGTGCGTAATCAGTACGCTTGATATGCCGTGAAAGGTATCGTCGGCTGCGTGTCCTTCTACGGGATGGATAGCGATCATGCCACGTCTGAGTAATGCGACGTCTGCTTTGCTGAGTTCAGCGGTAGTCCGGCCTTCTTTGTCAGTCTTCGGTTTCATCTTCGTTTCCTTTCAGGGGGTTTAGATTTGCCAATCTAGTACGTATTCCCGGCGGCCGTCAAGGTATTCCCTGTATCCGTCGCGGAAATATCCGACGTGGTACAACACATCTTTTTCTGTTGTTCCGATCGTTTCGTGATCGATGACAACCCATATCAGGTTGTCGTCAGAATCTATTTCAGTGCCGATCGGATTGGTGTCGTCAGTCATCATGGCCTCTCAGCAACGCTACACGCAGGTGGTGGTTCTCTGTCCGCAATGCTTCAAGCTCGTCGAGATCATCGCTGACAGCCAATCCCTCAGACGATCGTATCGGCCATTGTGCCGGAGCCTCGATTGACAAGTGAGTCTCGTCGACAGTAAGCAGAACGTCCGGTCCGACTTGGATCGGCAAGCCGTTGATAGGGACTCTTCGGATGTACGGTTCGCTCATTTGCGTGCGTCTTTCACTGAGACTGGCCAACCTTCGTTGACTGCGATGTCATCGATACGGCGGGAGGCTTCTTTGAGTGTCATTCCGGCGGTGTCAATACCACGCTTCTGGAGGATCTTAGCTTGCGGCTCTGTGAGTCCCGCTCCCTTGAGTTCGGTAGTGATCAGGAACCCATTGCCTCCGCAGCCATTGCATCCGGAGCCTTTGCACTCGCCACAGATTGAATGAGGCTGAGCAAGCTTGGCGGCGTGTTGAGCAGCAGACAACCGTTTGAAACAAGCTTCTCCGTCTAAATACACGCCGGCAGGACTCTCTCCGAGTGGACGACAGATTAGCTTGGCTGCATTGATCAGCCGGTTCAGTTCCTTGAACTTCTCTGCTTCTGCGAACACGTCCCACAATTCAGGGGGTACGTCTCGTCCATCTGAGTCCTGGACGGGATCTGCTGGCACGTCAATCGTCTCAGGCGGTGTCTCGTCGCCTACGAGTCCCTCTGCTGCGGACTTGACGTGTGACGCTGTAACCTTCCGTGGATCGCTACCGGCGAGTTCTACGGCTGCTGCGTATACGTCAGGCTGCATGTCTTCCTCCGTCTTGCCGAGTTCTCTCACGACGCTTACGCTCAATTGGGGGGAAGGGGTGGAAACGCTCGTTTCCGGGTTGCTGGCTCCCAAGGGGGGTGAAAGCCGTTTGGATGTCTCGGCCATACGAATCTGTTCGTCGGCCCATTGTTTCGTTCTGCCGAATTCGCCGGCCACGCATTTAGTCCATGAGCGATAGCAGTTGTCTTCTCCGTCTCGGAGTAGCATCCACCCGTTAGAGTCGTGTAGCTTGGTGATCGCTGTTTCGAGTGCCGTCAATCCCTTACGGATGTCTGAGCAGAGTTTTTTTGCCTCGTGCTGGCTGATAGTCGGCTGTAGTTCCGTCCGGTTCATTCTGAATCTCCTGTGAAAATGATTGGCGACGATCCGTTCCATCGCAAGATTCCATCCTATCCGAGAGTAGCGAAAATCTTACTCTGAAAGTTTTCAGCGGCGGTGTGTATAATCGTCAGACATGGAGCAAACGCTGTGGCAACGGCGTGGCTGGAAACTTTCCTCTGAGGAATTTGCCACCTCGGAGTAGACTCGTCAAAGCGGATACGTACGGGAGCGTAAGTTCGCCGCGTGAATTAAGGCCGCAGAGTGAAGCGTAGATGTTCCACGACGCGACGAGAGTTTCCGGCTTGCTCCTGTTTTGGACTTCGTGGCGGAAAGGTATACGTTGCGGTGAGTAAAGGAGTTTTGGTATCGGCCGACTGCCAAAGCACCGCAGAGGCCGTCATTAACCACAAGGCGATTAGTGTTGACGGATAAACTTGACTCATGCGGGTTCGATTCCCGTCGAAGTCCCTGGAGCGAGGCAGTGGCGTAGTGCTGCCGTCGCCGGAAGCGATCCTCTGGGAGAGTACTACCCTTGCTTATGTCCTGTCGAAGCGGATACAAGCCGGGTTTGCAACCGGTCGTGGCGAATCCGTGGTGAAGGCGTCAGACTAGACGCGACGGGAGTTTCCGGCTTGCTCCTTTGAATTACAGTACAGTTTGGTTCCGTGGCGAAATTGGAAAACGCAACTGGCTAGGGTAGCTCTCGAAAAGCTGTAATGCCTAACAGCCTGCCAGTTGCTTTTATTAGGCGATTGTAAAGGCTTGCAGTCATGCGAAAACAGAAGCGATTTGTTTGTCAGGAATGCGGGATGGTGTCTTTCGGAAGAGCATCTGAGGTACTTTCGGGCAGAAAGAAATATTGCGGTTTGAGTTGTGCCGGCAGTGCTAAAGCTAAACATTTGCATTTAGGTCGCAATCAGTCTGGCAGTAGGAATCCGAATTACAAGGGTGGATCTGCTCTTACGGCCTATCAACATAAATTAAGACAGAAAGAGAAGTATCCGGAAAGGCTAAAGGCGAGGGAATTGGCGTATACTGCATTCAGGAGAGGAAAGCTGAAAAAGTCGGCGTGCGAAGTTTGTGGTGATCTTGAGAGTGAGGCACATCATGATGATTACTCGCGACCATTGGATGTCCGATGGTTATGTCCCAAACACCACAGAGTGGAGCATAGTAGTTGATATATGGTAGACGCACTGAGTCCCAAGCAACAGGATCGTGTGCTGGACATGAGCACGGTGGGAGGCGGAATGGCGAGAAACAGATCGGGTTCACCGCCGTGAAGCTACAGCCGGCGAATGTTGTGTGCGTCTATGGAATAGCGTTCACTTTGAGAGCAGCTAATGCGGAAGGAAAGCTATGAAGGTCTGGGAGGTAGCTATCGTCGGATGCTTGGGGACATTGGCGTCCGGTGTATTGGTTCTAGGCTTAGTGGCTGGTGTGATGTGGTTGTACACGGCGATAATACAGTAGTAGCTTGCACGGAAGGGACGCTATGAAAGCGATTGATTCAAGTGAGGCGAACCGGCTGCTGAAACTCTTGGCGGATAGCCTGGAGCAAGGCAAGGAGTTTGTCTTGACGCAGGCACCAGAGGTGGTGCAACAACTGATTCTGTGGAAGCGAGCGGAGCATACGGCGTGGGTATGCATGGGGTTAGTCGGCATGGTGGTAATGTATTTCGTGGGCCGGAGGTGCTATGCGTGGCTAGTGGAGAACAACCGACGCGGGGAGCCTGGAGAGTGGCCTTGTCTGTTAGGAATCCCCTCAGCCGCACTCCTATTCCTGGGGTTGCTGCTGTTCAATATAGCCCCGTGCCTCCAAGTCTGGCTTGCACCGAAAGTCTACCTGCTGGAGTATCTCGCAAAACTCGTAATATAGCTTGCACGGAAGCGAGCGATTGAGCCGTCGCAAGGCATGGAGACGATTACGGATAGCAGTCATGGAGCTAAGCGGCGGCTCTTGAACATCCGTGTACTGGCGGTTGACTAATCATGGCCGTCAGCGATCTGGCTCCCCGGTTTTACCTCGCACAAGCGGGGCCCGGGGGTTTTGAGAGGAAGGAATGAGGCATGTCACTACTATGGCGTCAAGACGATAACGGAAACCTCACGGCTGATTCAGAGGTATGGCATGATGAAGGGGTAGCGTTGCCGTATACAGTCGAGTTTGATGGTGAACAATGGGCTGCTGATTTCGAGGGAGCAGTGATCTTTCGTGGTAGTCTCGGAATGGCATTAAGTGGGTGCGAACATGCAGACGCTAAAGCGTTTGCAGATACCGAGGCGAAGTCGTCGTGAGTAAAAGAGCATCACTGGCTTTCGTTGAAGAGTTGGCGAAGCTGATTGAGCATTTCAGGGCAGAGTGGGAACTGACGTACTGCGAAGCTATTGGTTGCCTGGAAATGGTTAAGTTTGACGTGCTGCAAGAGCTTTCCGACGAGGATGAATCAGAGGAGGATTAAGTGATGGACTATGAATCTGCCAAGCGATGTTGCCATGTACGATCTGGGATTTATCGGAAAGCCAAGCCGTGCCTGATCTTCTGGAAGAATCATACTGTACCGTTTGATGAGCGGGTAGTATTACAGGAAGATCGGCTCGCAACTGACTGGTATGAATACGATCCGCGTGAGCACGAGGAGTGTTCCGCCTTCGATGAAATGCCAGCCTAAGCGGGGAGGCAATCCGTGTGCAAGATAAGCAAGCAAAGCTTTCGCCGGAAGAGCTGTTCGACTCGCTTCCGCCTCAGAATCTCGAAGCCGAACGTGCCGTGCTTGGATCGATCTTGCTCGATCCTCCACTCATTGAAAAAGCCAACAGCGAGCTAGAGCCGGGAGACTTTTACGTGGTTGCTAACCGGCAAATCTTTGAAGCATTCCTTGATATGCGTCTGCGTAACATCGGCATCGATCCGGTAACGCTCATAGACAGACTGAAACGATTGGAAGTCTATAAGGACATCGGTGCTGCATACATCGCGGAGATAATCCAATCGTCTCCCTTTACAGTGCACCTCAGCTATTACGCTGCAATCATCAAGCGTTGCCGTGCTCAGAGGTTGGCTATCCATTTCGCTTCTGATATGCTGCGAGAGGCTTACTCAGACAGTTGCGAGCCGGTAGAGTGGTGTCAGAAGCTACGTCAACGGGGTGCTGACATGGCAGGGTGGTTGAAGACAAGGGGACTTGGGAAATGAGCGATCTTGTGTTCACGGGTGATACGTGCTCTTTCGTGGTGTACGGTAAGCCTCAGCAGCGTGGGAGTAAGAATCCTATGCACATCAGGAATAAGCAAGGGAAGCTCGTAACGCGGCCAGGCACCGATAACCCGATGATCGTCGTGCCGGACGACAACGTGAAGTCTAAGGATTGGCTGGCTGCGGTATCGGCGGCTGCGGGTGAGGTGTGTGTGGGGGAAGACTTGATGGAAGGGCCGTTGATGTTGGATGCGATATTCTACTTCGCACGGCCGAAAAGCCATTATGGTACGGGAAGGAATGCGAGCAAAGTCAAGCCGTCCGCTCCGAAGCTCCATTCCAATCAGCCTGATTTGTCTAAACTCGTCAGGAGTATCGAAGACGCAATGTCAGGCGTTGTGTACCGCGATGATCGACAGATAGCCGTGTATAGCAACGTTCGTAAGGAATGGACTGAAACCTCGGCTCGTGCTGAGATAGCGGTGGGGCGGTTCGCTTGATATTGATTTTTGTCTCCCGTGTACGTATCATGGGGGAAAGGGTAGTTCCGTAGTTCTCTTTGAAAGGGACGAAGCAATGAAGAAGTGGTGTATCTTGCTGGCGTTGTTGGTGTGCTTGTCGATTGGAATGGTTTCTTCTGCTGTTGAGCCGGCTGATCAAGTCGGCAGAACTAAGTGGGCACAAGTGCCGGTGACGGTTACGGTTGCAGCCGATGAGGCTACTCCGGCTCTTGCTGTAACAAAGTTCCGGGAGGGGCCTACTCGTAAGCAGCGACGAGAAGCGGGGGCGACGTTTGGCAATGTCAGGAGATTGCTTCGCGACATGCAGAATAGCGGTGTTGATCTCAGTTCTTACACGGCGGCTGAACTGTCTATAGAAGTCGGCAATCAATTGATGGGAGAGAATCCAAAGGCGTTTGCCGATCCGGAATTTAACTGGGAGGGTTTTCTGGCTTTCCTTGAACGGCTGATTCCGTTGATTATGACGTTCATTGGACTGTTTTCATCTTTGACAGGAATACCATGCGGACTTGTATAAGGGGGAGTTGCTATGCGATCTAGGGAATTATCTTGGCTTGAGGCAGCATTGTGGGTTTTGTCCGCCATTTGTGTGGTATGTGGCCTTTCCGGCATTGTCAACGGTGCGATCACAATCGATCAGCCACCGCGGCTAGACGCCGGCGAAGACGTGGACATTTTCGTCCACGGACTCGACTACACAAACTTGCCGGACGCCGAAGTGATCTACTTCCCTCGTGAGAAGGTGAGGGTGCGTCCGTCATTATCGTGGGGACTCAAGCCGTTCATCATCTTCCGTGCTCAGCAGCCGGGGACGTATCTACTCGCTGTCTCTGCGACGGTAGAAGGCGAACACTGCTACGCTGAGACGATCATTCAGGTAGGAGAACCCACGCCGGGCCCTACGCCGGAACCGCCACCGATACCTCCGGGAGTGGCGGCGGAAGTAGTGATCCTGGAGGAAACGTCGCAGCGTACTCCGTCAATCGCTCGGATCGTTCACAGTCCTGTCCTGCTGAAGTTTGTCCGCTCAAACGGATTGAAGTTCCGCGCGATCGATCAGCACCTAGAACTGTCGGACGGAAGGCTGTCTCCGATAGCTCAGCACTATCTCAAGGAAAAGGGGGAGCGTCCATTGCCGGTGCTGTTCGTGGCTACCAAAGATCGACGAGTACTGTTCGTCGACGCTTTGCCTTCTTCGGCCGGTGGTGTCGTTGATATAGTTCGGAAGTTCCTGCCGGAGAAGTAGAATGGTAAAAGGTCCTAATGATTGTGAGCGCAGTTGGTGCCGGGGATTGCGACTGACAGACGATAGAGGCAATATTATTGGGACTTTGTGTAAATCATGTGCTGAAAATCAGCGACGTAGTCTGGAGGCAGATCAAGAGGTGAAGACGATGGAATTTGTACAAGATCAGCGGGAACAATATACGCGACATTATGTCTGAACGGTTCGGAAGTTCCTGCCGAAGAAATGAGTGAATAATGCAGAACGAGCTAACTGATGAAAGCTTGTGGGGTGATGTGCTGCGATTGCAAGCGGAATTGGGGTTGATGAGAGTAACTCTTCAGTTGGCCATAGCTGCTAAGTGCTTGTCTGAGAAGGAGTGGGCCGATTGTGAGGTGCAAGCGGGAGGGGAGTTTTTGCTGAAGAAAGGAAAGTGAGAATGGGCTGTGCACTGTCTCGAAC
>SDBS01004039.1_pt1 | contig 14390 bp, 12 predicted proteins | sample 2277091 | NCBI WGS metagenome assembly SDBS01 (sample SAMN10404972, study PRJNA504765) | marine sediment metagenome | isolation source: marine sediment core GS10_PC15, 163 cmbsf | place: Arctic Ocean: Southern Knipovich Ridge | collected 2010
GTCCAGGGACTTTTTGCTTGGATCTGGTTTTTCTTTTGAGTATTTCTCTTATCAGAAAAGAATTAATGACTTAGTCTATTTCGGAATCTATGAATTTGGCATAGCAATACTTGAAGATAAGAGGTATAGAATTATAAAACTATTGGATGAACAAAATGTTTGAAATCGGTGAGCTGGGAATAGTGAGGGATATTCCAACTGAAATGATACACCTTGAAGGGATTTGTAGATCATTGAGAGCTGAATTGCAAAAGTACAAGAACCTGGCTGGCTTTTTAGGATTATGCCTTGGGGGCGTAGTGATCTACATTTTAACCAAAGATAGACCTTCCAATACCCAGGACTAACCATGAGAATACTAATACTATCCAGTGCTGACCGAAATATTGCCGTTAAAGCAATAATGCGTGCAGGGAAACGCCGGGGACATGAAATGCTTGTCGCAGATCCGATGCACATGAACCTTCTTATTTCAGATAAAAGCTCCGGGTATGATCGGATTTATCTTCACAAAGATGGTCAGTTGGGCAGAGTAAATATGAAAGATATAGACGCTTTAATACCTCGGATTGGCCAGTATGTTCAATATTGTTCTTTCATAGTAGATCACCTTTCAAACAACCTGGGCTTATTTTCCACTCAATCGTCTGAGGGCATCCTAAACGCTGCAAATAAGCTTCGTACTCTCCAAATATGCAGTGATGCGGGCCTGCCAACTCCCCGAACCATTGGACTTAACATGAACTCCCCAATAGCGTCCTTGATTGAAAAATTGGGTGGCTTTCCAGTTGTAATAAAACTGCTTCATGGATCCGGTGGCCAAGGTGTTGCGCTATTGAAAGATAAGGTGTCAGCAATTTCAACAATTCAAAGTTTGATAAAAGCCAGAACAAATATCCTGCTTCAGCAATACATAAATTCTGGTGGCAAGGATTATAGGGTTATTGTTTTGGGAAGCCAGGTTGTGGCAAGTTATCTTAGAAACGCACCAAGAGGTGAATTTCGTGCAAATTTACAGATTGGTGGGCAGGGTTCACCTGTAAAGCTCTCTGACCAGGATAAATCACTTTGTATAAGGGCTGCCCAGGCAATAGGACTAAAAATAGCTGGTGTGGACATCATTAAGGACCAATCTGGTAACACATTTTTGATCGAGGTAAACTCCAATTTTGGGTTCGCAGTGGAAAAAATTACGGGCATTGATGTAGCTGATCATATAATCCGTTTTGTTGAAACAAACTATCATGACAAACCATCTCAGCGAAATTATTTTAAGACTTTACAAAAAGATAACCAGTTGCTCCGCAGTAAGCTGGATCCATTCTATAAAAACCAATACCTGGCGGCGGCATATAAATCAGCAAAAGGGAAACAGGTAAGTTATACGGATCGCAGTAGCCAAAGACGAAGGATTATGATCAATCAACCCGAGGATTTCTTAGTGATAATGGCTGAAACCTTTCAAATAAATACAAAATAGATGATAGAAATAGGATATTCATCAATACCGGAGATTCAGCGTGGTAGTATTTCATGTGTGGGGCAAACCGTAGTAACGATTGTTTTATCTGTGATTATTAATAGCTGGATTCAGAATATTCAAAATAGAAAACCCAAAAAGGATTATGAATGAATAATTGAGATTATGGAAAACGGAAAAAGTAATTTACGCTGTTATTATGCTCACAGTAAGATGATCTATGATACTGATCAGGAACAAAAGGAGATTGATGCAATCAAAAAGTTCTATAATAATGTTATATGCCCTAACAGGGATATTGGTAATTGCTCCAAGGGAATGAAAGCTTATATAAACCTGATTGATTGGGCGGAGGTTGTTGTTGCATCTGAATATGATGCCCACGTCGGATGCGGTGTTTATACTGAGATTAAACATGCCCTGGATCAGGACTTACCAGTAATGTGTTTGCGGAACGGAGATTTGCATAACGTGGTTGCAGTCAAGATGGATAATCCCCTTGATTTAAAAGTAGGATATGCAAAACTAGTTTTTGAAGAATGATAAAACAAAAATCCATTACAATAATTGCGATTTATTGTCGAGTAAGTACAAAAGAACAGGATACTGAAAATCAGAGGATCCGGCTAACTGAATATGCTAATCAAAAAGGTTGGAAATATGATGTATTCACTGAGGTGCAAAGCACCAGAAAAACCAGACCCGTTAAGGCTGAGCTAATGACCAAACTTAGGAATAGCAACTATGATGGAGTGCTAATTTACAAGCTTGACAGGTGGGCTAGGTCCTCCACTGAACTGATTTTGGAGGTAAAAGAATTAATAGAAATAGGAATAAAGTTCATTTCATTAACAGAAAATTTGAATTTCTCTACTTCTGCCGGTAAGCTCCATTTTCAAATTTTATCAGCTTTCGCAGAGTTTGAAAGGGATCTTATCAGAGAAAGAACGATTGAAGGCATTAGACGGGCCAGATTGAAGGGAAAACAACCTGGCAGACCAAAGGGATCAAAGGATCGGAATAAACGCAGGAAGGCCGGTTATTTATTACGTGAGGCTAATAAAAGAAAGATTCAAGATCAATCGAATGGTATCTTTAAAGGAATTGAGAATTATATTTCTTGAATGTCACTATTCAAATTAAATGGTTAGCAATATCAAAACAAAAAAAATATGGATTATGCAATTTATGGACGGTTTTGATTTGAAATTGTCTAATCCTATAATGTCCGTTTATTTTTCGAAAAATCCTTCCCCAAACAATTGAGGGAGGGAAATTTCTGCTTTTTACCCAGGTATCCTCCCCTGTTATACCGTATGTAAATAAACGGACGTTTTTCGTAAAAACAAATAAAATAAACAGTCCCATTTACAAAGGGAAGCATCCATTATAAATTAATATCAAAGATTTTTAGCCTAACCAGTGGTCCTAATATTGGGTAGTATTATCGAAAACCGGCTTCTGGTCTTTCGCTTGATTTCTTTGATGTAGGATTCGGCTGGTTGCTGGATTTTTTCTAACTTGTTATCATCCATGATAAGTTGATTTATTTCCAGCAAGGCTAGCCTTGCTGGAAGGATTATTAAATGTAATAATCCTCCTAATCAACAATCAGGAAAGTTGTCCACATTTAGCTGAAGTCAAACAATGTTGAGGACATTATTGATTATGTCTTTAATCATAAAAACTTTTATAATCACTCTAATAATTAATAAGGAATTACCAAAAAAGTATTTATAGTGTACATCGTCAGCTTAATCTGATTTTTTAAAAAATCAAAAATTAATTAAAATGAAAATTAAGTTTAGTAAAAACCCAGAATTGGATTTTTTTTCATTGATTGTTGGTCCAACTGTTCCAACCAAACAGGATTGGTTTGAAGAAGACACCCGTGATTTCTATATCAAAGATGGGGGGGTGTATAAAATTCCAAAAGACACAAAATTTTATATAAAGAGGGAAAATTCATCAAGTTATAAAGCGTTTAAAAAAATGTTGACTGAGGAGGTTAAGAAAAGCATTTCTGATGATGATTTTCCTATTGATCAAGAAAATAGTGTTGAGGTGATAATACATGTAACAATGAAAGATCATAATAGGTTAAATACTGTGGATGTGGATAATCTTGCAAAGGGTGTGTTGGATGCTTTGAATGGAAACGTTTACGTGGATGATAGCCAAGTACATAATCTGCTAGTTAGTAAATCAATTCATGAATTAGCTGACAGCTTAATGCTTGGTGTACGAATTATTAGTGAAGAGAATAGTTGGTTTAATGATATTATGTTAGCTGAACTAGAAGAGGAAGAATCAACTGAAAAGGACACCTAGTTATTTAAATTGAATTTATATGGGTTATCAATTACCTGAAACACTGATGATTTGAATGGGATAGCACGAATTTCATTAATAACCAGTTATTTAATCTAGATTATTTGTGAATGATTAACTAAATTCGTATGATTAACTAAATTCGTATGATTTACTAAGTTCTAAGAATTACTTCATAAAAATTGAGACGACCCCATCATTTATTAAAAGCTGTTATGTATGCAATTAAAGTGCTTTTCATTTGTATTATAATAAGATGAAAGTTGCCTTCAAATCAAAACTGGGGATCAGCTATCTTGGTACAGCAGATAAGGTTCTAAATTCTTTAAAACTAGAAAAATATAAGGGTAAAATCAGTTTGATATTCACATCCCCACCCTTCCCCCTAAATAGAAAAAAGAAATATGGCAATCTCCAAGGTGAACAATATATTGAATGGCTAGCTGAACTATCGATCTTATTCCGCGATTACCTATCTGATGATGGTTCTTTTGTTATTGAAATGGGAAATTCTTGGGAACCTAGACGACCAATTATGTCAACACTGTCTTTGAAATCCTTGATCGCTGTATTAGAAAGAGGTAATTATAGTCTATGTCAACAATTCATTTGGAATAATCCTGCGAAACTTCCTAGTCCAGCCCAATGGGTTAATGTAGATCGAAGTAGAGTAAAAGATTCATTCACTTATTTGTGGTGGATGAGTAAAACTGATAATCCAAAAGCAGATAATCGGAAAGTTTTAAAGGAGTACAGTGAATCAATGAAAAACCTTCTTAAATCTGGAAAATATAATCCTGGGAAACGTCCATCAGAACATGACATAGGCGAAAGGTCATTTTTAAAATCTAATAATGGAGCAATTCCTTCTAATGTAATCACTGCAGCAAATACTCAATCAAACACGTATTATCAAAATTTCTGCAAATTAAATAGTCTGCAGGCTCATCCTGCAAGGATGCCTGTGGCATTACCAGAGTTTTTTATCAAACTACTTACTGACCCAGGAGATTATGTTTTGGATCCTTTTGCGGGGAGCAATACAACAGGTTCTATAGCTGAGCAATTAGGCCGGAGATGGATTGCTATTGAACCAATAGAAGAGTACATACAAGGCTCACTCGGAAGGTTTTATAATTTGGATGATGTAGTAATTAGATCACAATATCATGCTTTCAGATCAAAAAAAAGAAATCTATAAATTATTCTTATGTCAAGTATTCTAAGAAATCGAAAATGGTATCAGGAAATTTCTGCCTCATCATTTTATAAAGAGACTGATCTTGAGCGAGCAGTAATTCTCAACCTCGAAATTGTATTTGAGAATTTTAAGGCTGTGAATTTTAAAATGGACCTGTATGATAGTATAAACGACAGAATTAAGCAGGCTGATTTAGCAATGATAAAAGATGATTACAAGGAGTGGTATGTTATTGAAGTTGAATTAACACATCACCCTGATGATCATGTAAGAGAGCAGATTGAATCTTTCAATAATTGCGATTATAATAGTAAGCATGCAGAGTATATTTATAATCAAAGAAAACAAGTCTTTGATAAGGAATCACTAATAAATATGGTAGAGACTATTCCTGCAAAATTCATGGTTATAGCTAACGAGAAAAAAGATAAGTGGCAGCTAATGTTAAAGAGTAATAATTGCATATTAAGTGTTTTTCAGATCTATCTAAACAAAAAAAATCATGTTGTTTATAGAATTAATGGTGATCACCCAGTAGTATATACCGAGTTTTGCATTTGCAAACTTCTTAAAAAGATCCCATTTACTGTCAAAATACTTGAGTCTAATTTGTTTGAACAATTCAAAATTAAAGGCGATACAATTTATATTGATTACAATGGAATTTATACAAGTTGGTCAATTTTAAGATCAAAAAATGATGTTTATTTAGTTTGTAAGGAGGCTAGTCCACTAGATCCCTCAACAGATAGATACATGCTTTCATATAGTAAGAAAAAGAATAAGTACAAATTTACGAAAGCCTAAAATCATGAATGTACATTTTGGAAATAACATAATAGCATCCTACAAAAGATTGTCATACACACCTTGGTATGCATTAGCTGAGTTTGTGGATAATTCAACTCAGGCATATTTTGATAATGAGAAGGATCTTATTTTTGAATATAAAAAATCAAATACAACATTAATTGTCAATATAATATACGATCGAGCTGGTGATAAAATTACTATTAAAGATAATTCGATAGGAATGGATGCTGATGATTTGCAGAGAGCCCTTACGATTGGAGATCCACCTAAAAATTGCAATGGACGGTCACGCTATGGGCTTGGGATGAAAACTGCAGCGTGCTGGATAGGAAATTATTGGACTGTTATAACTTCAAAACTTGGTGAAGATAAAGTGCATAGAATCGAATTTGATGTGGATGCAATTAGTTCTAAAAACGATACTGATTTAAAACATGTAGTTGAAGATGAAGATCAAGATAAGCACTATACTATTATTGAAATATCAAGTTTAAATCGCACTATCCAGGGTAGGACTTTAGGTGCAATTAGAAATTATCTTGGCTCAATGTATCGACTAGACTTCAAGAACTATGGATTTAAATTGTACTGGCAAGATGACCTTGTTAATTGGATTGATCTTGAAGAAGGACTTTATCTAAATCAATCTGGAGAAAAGTGGATGAAATCATTTGAATTTGATGTAAATGAAAAATCCGTTACAGGTTGGATTGGAATACTCGGGCCCGGTAATGCCAGCAGAAAAAATGCTGGGTTCTCAGTAATGCAAGCAGATAGAGCAATACAAGGTTGGCCTGGAGGATTTAGACCTGAAGTAATATTTGGGGATCAAGAAGGAGGTCGCAACGATTTAATTAATCAGAGAATAGTTGGAGAGATGTTCCTCGATATACGATTTGCTGTTAGTCACACAAAAGATAAAATTGTCTGGCTAGGTGATGAGTATGAAGTCTTTTCTGAAAAACTTTTAGAGGTTTGCAAGGAGATCATGGCAGCTGCAAACTCAATTAGATTTAGGGAAGCTGTAGTTCTGATTAATGTTGAGGCGAACCAAAATAAAGCCTTTGAAGAATTATCAAGAGAACTTAACTCAGTAGAAATCATTGATATAATTAATACTAAAGAGACTCCTCCCGAAAATATTATTAAGGAATCATATAGTCAATTATCTAGAGTCACCAAAGACACAAATGAACCAGATTACCAATATACAATTGGAAAAAATGGAAAGATAATTACTGTAAGAGTGTTTTTAATTAGTAATTCCGTGTTTGAACCTTACGTTATAATAGAGACTTCAACTGCAGAAGATACAGTTATAGTAATTATTAATTCACTCCATCCTCATTATACTGAAATGAAGGATTCAGACTCACTGCTTAATTTCTTAAGACATTGCGTTTATGATGGTGTTGCTGAATGGCAGGCGCAAAAAATGTATGGAAGTATTCAACCCAATACAATAAAATTCTTAAAGGATGGACTACTACGCCTACCATTTGAGATGAAAAATACTTCAGAAAGTGGTCAGCAAGAAGATATTGAGGCGTCCTAGGAATACTGTAATTGTTTTGTTATCATGTATCTAAACTCACAATAATAGACTAAAGACTCCTTAGACAGCATATAAAACATTTACCCGGTTTTGAGTATTGAGTTAATTAAGACACTAGGTGGTCTATTGTGTGGAAATAGTGGGACGAATTGAAATATAAAAAACTCAATTTGCTGACCCTTATTCGGATACCAATCGATTCTAATATATGTTATAATATTGATTATCTGATAATAAAACAGCATAGTTCGACTCTCCGCAGTCTCCACGATGGACTCATTCTGAGAAAGCCACCCTAAGGGGTGGTTTCGCCTTTATAACCCCCACCGGCAGTGTATTCCCAACCTATTCTGATTTCATGACCATGAATCAATGACCACCCCTTGGGGGTCGGAAAATTACTGAAAATAATTTGCCATTTCTTACACCATCGTTTCGGAAAAGGCAAAAAGGTGTAAGAAAAGTCAAATTTTACTTCGCTATCTCCCAAGAGATTGAGGTTTCAGAATGTCGAATTTTTTTACACCTTCTTATAGTCCCACGCGGTATCAAGATCAATATCACATGTATGGTGATCCTATACTCCTCAGTTTCCATCACTTTGTCAGTAAATAACTGATAGAGTCTTGCATTTGGTACGTTGTCTGTACAGATTAGTAATGATGGGGGTGCTTCAAGTGGACCGTACATTGAAACAACAAATGGAAATAAGTAATAAAACTCTCGCCTGGCTTGTGGGAACCAAAGTGCATTTCCGTCTATAGTATTCAAAAACACATTCCATTTCGTTGAATCCTCATCACTTTTAGGAGATAGTATCTTCTGAAGTATTTCCCTATTCTTCACCGTTCATTTTTGAAATGAAAATAGACTAAATAGAGAAGAAACACAGCTAAAAACACCCATATTCAACTAACTATATCAATATTTTCAGGGATTCCACTAACCTCATCAATCTCCCATTCTACAAGTTCAATTTCTTTTCCCATAACTTCAAATTCTATATCAGTAATTACTTTTAGCTCACAATTTTCCTTAACGACAGTATTAATTGATTCAACACCGTACCACCTTCTATCCTCCTTATCATACCATCCTGTATTATTATCTTGATATGTAATATCTACTTCGAAATCAGCATTAATTGAAATTTCAACCTTTGCGGAAGTGTCTGAAAGTTCCAATATCCAAAGGTGATGAATATATCCATGAAATGATACTAATTCATTTGTGTCATATTCAAATCCTTGGGTTTCATCAAACCCGCCCCAAGGAAATTGATCTTTAAATTCACTTTCAACATTATTAATAATGGCATTCTCTATTGCGTGTATATTGTCAACAATTTTTCTTGATATGTTCTCATCACCATAAGTAAAAGTGATTTGATCCAACAGCTTATCATATTCATTTGTTGGAATCAGATAATCTGATTTATAGGATAAAAAATCTTTATCATCCGATACCACATAAATTTTTTGTTTTTTCTTTTCACACCAAGATTCTAATGAGTTTAGGACGAGTGCGTCAGGAAATTCATATTTCTTTTTACCTTCTGTAAAAGGAGGATTTTGACTAAAATAATCCCCAATAATTTTTTGGGTTTTATTTGAATCAATTGTTATTTCCTGAAAGTGATCGATAAAGATATCTGATAATCTATCCTTGATCTTTTCCAATTCATTCGAAAAATCAAGAGTAACATCAATTTCAAAGAAATCTTTAAGGGGACTGAAATTCTTTAATACTTTAGCATCTTTATTAAAATCTCTTAATTTCTTTTTAAGATATGAATATGAATTTCTTGCACTATCATCAAGATTATCAATGCATTCCTTTTTTGTTATATGTGTAGTAAACAATTCAATCTTCGATTCTTCAGCATATTTAGAAATGATTTCAACTTAGTTCCAGATATAAAATTTTCCTTAATAAATATGGAAGTATCAAGGAAGATATAATGTGTTTCGATTTCCTTTTTCATTTTAGATTTAACTATTATTTCTTATATGGTAAAAATGCCAAAAGTCTACCTGTATTATCAATATGTATAGAATTATAATTCCCGTTAAAATGGAATGCTTTTTGTCCCAAATATTATGTTTTCCCCCATTATAGATAGCTTCATTAATTTTTTAAAAAATCTAATTAAGAGGGACCATGATATATACTCCATTGCCTTTTCCCACCCCATGCCAATTGGATACGATTCCCAATCAGCATGAATTGCTTCAATAACATAAGGGGAATTCGAATAAAATAGTAGTCCGGGAAGTTTCACTTTCAATTACTTATTTAACTTCTTAATAATACTCCAAATTTAATTCATAATTAAACAACATTTTCCAGAATCAAGAACCATTTAAAACTATACACACATCTAATTCAGATTGAAAGCCAAGTTTTGTAAATTTAGAAGTAATATTCTGTAAACAAATACTATAATGATAACAGGTTCTGAATTAGTTAATGGATATAATTTATCAATGGAGAATGCTAAGGCGCTAATTGATGAAGCAGAATTGCTGGCTAAGAATAATCGTTTATCACGTGCTTATACTTTATATCAAATCGCAATTGAGGAGATTGGGAAATGTGTCATTTTATATCAGGCGATTCTTGATTTATATATGGGTCATGCAATTGATATTACATATTTAAAGAATAAAGGTTTTTTCAGTCATGAAGAAAAATCAAGACGATCTATCACCGCTGAATTATATGCAATACATCTTGTAGAAAGAAATGGACTTGAATTGGATTCAATAAAAAAGGGTCTCGTGAATGATTATACAAGAGTTAAACGAATCACATCTACAAAGAATAGCAGTCTGTATGTCGAAATTATCGATGAGGTATTTAGTTCACCAAAATCTGCAGTAACGAATGAAATGATCGAAGATATTACAAACACAGCCAATATTCGTTATGAGTCTATTCAACCATTTCTACAACCATTAGATAAAATGCAGGAAATTGCGAATGAACTAAAGAAGGTCTTAAACGACCCAATTGAAATTAAGAGAATGGATGCATTAATTAATCTGTAGGAAAGAAAACATGGAACTAAGATATATTAGATAGAAAACATCTCAATATCTAACATTTATAACTATTATGAAAAAGTTTTTAAGCGTGCCTGTCATTTATGGATATCTGATCTTGTTAGGTTATATCAACTATTACACATATTACATAGAATTTGATATTAATATATCACCGTATTTGACTTCTGGGGAATTACTTTTAGCATTTCTAAATCTTTCAAATGCCATTGTGGTTTTCAGTGTTGCATTCACGATATACTTGATTATAATGATTCTGAGAATAGATAAACATGAGAAGAAGGATAGTGAGAATGAACAATCAATTGCTATAACGTTTAGGACCTTTAATGAAGCAAGGAAGGAATTCAAAAAGAATTGGTTACGTAAAAGAAAGAAGCAACCAATTGGCAAGTATAAATTAGTTGAGAATAGTCTCGACATGTTCTTTGGTGGATTAATGATAGTGTTTTTTGCTGGCTATATATGGTATTTTATTATGCGGATATCTGGAATGCCCAATTTTATACCTTATACTAACGCAGATATAATACTTCTCGGTTGTGTCTTTTTTATTGCTTTTAGTCATTATTTCCTTGTCGGGAAAAGTACTTATCCGGAACTCCGTCTTGGATTATTATTATTAATCGTAGCACTATCGGTTTTCGGTTTTGTAAAGATTTCAAACTCTGATAAGGCACGAGAAGTATTATGTGGCAGCCAACAGTTAGGTGTGACATTCAAATATGAAGATGAAATAATCACTACTTCGGATGTTGTTCATTTCGTTGGTCGGACAGAAAAGTATCTTTTTATTAGAGATGTTGAGAAAAGTAAGAATCTAATCTTCAATGTTGATGATATTAAGTTCATAACAATGAAAATGGAAGATGAATCCGAGGAATGAATTTTATTACTTTGAAATCATTTTCATGCTTCTTCATCAATTCTAATCTACCTATGTATTAATAACCGTAGGAAAGAAGTGAATCTAAAAAGCATGTAATTCTTACACCTCTCTCACCCCCTTGAAGAAATCCCCAACTATACCACCGTATCTACCCCCCCCCGGTGGGTATACCGGGGTTTTACATGCCAATTTTCTCACCCCCCTAAAAAATTCTACAGGTAAAAGCCAGACCTATAAACCCCTTTTATAATTCACGATCCCTAAAAAATTCTACAAGAAATTTTCACTTTCTCCTATATGGGTATAATATTGTCATAATGCCAACACAAAGGGGACAGAAAAGGTCTATATTGGACGATCTGAGTACACTATGAGGTTACCCATTACAGGGGCAAAGTTCAAAAAATATATATAAATACTGTAATATTTTACACTGAATATAATATTGTTCCAAGCTTGCAGAAAAGATCTGCAGTGCGGACACATCTTGTTATTAACCTCCAACAAAAATACGATCTGAAATTCATCATGTCAATCGAATCAGTTGCAGGCATTAGCATGGTTCCAAATTATTTTTATGTATTACAATCCCATCAATGCCCCATAAATACTGCATTTCATGTGATAGGTTGCAACACACATCAAACAATCTGGCTACCTTTTTGTGATTTCTGGATTAAACAATAGAGTGTAACATAAAATGTCATATGGCGAAACGATTTCTGGTATCTCTAATATCGGAATATCTGATATTAGTGTATTATGGGAAGTTATTCGTATCTCCAGGGAAAATTTTACTAATCCCATATATCCATGGTTGGGAAAATGATTTAAGTACAGCTTCCAGCCAGAAATGAATTTTCTATGCTTACAGAATGGTCAAAATTCTCATGGAACCTGGGGGTTGTCTGAAAAGATTTACGAAACTCAGAAGCGATATTCCTTAATCCTGAATGATACATTTGAATATACAATTCTAGACATCAGCGAGGATGAAATTACTCTCTCTGATCACATCAATAAATACCTGTTAGTTCGTAGACTTTAGATAATAACTTAATTACTTACATAGCGTATACATAAATATTATCAACGCCTAAATTATTCCTATGAAATCATTTCTATTTCTTAAGGTAATTACCACTCTATATTTTCTATTAAGCATAAATACACTAGCTTTCTCTCAGTACCCCAATTATCCAATTTCATCACATGAGCTGATTGTTGGTGATACATCCATATTGCGCCAGGACCCCGGATATTGTAATCCCGATAAGATATTCGCGATATTGATCCCAAATAATTTGTATTGGCCTGAATACTGCCCTGGTTGCATGCCTGATACAATTCTCAGTTTCAGGACCGAACCAATTCCTGATTTAGATACAGCATTTTATTTTTATTTTATTCTTCCTATGGGCACATTATCTGGCTATTATGATCTTTATGGTCTTTGTAATGGGACTCCAATCAGTTCTACCGGTATAAATGTATATACACCTCCCTTCATATGGATTCAACCCAGAGACACCACAGTCTGTGCAGGTGATAACGCTAGATTCTCTGTTACGGCTTACGGAAACAGGAATGAAGACTTAATCTATGAATGGTATCATAATGAGTCTCTAATCAGTAGCACATCTGAGGGAGAACTGATTATCGAAAGTACAGGGGCAAGTGATACAGGCACGTATTACTGTGTGATCAGCAATCAATGTGGCATTGATACCACGCAAACAGTCTTTCTTGATCTGCATCCATTTCCCGGTAATCCCGGTACTCCGGAGGGACCTGATAGGCTCTGTCCAAATATTGCAAGCACAGCTTATACCATTTCCTCAGATCCTCTTGCCACGGGTTATAGTTGGCAGCTGGAACCGATGGAAGCGGGAGATACGTCCTTTAAAGATACTATATGTTCCATCAGGTGGGACCCTGCATTTTCAGGTATTGCCAAGCTATATGTAGAGCTTATCAGTGGTAATTGTGGAAGGAACACATCAGACACCCTTGAAATTACAGTACCAGGAATTTCGGCTGCCCCTGAAATATGTATTGTCGGGATAGATGAACAAACAGGAAAGTATCGCATCACATGGGAAAAATCCCTCTATGGTTTCGCACAATTATTCAGAATATACAGGGAATCCAATCAGGCATACGTATATCTGGAGATCGGGACGGTTGATACTAGCGAAATAAGCTTCTTTGTAGATTCATCATCTGTCCCGGATGTGCTTCCCCACAGGTATAAGATAAGTTATCTTGACTCTTGTGGATCAGAATCTGAGATGAGCCCATATCATCAGACAATGCATCTGGTAGCTAATATCGGAACAAGTGGTGAAGTAAATCTCATTTGGTCAGAATATGGAGGAATCCCCTTCCCAACATATACCATTTACCGTGGAAGTCATCCCGATTCGATGAGTTTATTTATCCAAGTGCCAAGTACGGTCGCATCCTATAAAGATCTTGATCCACCACTCGGGAATGTCTATTACCAGATTGGCATGTCAAACCCATTGGGATGTGATCCGATCAAAAAATCGGAATCCGACTATAGTTCATCGATGTCAAATATGGACCAGGTGCATGTGACTGGTATAAATGATGTAAGTGAAAACATGCCATTCTCGATATATCCGAATCCGGTAGTAGAAGTATTACAGATCCGGTATAGGAACGTTGTTAGCAGTCCTGTTCAATTCACTATTTACAATTCATCGGGTGCAATTGCTCTTGAAGGATTTATCCGCGTAGAATCAACAAGCGTTGATGTGAAATCATTATCACCAGGCATTTATATATTGCATTTGTCAACTGACAGGGGGGCTTATTCTGCGCGGTTTGTAATTAATAGAAAGAATTATTGAGATATTCTACTTGGACAGGAATATCTTTCATATTATTCTGAAAAGAATTTATAATAATAACTCAAGTTTCCTGGTTCCTAAAATATTATATATCAATTAGTTAAGTTTTTGATTTTCACTCCAAAATACTTTTTAATCACTTGTTATACAATGCATTGCAACGGTGTTGACATGTTATGC